>Ga0105049_10001653_pt1 | contig 26251 bp, 18 predicted proteins | sample MAT06_FD_78087 | JGI IMG/M metagenome (GOLD analysis project Ga0105049, IMG submission 78087) | Freshwater microbial communities from Lake Fryxell liftoff mats and glacier meltwater in Antarctica - MAT-06 | ecosystem: Environmental > Aquatic > Freshwater > Ice > Liftoff microbial mat | place... | reverse complement strand
GCTCGCCGCTGGAGGATGGTCGTCCGCTCCGGGTGTTGATTCGCGAGGCGCGTCGCACGCTGTTCATTCCGCTGGCTGATGTCGACTGGTTTGAGGCGGATGGCAATTATATCCTCGTGCATGCAGGCGATCGGCGGTACCGGACTCGTGGGACAATCACGGCGATCGAATCGGGGTTGGATCCGCGCCAGTTCGTGCGCATCCACCGCCGGATGGTGGTGAACATGGACCGGGTGCGGGAAATGTCCCCGTTGCCCGGCGGGGACGGACTGCTCGTCCTCGGTGGCGGGACGACACTTCGTTTGTCCAGAACGTACAGAGCACGGGTCCGGTAAGGAAAAGTCTCCAGCGCTCGTCAGGTCGTAGAGACGCGATCAGGTCACTCGTTCAGCCACGCGGGAATTGCGGGGGCTGTGTTAGTGACCTGACGCGCATCTGTGCTGTTGTGTCCACGGGCGTGCTATTCGGAGATTAAGAGGGACGAACTGGTCTCTTTTGTTCGCGAATCCGCGTTCACTAGCTTATCGTGTCGAGGGCGTGACATTGTCGCGAAGGGAGTGCGCGGAACATTGACACGCGAGAAGCCAGCAGTAGTTTGCCGCCAGCGCAAATAGCGGTCGCCTCAGCAGTGAGTCGTCCGAGAGCAATCGTTGACCGCGTTCGTGGTCCCGTCCCGGTCGAGCCTGTGTCCAGTGGACGAGTCTCGGATGCCCCGCCTGCAGTTGTTGTTCGACCGACGCGTCCTGCGTCGGGCCGATCTTTCCAGTGTCGGGTGAGTACCCTTGGGGCACCGAATGGTTGCCTCCCGGGTCTTGCTTGGCGTTGTACGCGTTGAGCACGGCGAGCGGCCGAGCTGAACGTCAGACCCGTAGCAATACCCTTCCGGAGGATGAGATGAGGTCTCTCGGACGTCGTCGGTGGTTTATCGCGACGCTCCTGGGCGCAGCCCTTGCAGCGCCAATCACCGTCGCACAGGCACAAACCGGCAAGTTGACCGGTGTGGTGACTGACAAAGAAACAGGCAAGCCCATTGAAGGGGCTGCGGTGGTGGTGCAAGGAACGACGCTCGGTGCGGTAACGGGTAACAACGGACGCTTTTTCATCATTCAGGTTCCTCCGGGCACGTACACCGTGCAGGCCCGTCGGCTTGGCTACCAGAGCGTCAGCGCGACCAACGTCGCCATCAACATCGATGCCACGCGCGACCAGAATTTCCAGTTGCGGGCGTCCAACCAGACGCTGCAGGCCGTGACGGTGCAGGCCGATCAGGCGCCGCTTATTGAGCGCAATCAGGTCGGGTCACAGTCGGTGATCACCGCAGAGCAGATTCAGGGGCTGCCGGTGACGAGCATTGCCGGTGTGCTGGCGCTTCAACAGGGGTTCACCGAAGTGCCCAGCAACACGTCGGTCGTGTCGCTGGCCGAAGAGCAGCGCAGCACGTCGCAGCCGATCCGCGTTCGCGGCGGTCGCGGTGGCGCCACGCTTTCGATGATTGAAGGCATCGCGATCAACAACCCGCTGTTCGGCAGCAATGCCGTTGACCTGAACGCGCTTGCCGTTCAGCAGATCAACTTCCAGCGTGGTGGTCTCGATCCGCAATACGGCAACGCCCTTTCCGGCATCATCAATCAGGCCGTGCGCGAAGGTGGTTCTGAAGTGTCGGGCTCGGTCGACTTTCAGAACACCACGCTGCCGGGCGCCGTCTTCGGCAACAAGCAAGACCAGCTGTTCGGATCGAACCTGCTTCGCGGCTATCTCTCGGGCCCCGTACCGGGCACGAACAGCAAGCTGCGCTATGCGGTCTCCGGCCAGGTGGAGAGCCGGGCCGACCGCGTACTGGAGTTCGACAACGATGTGTTCACCGTGAACGCGCCTGTCGTGCAGACCGACGCGCTCCCGCCTTCGAACCGCGACTTGAATGGTGGCTGGCAGGCATACGGTGGCCGCCAGAACTCGCAGGTCGTAGGCAAGCTGACGTTCCTCCCGTTCAATAACACGACGATCAAGGTGACGGGCATCGGCTCTGAGCGTGCCGCCCGCGGCTATGCGCGTAACTACTACTACGCATTCCGTGGCGACCCCCTCGCGCTGGTCAACAATCGTGCGGACTCGCTGAACATCCTCACGGATGGTGGCAATCGGCTCTCTCGCGACCTGATTCAGCCCTCGGTCAGCGACAAAGGCCAGGTGTATATCGCGTCGCTCGACCAGCGCTTCGGTCGCACCAACATTCAGCTGCGCGCGGCGCAGACGAACTTCGAGCGCGAGACGTGCCCGTACTTCCTCGGTACCTGCATTCCGGGGCCGTTCTTCCGTCCGAACTTTGACCAGAACTTCCTGAGTCCGTCGCCGGGCGTTGCCGGTGGCGATCGTATTCCCGACGCGGGCATCGTGGCGGGCGTGTACGGGGGCGAAAGGTTCACGACGCGCACATTCAAGGCGGACGTCAAGTCGCAGGTGACGGACCATAACGAGCTTCAGTTCGGTGCGCAGTTCATTACGCATGACATGAAGTACAAGGATGTCGGCGCGTCGGGGGCCAACTCCGGCATTCAGCCGCTCACCTCGCAGGTGTATCGGGCCAAGCCGATCGAAGCGGCCGGCTATGTGCAGAGCCAGATCGAGTACGACTTCATCACGATCAAGCTTGGTGGACGCTTCGACTACGGCCGTGCAACGGGTCAGGGGTTCACCGACCCGTTCAACCCGACCAACGGGACGTCAGCCCGTGAAGTGTGCGAAGGCGCGACGGTTGGTGGAAGGAAGCTGACGAATGCCGCCGGTGCCGCATACGGCCTCGCTGGTTGTGCTGCCGGCGCGATCAATCCGAGGTCGCAGCGTTCCATTCTGCTCGACAGCGCGGCCTCGATTGCGCAGCTCGATGACTTCAGCGCCGCGAGGGCGCGTACGGCATTCAGCCCGCGCGTTGGTGTGGTGTTCCCGCTGACCGAAAAGTCGCAGATCTTCTTCAACGCCGGTCGGTACACGCAGGTGCCGCTGTACGGCAACGTGTATCGCAACACCGGTGTCGGCACGGTTGCCGGACGGGGCGATAACTACTGCTCGGCCACTTCGGTGAAGCCCGGCACCAACGAGTGCGTGCCGAACATCACGACGGCCAATCCGGAATTTGTCGGTAATCCGAATCTGTTGCTCGAAGAAGCGAAGGCGTACGAAGTGGGGTACAGCACGGAGCTCAGCCGCAACTACAGCATCAACGTTGCCGTCTATAACCGTTCAGAGACCGGTCTCTCGGGTCTCCGTCCCAGCCGTGCACTGCAGGACATTGGCTCGACGTATGACGGTTCGCTTCCGGCGTACACGGTGCTCGTGAACGGCGACTTCCTGACCTCACGCGGCGTGGAAATCACGTTCCAGCGTCGCCTGGCGAATCGTTGGTCGTACAACATCAACTACGGCCTGTCGCGTGCGACGACCAACTCACGTCCGCCCGACCGCGCGAACGAAATCCAGCGCTCCGACGAGTCCAACCGTCAGCAGTTGCTGGAGACGGTGGCCGACGTTGACCAGCCGTACAATTTCAACGCGACGCTGTCGTACGCGGTGCGCGAGGATATTCCCAGCCTGCCGATGAATTCGGGGCGCTTCCTGCGCAACACACGAGCCACGCTGACGTTCAGCACGCGCTCGGGTATTCCGTACACGCCGGTTCGTGCCGCGTCGTTCGGTGCGGTGGGTCAGTTCGCCAACGCGTCCGACATCAACTCGGGGCGTCAGCCGGGCACGCAGCAAGTTGACCTCGTCGTGGACAAGGGCTTCCGCATCGGCGCGGTTCGTTACTCGGGCTTTCTCCGTGTCACGAATCTCCTGGACCGCAGGAATTGCCAGCAGGTGTTCGTGAACACCGGCACGTGTGACGCGGGTCTGCGCGACTTCGGCAATCGTCGCATCGGCAACACCGGTGACGCGTCCACGTCGACGGCGTTCGACCAGCCGGAATTCATCGGCGCGCGTCGCAGTCTTTCCACTGGCATCACGGTCAACTTTTAAGCACAGACTGACCACACCATATGACTTTCGATCAGACCAACTTCGGCGTCGGCGCGGCTCCTCTCGGGGGCCGCGTACGGCGCTTTGCCGGGGCGCGCACAGCGCTTGCCGGGCTCACGCTGTTTAGTGGAATGCTCGTGGCCACGCCGGTGCGCGTAGATGCGCAGCGACTGAATCCCACCCCGCAGACCACCATCGACAGCGTGCTCTCGAACGGAACCTCTAAAGCGGTTCCGATTCCTTCCAAGAGCGCGTTCAACCTATTCGCGGCTGAAGATCTCGCCGCCGGTTCACTGCGCATGAGCGCGGGGTTCCGCTCCGGCGTGACGAATCAAGGCGGCCCGGTCTCGGAGAATCAGGGCAACAACTTCGTTGCCATGAGTGTCATCAACAACAACAACAACTACGCCTTCTTCGAGATGGGGTTTGTTGCTGGCGCACCGCCGTCGGAGTTCCGGAAAATCCGTGCGATCCATCCGGGCGTCAACAACATGGCGGGCTCGCTGGGCTACTCGACGCACTACTGGCAGGTGCTCGTTCCGCCCCAAATCCGTCGCATCGGAGCGGCGGACGGCCAGTTCGGCAAAGCGTTTTCCGGCGCGACTTCGGTCTTCAACAGCTCGTGTCGCGACGACCCCGGATTTCTGATTCAGGGCTTCTCGCTCCTGGCGATGAAGGACTGTCCGGAGACGTACGGCTCGGAAGGATTCAGGGGCAAGCTTGTTGTTGCCGACTCCGTGTGGCGTAACACGTTTGACGGCAACAAAGCGAATTTCCGCTGGGATGACTGGCGGCTCTCGCGGGCGCGACTCGACGCCAGCAGCTTGCTTGGCACCCAGAGCGTGTACGGCTTCATGTCGGACTACTATCGCGAGCAGAAGCTCCGGTACGGATCGGTGGTGCCGGGCGGATCGGGTGCGCCTACCGATCCAGGCTATCCGCTTGGACTCGAAATGCGCGTGGACAGCTGGCAGTTCGCAGCGCCGGCCACGCGGAACACGCAGTTCTATCAGGTGCAGATCGTCAACAAGTCGGCCGATGTGTATGGCACCGGCATTGACTACGACTCGCTGTATTTCGGCCTTGGCCCGGGTTTCCTGTTCAACGGTCAGGTGGTTTCGACATATCTCGACTTCTCGAGTAACACGCTGTTCGCCACGGGCGGCGGCACGAGCGGGCTGTGCTCGACGACGTACCCGAGGCGGTTTGTGAACGCGAGTGAGAACGGCTGCACTGGCGGCGGCTTCGGTCTCGGTGTGTACGCGATGACGTGGCTCAAGTCGCCGTTGGGTGATTTGCGCAACAAGCTGTTCAGTAACATCAACAGCCCCTACTACAACCCGACGAGCAACCTCGCCGACGACACGATCACGTTCAACCACGCCAAGCGTAACTCGTTCGGTCAGACGTCGCAGAACATCAACCGTTCGATGCGCTCCGGCTTTGGCATGATCTCGTCGACGGAAGCGAACTACTTCGACGGTCGCAATCCGTCGGACCTCACGCTGGTGAACTACACGCAGCTCATCTCGCCGGAAGATTGGAGCGGGACATATCCATCGCTCGAGCAGGCGAAGTTCAACCGCTTCGTACCGGGATCCACCACGAATCCGAACACCGGACAACCGTTCGGTAAGTGGGACTACAACAACGACGGCGTTCAGGACACGATTTCGACGCCGAACTGCGGCCGCGCTGGTTGCGCCGCGCTGTGGAGCGACACCATTGCTGGTGGCTATTCCACACGGATGGGCAACATCCTGAACACCGTGTCGGCCGGCCCGTTCAGGCTCAAGTCGAACGACACCACGCAGTTCCTGTTCGCCTTCTCCTGGGCCACGGACTCGGCGACTATCCGTCAGACCATCGACGGTGTCACGTCGAGCTATCTCAGCAACTATGCCGGTCCGCAGCCGTTTGCGTTCCCGCAGCAGGTGGCGGGCAAGACGTACACGATTGAGTCGGCCGAACTGATCGACTCGACCCGCTTCGGTCTCGCTGACGCCAGCGTCGGTCCGCGCATCACGGTGCGTCTGCCGCAGATCAACCCGATCGATCCGTTCATGGTCGCGCTCGTCAACAAGACGCGTGCCGATTCGGTTGCAGGAAACGCTGCTGTACGGCGTGTTCTCCGACTCAACCCGGGATTGCTCGCTCGACTGTCTGCCCGCGCGAATGACAACCTCGCGTCGGTGATCATCTTCAAGTCGTGCGACGGTGGCAGCACGTTCACGACGACGACGGGCAACGCGGGCACGTGCACCCAAGCGCCGACACGCACGATCGATCAGGGCGTGAACGCCTTCCCGTGGCGTCCGTGGAGCACGGTGCTGTACACTGGCGGTATTCCGGCGACCGGCGCGATCGCAGAGTTCGTGCAGGCTGGCCGTCAGTATCTGTACTCGTTCGTGACGCGCTCACGCGGCTACTCCGACTTCCGCATCGTCGACTCGACGGCCGCGGGTCTCGTGGTGACCGACGTACAAAACACGCTCGGCTTCCCGAGCGACACCATCAACTCCAGCCTGTCGACGGCGGGTCCGTCGGTGATCAATCTGTACGCTCCGATCACCAACGTCGCCGGTCGCTCGTTCGCATCGGTGGACACGGCGACGCTGTCGGGCAATGCCACCCAGGCGCTCGTGTACGGCTCGGTTTCCAACGACGTGACCGGGACCTCGCGCCTCGTGTACGGCAATCAGTTCATCATCCGCAAGACGATCGACACGTCCACCAATGCGGCCACGACCACGGTGAATGTGCGCTATGTGATTCCAGCGGCCGCCACATCGGCAGCGGGTCCGGCGACGACGAACTTTGTCGCACGCGAGCAGGCGTTCACGACCAATGCGAACATCCCGGTTCGCAGCGGAGCCACGTTCCTCCCGGGCACCTTCCGCAGCACGTCCGGCTCGTCACGCGTGTTCATCGACACGTTGAATGCTCCGGCTGCGTATCCAGGATACGCGTGGGTGACCGGCGACAATCGCCCGATTTTTGTCATCAACGATCAGTATGCGGCCAACCGGGAACGTGACCAGCAGGCGTCGCCGCTGTACCCCGGCTTTACGGTGGTGCCGCGTGACTCGGCCAACGGAGCAAACGGCTTCCGTCAGGAGCTGACGCCGTTTGGTGCACTGCGCGATCGCAACTTCGTTATCCGTGGTCCGGGTGACACGCTTTCCGCGGCGGCCCGCACGTTCATTCCGCAAGTACAGGCCGTGAACATCGCGGGCAGCAAGCGTATCAAGGGCGGTTCGTACGAGTTGACGTGGCTGACGGACCCGTGGGGTTCGAAGGCACCGTTCAACCTCGATCCAGTCGCGAACCTGCAGGCGACCGTCGCGTCGTCGCTCGCTGATGCGGCGGCGAAGGCCACGACGATTACGGAAACGTCAGCGGCTATCGCGACGCTCGTGAGTGCGACGGCGGCTCGTCCGCTGCAGCGCGTACGCGTCCCGTTCACCCTGACGTTCAAGGACGTTGATGGTCGCTCGGAGAACGTGCGCTTCGCGATGCTGGCACGATCGAGCAACACCCGTTTGCTCGGGTCGGGTAACGACACCATCCGAGTGACGATCCCAGACTCGATCTGGACGCCGGGTGATACACTCATCGCGTTGCAGAAGGTCGAGCGTGACAGCTCGGTTGGTATCGGCGCCGCGCGCTTCGTGGTTGTCGGAGCCGACGGCCCGAATGCCTTCCGTCCGATTCCAGTGCTCGTGGACTCGATCGGTCTGAACCGCTTCCTCGTTTCGTGTAATGGTGGCGCGACGGCATCGGGCACGCGTCCGACGGCCGATGCACTCACTTGTAACCCGCTGACTATCCTGACACGTGGTTCCACGGTATCGGGTGGCTACCTCCCGGTGCAGCCAGGTTGGAAGCAGACGTTCGAGATGACGCGCGCGTTTGACAACCGCTCGGTCGTGCAGCTTGTGGCCAAGCCGTTTACGACGAAGGCCGCACTGACCAAGGCTGATCTTGCTCGCGTGTCAGTCGTACCGAACCCGTACATCGTGCGCGCCGACATCGACAATATTCCGTCGAACAGGCAGGCAACGTCCCGCATCTACTTCACGGGCGTGCCGGAACAGGGCACGGTGCGCATCTACTCGGTCTCAGGTCAGTACCTGCAGGAGATCACCTGGACGAAGGCTGACCTCACCTATCAGGGCAACAATGCCCCCACTGGTGACTTGCCCTTCAATCTCCGCACCCGTGAAGGATTGGACATGGGTTCTGGTCTTTACCTCTACGTACTCACCGCCACCGGTCCTGCAGGCAAGGATCAGGTCCAGCGCGGCAAGTTCGTGATCATCCGCTAACGGAGCCGCGATGCATATTTTTCGCACCATCGGCGCCCTGAGCGCTGCCACCCTCCTTCTGAGCGCGTCCGCACGCGCTCAGGGGCCGGGTGGAATTCTTCCGACGCCGCAGGATACGCCCAATCGGCAGGGCACGCGCGGCGCCAACTTCCTGCATATCGGCATCGGCGCGCGCGGCGGCGCGATGGCCGGTGCAGTGGGAAGCTCCGTCTCGGGCCCCGTGGCTTGGTACTGGAATCCCGCTGGTGCCGCAACGTCCGAGTCGTTCTCGGTCGTTGCCGGACGCCAGAACCTGTACGGAGATCTCGGCGTCGGTCAGACGTATGCCGCCGCATCGATTCCGCTTTTGGGCGGCGTTTTTGGCGTGCATCTGAACACGCTGAACTCCGGCGACATCAAGCGCACCACGGAGATTAACCCGTTTGGCGAGCGTCTTGGTGGTAACGTGTTTCAGTGGACATCGACGGTGGTGGGCCTTGGCTACGCCAAGCGCCTGACCGATCGTCTCTCTGCTGGTGGTCAGTTCAAGTACATCAGTGAAGGCATCCCTGATGCCTCGACGAGCTGGATGGCGTTCGACATCGGAACGCAGTTCAACACGGGCCTGTACGGCCTCGTGCTCGGTGGTGCGATTCAGAACGTCGGCGGCAGCTCTGCCGCCAGTGGCGCGCTCATTCAGCGCGTCATCACCACGGCCGACGGCTCGCAGCTCGCGGAGCAGCGCCGGGTGGAATTCTTCACGCGCGCGACGGAAATTCCGGTGGAGTTTCGTCTCTCGATCGGTGCCGAATTGCTCGGTACGGCGAACTCGATGTTCGGCGGTGCTGGTGGAAAGAACACGCTCACGAGCGAAATATCGGTGACCGACGCCACGGACTACAGCACGCAGTACGGCATCGGCGTCGAGTATGCCTATCGCAACCTGCTGTTCCTGCGCGGTGGCAAGCGTTGGTACAACGACGATCGTGATCGCGGCACTACCGCTCAGGTTGGTCTCGCTGGCGGTTTCGGGCTACGTCTCCCCGTTCTCGGCCGCAACGTGAAGTTCGACTACTCGTATGAGTCGGCCGGCGCGCTGCAAAACATCCAGATCTTTTCCTTCGAGGTGGGTCGATGAGTCGCGTGCTTCGTTCGCTCGCTCTCATGGCGTTCACCGCTGGCGCACTCAATGCGCAGTCGATCCCGAAGCAGTTTTCGGTCACGACGCGCTTGGGTGCCGTGAAAGCGGAACGTTCTGCGAGTCTCGATCAGGCGGCACTGATCGGACTCGACACGGAGTATGCGCTGAACAAGTGGTTCGGCGTTGGCAGTGCAATCGACGTCACGCGTGGCAACACGACGAAGCAGGACTTCCTCGCACGGCTTCGCTATGGCAACGCCGGCGTCGGTGGTGGAGATTCGATTTACTACCAGTATCTCGGACAGGCCGTGAGCACGGTCAATCTCTCGGTCTTTGGCACCGTGCGCTATCCGAGCAAGAAATTCAGCCCGTTCCTGCTGGGCGGCGTCGGCACGTACTTGATGGTGCTTGACCCCCAGGTGAACGGCAAGGCAACACGCAGCAACAACCTGTCGTACACGTACGGTGGGGGGCTGTGGTACAAGCTTGGTGAGCGTGTCGGTATTCAGCTCGATGCACGCGCCGTGACGTTTACCAAGTACGACCGACAGCTGCTCAATCCAGCACGCGGCCGCCTGGAGCAGAATACGCCGTTTCCTGAAGACTTCCCCACGCCGCCCGCGGCCAAATCCACCGCACTCAATACGATGTTCACGCTCGGATTTCGATACATCCCGGGTGGCATTGGCGGGGGGAACTAGCTGATGCGATCCATTCGACATCTGTTGACCGGCGCCTGCGCCGCAGCCCTCGCGGTCGCCTCCGCGTGCACCGATGAGCGCTCGACTACGCTCGAACCGGTTGGCGATCTTGGCTTTGGTACCAACTACGCCCGGACAGCCACCAACCTGCCCCGTGGGACGGCTACGTTCCCGGTCGCCATCGCAGCGTCTGCCACACCGAACACCGACTCTGTGATCGTGACGCTGGCCGGTCTCGATTCGCTGACATCGGCGAGCTACACCCTGTGGTTTGCGAACGATTCCGCCACCAAGTTCGCGCGCGTCACGACCATGAACATTGTGGTCACCCGTGTTGACTCGAGCATCAATGCTGCTGGCGATCCAGTGTTCGTGCCATCGAGCACGACCCGAACCGGTCAGAACAGCTTCCGCGTTGGCGGATCGAACATCGCACTCCGTGTTGCAACAGCACGCGATGCATCTACCGGCTACACAGCTGCCGACTCGCTGAACACGTTGCTCATCAGCATCGAGCCGGGCGCAGCGGGTGCTGCTCCCACGGAAGTCCGCCCGTTGTGGGGACGTCGCAGCCAGGGTGGAACGACGCGCGTGGCGCCGCTCCGCTTCGGTAACTTTGCTCGGGGAATTCCTGCGCGCGCGGGTGAACCACGCGCCAATCAGGAGTTCGTCGTCGCGACGAACGGTGCCATGACCATCGTGCCGCGCGGACGTGTTGAAGTGCGTGGCAAGATCATGGTCTCCAACGACTCGAACTACTTCCGCCCGCCCGTTGGCTACTACTACAACGCGTATGCGATCAAGTTCGATACGACGGGTCGGGTCAACGACACGCTCTACCTCGGACGCAGGACATCACCACTTCCGGCCCGCACCTCACTGTACGAGTCGGACAAGACCAACCCGGCACCCGATGTAGTGTTCGATTCGCCGCTCGTCATCTTCGCGATGGCCACGCGCGTTTCGAGGACACGCTGCCCAAGGCAAACTCCACGCCGCCTTGGCTCAACTTCGGGCTCGTCCGCGTGAACCTTCAGTCCAAGTTCTCGCAGGAAGGAAGGCTCGGCCCCACCACGATTCTCGAAGCGACGCTTCCGAAGTCGGTACGCGGTCGCTAGTTCAATCCGAGAGCGCCGGACGAAACGAAAAGCGCGCCGAGCAGTTGCTCGGCGCGCTTTTCGTTGCGCATGGTATCGCTTCGCCAGCGCTTAAGGTGTTACGCGGGAAATGGTGCGGCGGGAGATATCGCCGACCCAAACGAAGCCCCCGTATGACTTCACCGTGGTCGCGAACGGGAACTGTCGTGACGAACCGACCACGCGTGAGACCGGCGAAAGCGAAAGACGAAAGAGACCATCCACACCACCAGCCACGAACAAGTCGTCGTTGAAGAACGTGAGGTCGTACGCGAAGCGCGGCTCCTGAGCCACGCGAATAGCTGTCGGTGCTGCGCCCCCAATTGCTTCACGGCGCCATGCAATGACGCCAGCGTCGCCAAGTGCCGCGGCGATCCACTGACCATTGGTCGCGATCGAACGCGCCGTAGACGGGACAGCAAACGATTTGCCGACGTGAAGTCCCGCATTGTCTGCGACGATCTGGACCACCGCGGTGTCGAGCGAGATCCACCAGTCGCGCGACGTCTCGTCGTAGGCGAGCGCCGATACCGGACCTTCGAGCTGGAGACTATCGACGCGCTGGGTTGTGCCGCTGCCGCGCCGCAGGCGAATGCGCGGCCCCACCGCTGACATCACGCCGTCTTTCGACGCCGAGAGTGCATCGATCGGTCCGTCGCCAATTCGTGTTGCTGGCCCGGTCACAAGTGCCGTCTCCCAAAGGGCTGTACCTGTCCCAAGGACCATCGTTTGACTGGACGGAAGGATCACGACCTGGCGGAGGCTGCTGAGCCCCGCTGCGCGTCGCCGCAGCGCCTTGGGAGCTGGCGCCACGCTGAAAAGTTGCGCACCGCTGTCGCTCACGACCGCGACGAGCGAATCGCCAACGTCGATGGCGATTGGCGGAGCAAGTGTTGCAGCGTCGGCGAACGCGAATGTGAAGCTCTCACCGGTGCGCGGTGCATCGACGCGCCGCTGCGCATCGACCTCCTTGGCGATGAAGAGTCCGGAGATTGCGCCGCTCACCACGAGAAAGGGCATTGCGCAGTTGAAGGGACGACAGCCGCCAGCGCGATCTCCGCGTTCGCTCATGAAGTAGTAGCCCATCGCCAGGGCGCCGCCCGTGGCTGCGCCGAGCGCGCTGTAGAGCGCCGCGCGCGTTTTCGGCACTTTCCGGCTCTGTTCCGAACGCGTTGTCATGCGTTGCTGCGCGTGGAGCGGTTCGGCGATGGTTATCGCGGCCATCGAACCAGTCGCGATCACAATGGTCAATGATCGGGCCCGCCGACACGCGCGCCGCCAATCTGATTCAAGTGCCATGCGAGTCATGATCCTTCACGGCTGATGGTGAACTGTCGCTGCGTTCGGCTGGTCTGTCCGCTGACCCGATCGGTGATGATCACTTCAAGACGATACTGGCCGGCCGGTGATGTGCCCAGTCCGATCGTCACGAGTTGTGGAACGCGATCACGATTGCTGAAAGGTTCGTTGCGCTCGAAGCGCATGCCGAGTTGCTGATCGCCGACGGCGCTGAGTCCGACAGCATCGGCGATGTTGCCAAACAGATTCCGGAGCGGATCTCTGCCGCGATCGAGTTGTAGCAGCGTCACGACGAGTCGCACCTCGAACCGCATTCGCTGATCAACGCCCGCTTTGAGCCCATAGTTCTCCCAGTAGACGCTGAACGTGTCACGTGGTGCGATGGTGAGATCGCCGCGCGGAACCAGACCGATCGAGTGCCACGACGGCAGCGCTCCCGATGGTACTGAAACCCGGTTGGCGATCAGAAGGTCACTGCTGGCGAGCCTGGTGGTGTCGAACGCCGGCATTGGCGATTCAAGCTGCGCACGACCGAGTGCGCCCTGCACGGCCGGATCACGCGCTTCCACGCGAAGGCGATAGTCGCCGGCGCGTAGCGTGTCGACCCACAGATAGGGAATTCGTCTCGACGATGGGAGCGAAACACGCACCGTGTCCATCGCGCTGAGCTTGAGCTGTGCCGGCGGACCGACGCGGACGGAGAGTTCGAGCGAACCACGATCGATGTCTGCGCTGCGATAGAGGCGCGACGGGTCGAGCGACGTCGCGACTAGTACTTCTGTCTCACGGGCGGTAGGGCCGCGGAACCGCGCGAGCTGTGTTGGCAGCGAATCGACCGCCATCACGAATGGCAGGTTGTCGAGCATGAACGGTGACAATTCGCGGCGTTCCTCGGCGTAGCCCCTGTAGTTGCCGGCGAAGGACGCGGAGTTGATTGCCGGCGGTCCGAAGAAGACAAATTCGACTTCGGCGCGCGGGTAAAACCAGACTGTGATGACACGTCCGATGGCATCGCCAGCATCGACATCGGTGCTGGGCGGGAAGGTTGCGATGACGGGAGGTTCGCCGTAGCGCGCGAGGATTTGCCCGCGGTCAGTGCGCCAGCCGATCTGACGCGTTTCGACGTCGGTGAAGAACAAATCGGCGTACGCCATGCGGGAGAGGAACTCAAGGCGCGCTTCGTTGTGCGGCGTTGACAGCATCGGGTCGGCCGCTTCCCAGAATGCGCTGTCAGTACGCGTTCGGTCTGAAGGGTTGATACCGGCGACGCGAACGGAGTCGCCCTTGCGGAGAAGACGTCCGAGGTCGAGCACTTCCGCGCGCATGTCTGGCGTGAGCCGCTCGAGCGCGGTCGTGTAGAGTCGGTCTGCCTCGTGGAACTGTCCGCGTTTGTACTCGGCAAGACCGGCGGCGAGAAACACCCGTACCGTTGCATCTGATTGCTGCAGCGACGGGGCGGCAATCACCAGCATCTCGTCGTAGCGCTTCTGGTCGTAAAACAGCGCCATCAGTGCAACGGCACTTGCTTCGTGTGCGGGCTGGGCCCCCAGCGCGCGGCGAAAGTATTCCTCGGCTTCGCTGCGATCAACGAACGCGGCACGTTCGATCGGACGCGCGAGCTGCTCGAGAAACTCGCGCGTGTAGTGCAGGCGACGCTGCGCCGCGATCGGATCGAAGATCAGGTTGCTGGTGTACTGCCAGCGGTTGCGTCCGGTGAGATAGCGACGCGTTTTGATCTCACCGAGTTCGTACGTGACTTCAGCAAATTGAACCGGATCGCCATTGCTTTCGGCGACGGTGAGCGCGCGCCGGAAGAGGCGTTCCGCTTCGACGCGCATGATGGGCGTGTTGAGGCGCAATCGGCCGAGTTCGAGGAGATAGCGCGGATTGCGTGAATCGATACTGGCTGCGCGATTCAGGAGAAGCCACGCGAGCATTCGGCGTGGCGTGTCGCCGAGCGTGAGCGCGGTTGTCCGCGAGAGTACCACGCCACGCCAGTACAGTGCGTCGGGATCGCGCGGCGACTGGTCCGTGGCCCGTTCGAGCAGCTCCAGCGCTGCGGCGGTATCGCCTAATGAAGCCTTGGCGCGCGCATCGTGCACGAGGGACTCGGTGGGCACGCGCGGGAGTGGCGGTTGCGCATGCAGCGGCGCAGACCGGCAAACTGCAGTGAGGAGCAGCACACACGCAAAGCGTTCCACAAATGAGAAGCTAGTGAGGGGGGGGCGGAGGGGAATGGATGGAACCGAGTGCAGGTGAAGACGTAGTATCCTCCGACCATCATCCACCGTTTGTGCTATCCCCCAAAGACTTCGGAGCGTTCATGCTGTGTGCGTCCATGTTGAAGCTGCCTGCCCGCTCAGCGCGCGATGCGGTGGTGTCACGTAGCAGCTCAATCGGGACCGCAGTGTGTGCACTGCTTTTTGCGACTGGCGGTGCGGCGTTGGTCGCGCCGAGTAGGTTGGCCGCCCAGGCGTTCAACTATCCGTCGCTGCAGCTGCCGACGGCCTCGACGCGTGACTACACCGCGGCGGTCGCCGGCGGTGCAGGCACGACGGCGTTTTTTCAGTGGCGCGAAGGCGCGGGTGCGGGGCGCCATCTTGCGCTCGATGCCGGGATTGCGGATCCGCGGGGTGGTGGGAGCCTGCTGCTGTTTCTGGGTGGGTCAGGTGGGAAGGAGCTGTTGCGTGCAGCGGGTGATCAGCCCCTCGATGTGCTTGGCACGGCGGGGATCGGCGTTGCGTTCGGCAGTGGGCTCACCTCCATACGTGTGCCAGTTGGCGCGAGTGTCGGCCACACGTTCCCGCTTGACGAAGGGATGTCGATCACGCCGTACATTCACCCGCGGGTGTCGCTGGATATTTTCAGCGGCAAGGGCGAGAGCAGTGGCAACACCGAGGTGACGCTCAACTTCGACCTTGGTGCGAATTTGCAGGTGAACAAGCAGTTCGCGTTGCGGGTTGCTGGCGTTTTCAGCGGGGCGGATCGTTATGGTAACGGCAACGCATTCAGCGTCGGATTCAACTGGACACCTGCGGCTCTGGCGCGATAGCTACCCTTCGAGCAGCGCCTCGACCAGGGCGACGGATCGGTCGGTCGCGCCCAGTTCCTGTTGGACAACAGCGCGCGCGCGTTCGCCTTCCCGTTCCCGTTTCTTCTTGTCTGTGAGCCACTGTGTGAGCACTTCCGTCAAAGCGCGGGCCGTGCGCACGCTCGCGCCCCCGCCCGCGGCGAGCAGCAGGCCCGCTTCGCGACTCATGTCGTGACGCGGACCAAAAGCCACGGGAATCCCGAACGCCGCAGGCTCGATAACAGAGTGGAGGCCAGCGGTGTGAAAGCCGCCGCCAACAAATGCTGCATCGCCGATTGCGTAGAGATCACCCAGCACGCCCATCCGATCGATGATGACGACGTCGGCGTCGCGCTCGGTCGCGTCGGCCTTGGCGTGCTTGGACAGCCGCACGACCCGCAGGCGCTGTTTGCGGGCCCACGATTCGATCGACGTGATGTGATTCTCGGTCGCTTCGTGTGGCGCAATGATCAGTCGGGCGGTGGGGCAGGCGCGCCGAACCGCCAGCCACGACTCACATAGCACCGATTCATCAGCAGGCCAGGTGCTCCCCGCGATGAGCGTCGGCCGGTTGCTGGCCAAGGGTGCCAATGTAGGCGATCCACGGTCGATGTCCTGCGCCCGAGCCCACACTTGATCGAAGCGGGTGTCGCCAGTCACGCGTACGACGGAGGGGCGAACGCCGAGTGCTTGTAGGCGCGTGCCGTGAGCCGCGTCGATGGCGCCGACCGAGCGGAGGGCGGCGTATGCGTCGCGCAGCAGCATTTTGGAGAATGTCCCGAGACGGGACGAACCGGGCGCCAACGTCGCACTGAGCAGCGCGACGGGAATGCCCCGCGCAGTTGCACGTGCAACTAAAACCGGCCAGACATCGAGTTTGACGAATACGAGCGCCGCCGGCTTCAGCGCGTCGAGCATGGCATCGCACTCGGAGGTTCCGTCGAATGGGAGGTAGTCGGTGATGTCGGCGCCGATGCTTTCGGCGAACTTCTCGGCGCTGGGGGAGAAGAAAGTGTAGGCCAGCTGGAGATCCGGGTGCCGTTCGCGCAGCGCCCGTGCCACCGGACGTGCCTGCAACCCTTCCCCAACGGACGGGGCGTGCAACCAGACCAGCGGTTTGGATGGGTCTCGCACGGCGGCCGCGCGATGACGCACCCGATCCAGCACTCCCCGGCGCGCCTCGACCGAGCGCGTGGTCTTCCCGTCGCCCGAGGGAACAAGTCGGGTGGCCGCACGCGCGGCGAACAGGCCCAGTGAGTACAGTGTCGCGACTACTCCGTTCAGCGCGACCTCTTGGTGCGGGCTATGACGAGGGCGGTGTCGATTGCCTTGCGGAAGTCCTTGTACGGAGCGGCACCTTCAACCAGAAAGTCGCCGACGAGAAATGACGGGGTCGAACGCACGCCCGCTTTGCCTGCCTGCTGAATGTCCGACTCGATCAGCGCCTGAATCGCTTTGGAGCCGCGGCAGCGTGCGAACTCCTTCATCTCAATGGCGTTGGCACGAGCCAGACTGTCGAGATACGGCTTGACGTCGACGCGAGCGTTGATGGAGGGCTGGTCGTGAAAGAGCGCTGCCGAGTAGGGCCAGAACTTGTCCTGCGCCGCCGCGCAGAGCGCTGCTTCCGCCTCGACGCGTGCGTGCGGGTGCTGCTGCAGCGGGAGGTTGAGGTAGGCGACACGCACCTTCCCCGGATCGACATAGTCGCGTTTGACGGCCGCCATGGACGAGTCGTGCCACTGCTTGCAATACGGGCACTGGAAGTCGCTGATCATCACCAACCAGACCGCGCCGGAGTCTCGGCCCATGAGACGACCGCGATCGGCCTTGGCGATGAGCGCTGAATCAGAAAGGGTGTCGCCTGAAAAAGTCGGGCTCGCCGCCGCGGCGCTCGGTGCTGCCGTGGTGGTACTCGCCGCGGTGGTTGCCGGCGTCGCGGCGGTTCGAGCGGCGGCGTCGGCCGGACCACATGCGGCGACCACGCCGATCGTGACCAGAAGCGTCAGGGCGCGAAAAGGAGAAACAAAGGCTCGCATGAGCAGAGGAGCTGAATTGGGCTGAGGATCGCGAATTGCAACACGATGCATGCGTAAAATTAGCCCAGTGCGCCCGCCTCCTGACACTAGGAGTCTCTCCAACACGTATTATCCTGTGAGTACGGGCACCCATGCCTGACGTTCTGCGCTTCCTTCATCGACTCGGCTTGTCTCTTCGATTCGTACCATCGCGGCTGTTTTTGGGAGCATTGCTGGCGGTAGCGTTGCCGGATGTTCTAGCGGCCCAGCCACCCGCGCTGCCAGCTCCGGTCGGCTACGTCAACGACTTTGCCGGAGTCATTCCGGCTGACGTCAAGGCTCGGCTCGAAGAGCTGGCGCTCAAGGTCAATGCGGCGACGAAAGGTGACATGGTCGTCGTCACGCTGGCCGATCTCGGTGGACGGCCGGTGGAGGAAGTGTCGCTGCGGCTTGGCCGAGAGTGGAAGATCGGCGCCGAGGTGGCGATCGGCGAGACGGCGCGGAACGCCGGCGTGGTCATTCTCATCGTCCCGAAGGAGAGCTCGTCGACGGGGCGCGGCTCCTGTCGGATCGAGACGGGACGAGGCGCCGAAGGGTTCATTACCGACGCGACGGCTGGGGAGATCTGTCGGGCAGCCCGAGAGATGTTCGTGGCCCGGGACTACGGAGGCGCGATCGAGTTCGTGGCGGGTCAGGTAGGGCAGCGGTACGCAGCTGAATTCGGTGTGACGCTCGACGGCGCGCCCTTGCCACAGCGTTCGACCCGGAGCCGCAGCGAAGGCCGTCAGATCAGTCCGATCGCAGTCCTCGTGCTCATTTTCATCGTCTTTTCGATCCTGAATGGACTTGGCCGAGGGCGCCGTGGCTGCATCCCGATTCCGATCGGGGGCGGTGGCTTCGGCGGCGGGAGTGGATGGGGTAGTGGTGGTGGAGGGTTCGGCGGTGGAGGAGGAGGTGGGTTTGGTGGATTCGGCGGGGGTGGTGGATTCAGTGGTGGTGGCGGCGGTTCTGACTGGTAGCGATAGGCAGGCGTGCGGCAGGACGACTCTTACTCTGGAAACCGATGGCGAACTCGATGCGACTGGACGACCTGGTCACGCAGCTCAAGCAGGTGCATGGCAGCGCGCTGCGGGCGGTCGTGCTGTACGGGTCGGCCGCGAGCGACGAGCAGGTGGCCGGTTCCGATCAGAACGTGCTCGTGATCGTGGAGACGCTGGCGCTCGAAACACTGCGCACGCTGGCCCAGACCACGCGTGCCTGGCAGGAAGCGAAGAACCCACCGCCGTTGACGTTGACGGTGAGCGAGTGGCTGCGATCGGCCGACATCTTTCCGCTCGAGTACGCGGACATTCTGGAGCGGCACAAGTTGCTGCATGGCACGCTACCGCTGGACGGGATCACGGTGCACCTCACCGATCTCCGACTGCAGACCGAGCACGAGGCGATGGGAAAGCTGTTGCGACTGCGCCGTGGTGTGATGACGGCGGGCACCGATACCAAGCGGCAAGCCGAGTTGCTGAAGGACAGCTTCAGTTCCTTGCTGGTGATTTTCCGTGGGGTGCTGCGTTTGCACGGGCAGACTCCGGAGCGCGATGCGGTGCTGGTGGTGCGCGCGGTTGCGACGCAGTGCGGATTCGATGCAACACCGTTCGAGCGGGTGGCGGCGCTCGTACGGGGAACGGCCTTGCCGGAACGCGACACCGAGTCGGTGTTGGCGGGGTACGTAGCGGGCATGGAATCGCTCGTGAACTATCTCGATCGTTTCATCCCGCCCCCAATGGCGACCGATTCTCTTTCATCCTGAGGACGAACCACATGCACAGTTTGAAGTCTTCCTTGCTGTCTTCGCGTCCGGCGCGCCGATTGCGCTCGCTGACGCTTGCCCTGCCGATACTGTTTGCGGTGACCGCACCGTTGTCGCTGTCGTCGTGCGGGTACAACACGATCCAGAGCTACGACGAACAGGCGGAGCAGGCCAAGAAGAACATCGATGCGCAGTTGCAGCGTCGTGCTGATCTCATCGGCAATCTTGTCGCAACCGTGAAGGGACTGGCGCAGCAGGAGAGCGATGTCTTCATCGGTATCGCCAAGGCGCGCGCGGGGCTGACGGGCGCACTGTCCAAGGCGGGCGGCTCAGATCCCGCCGAGACGGCGGCGGCGAACGAGCAGCTGACGACGGCGATGCGTGGCCTGAGTGTTGTGATCGAAGCGTATCCGCAGCTGAAATCCGACCAGGGATTCCTGAAGTTGCAGGACGAGCTGACGGGCACCGAAAATCGCATTGCCGTTGCGCGCACGGACTACAACTCGACGGTGCGGACGTACAACGAGTACATCCGCAAGTTCCCGGCGGTTGTGACGGCGAAGGCGACTGGTGCAAAGCCGCGGACGTACTTCGAAGTGACGGATGCGGCAGCGCGTTCGGCACCGACGGTGGATTTCAGTAAGCCGAAAGCGAACTAGCCGCACCCCGCAGTTTCGGCGGGGGAAGTTCGAGGCAGCAAACAAAAGGATCTCGCGGAGACGCGGAGAACAACGAGATGGTTTTCGTTTCTCCGCGTCTCCGCGAGATATTTTTTAGTTGCTTATCGGTTTTTTTCGTACATGAGGTTGCGTGGCGCCATGCGCCAGTCGTACCAGCGGTAGATCGGTTGTCCGTTGTTGACGGCGGGGTCAGCCTTTTCCGTCTTCATGCGACTTCGCACGCGCAGGCCGATAATGTCGTTGCCATCGTTGAGTGTGTCGGTGTCGAACCCGCTGTAGGAGGCGGCTTCCCGATTGCCGGTGAAGAGAATGGAAGTGCGAAAATCGACGGTGCCGGTCGCGATCGGCCGCCCGATCGGGATGGCGGCTGACGTGAACTGGTCGGCGCGCATGATCGTGTTGGATGCGGCGTCACGCCAGTACAGGACGGCCTTGATCTTCTGGATAGTGGTGCCGGACCGGGTAAGCAGCACACTGTCGAGCCCCGCGGCACGGCCGATGAGGCGTTGCGCGGGGAGGAAGTACACACGGAAGCGCCCCCCCGATGATGCGCTCACACTCGTGAGATAGAGCAGCCGCCGTGTGGTGCCGATCTGCACGCGTGCAAAGTCACCATCCCGCAACATGAACGTGTTGCCGATCTGATTGAACTCGATGCATGTGCTGCCGCAGTTGCCACCCGGCGGATAGTTGGGCAGTGTGTCGCCATCGTTGTAGATGGGATACACCGGCGCTTCGACGTTCGTGAATGGAATGGAGATCAGCGACAGCGTGTCGCCGAACGATCCGATCGTGCCGAAAGTAGGTGTGCTTTCGATGGCGACGCCCGTTTCCTGCGCGTCGCGCGCCAGCGACATCCCGACGAAACGCGCGTTGCGGTCGACCGATTCACGCACGGTCCACCCGCGTCGCGTCTTCCAGCTGCTCATGGAGAAGCTGGTGGCAGCAGTGATCACGACCATACCGATCGTCATGGACATGAGCAACTCCACCAGCGTGAAACCGGAACGGCGATGTCTGGTCATGGTGTCACCACGAGAGAATTGCCACGGAAGAAGGATGTGGTGAGCACGACCGGCTGTGTCGCCCGTGGGTACGCCACCGTGACGTTGATCTGGAGCAGATTCTGCCGGGTGACGGCAACCTCCATGGTGCGGACATACGCGCCGGTCGATGCAGCCTGACCATCGGCATTGAGTCTCACACCCGTTTCAGAAACCAGGGTCCACGGATCGCGCGTGCGCACTTCTTCCATGAAGCTCCGCCCGATGGCGATCGCGTTCGTTCGGTTCTGTGCCAGCGTCTGCATCTTGATCGTGTTGCCGCTCGCCGTGGCGAGTGACGTCATGCCGACGGCGAGCAGGATGATCGCCACCAGCATCGAGACTATGGTGAAGCCCCGTCGCCGTTGACCTGACGCCTGCGTTACGTTGCCCGGTTGTGGAACTTGCGCGTTCATTGCCACGCTCCGTTTTTCCAGGTCCAGAGTCTCACTGCACCTGATGGGGTGATCGCAACGGCGACGACGGCGGAGCGATCTGTTGCATGGTGCAGATATACCGTCCCTGCGGTACCCATCGGCATCGGGAGTCCACGCGTATCGAAGTCGACGTGGTTGCCCGCGAAGGTGATCGCCCCACTCCCGACTTCGTTGGGAATGGCGGTCGCCGTCCCACGGCCGTAGGCGATGTGATCAGGGAGTGGCCGCGTGCCGAACGCTTCGAGTCCGAGCTTCTCGAGATTGGTGTGCGTAATCGTGCTGTCGCCGTTGATGTCCAGATACCCGGTGTACGATCCGGCGCCGAGCGTGAATGCAACTTCCGACATGTTGCGTGTTGAGAGTGCACGGGTGCGTGCCAGATCCAGATCCTGTGCGAGTTGCATCCCGGCGAGCTGTGCTTCGGTAGCTGGTGTGATGCGCATGCGCGGCACGATAATGGCCATCATGATTCCGACGACACTCACGACCATGAGCAGCTCGATCATGGTGAAGCCGCGTGGTCGGTACGCACGGGCGATACGCCGATGCGCTGCGAATTGGCGAGTCATGATCGTCTCAGTAGAGCGGGCGGAACGCGGTCTGCAGCACGGTGCCGACAGAGGGCGTGCCCGGAGGTAAGCGATCGGGGAAGCGGAAGTTCACGTCGAAGCTCCAGGCGCGGGTGGGTGGGGAGTAGTAGGCCTGGTTCCCGAAGCCGACGTTGGTGGTGTTGCCCCACAGTCCGGTGGAGTAGCGATTGACGTAGAGCGACACGAGCGAGCCGGTGTAGCGGAACGTGATGCCGCTCCAGTTCTCGAGAAAACGCGGGAAGTTTTCGAGGCCGCCGCCGTACGCAGCGCCAGCACACCCTGCTCGGGCATAGTCGCAGGGTGTTGCGGAGTGGCCGGCGAGAATGGCGGCATTGACTGTTGATCCGGCGGATGTTCGCGGAGGGGGCATCGTCTGTTGCATGACATCGCACCATCCGTTCACCGCACTGCAGCGCCCGGCAAGGGCCGAGGAGTCGCGCATGCGCGCGTTCGGTGGGTTGCTGAGGAAGGTGATCGCGTCGGCCATCAATGCCGCGGGGCGCCAGACCGTCGTGTTGTAGTTGCCGAGGACGTAGATCGGACGTTCCGTCACAATGGAGACGCCACCGGTGTCGGCCGATGTGTTGGGCCTTGGAAGCTGGGCGCCTCCACGAAGGCGCACGGCGACGTAGTCGTTGCGAGGGCTGGTGTTGGTGTTGATGAAGTCGAAGTAGATGATGCGCGGTGCGCGGGTGAGCGGCGCGCTGTCCGACCAGATGCGCAGCGAATCCATGTACACGTCGACCAGGTCCGGGCTCAGATCTTCACGTCCCTCGTAGAACGCATTCATGCGCGGCTTGAACATGCGATTGCAGGCGGCCACCGACGGCACCACCAGACTGCCGGTGCGCACGTGTGTCATTGCGCTGCAGAAATTGTTCTTCATGCCGTTCGTATCGGCCGCGTACGTGTTGAACACCGAGGCGTCGACTGTGATATACCAATCGGACTTCCAGGCCATCTTCACGTCCTGCACCATCTGGACGTCGCCTGCAACACGCGGCAACACGAGCGTGACCGGCGGCATGTTGACCGGGAGCGGCAGCTTGAGCGGGCGCACTCCATGCGCTTTTGTCATCAACCGGCCACTGAACCGCTGCTGGCTGCGGGTGACGAATGCTGGTCCGGAGAGCGAACGGGAATCGAAGTCGAGACTCACCGCGGTTCCGGCTGCGTTGTTGATCGTCACGCCGCCCAGCCGATTGTTGGCGTCCTTGCGGTTCCAGAACACGCTGTCAGGCGTGGTCAGCTGACTTTGGAAGCTGGCGCTTGTCGACGAGGTGTAGAGGTTCCCGTTGGTATGCACCCATCCGGCAAACGTCATCGGCGCGCCGGGGAGAATTTCGAGATCGCTCTCGTAGAACACGCCGAACTGGAAGAGCGGGATCGTCTGGGCGTTCACGGAGAGCACCGCGGTCGCTTTGTTCCCCGACGAGTCACGCGCCGATACGGAGATGTCGATCAGCTGGTTCAACGAGTACAACCCGGCAAATGGCCCGGATGAGATCGTGCGGGATACGGGAAGACCGGCGACCTGCGTCGACTGGGTGATCCGGAATCCGGTCAGCGCGGGCGTCTGCAGTTGTGCGATGTCCTGGCCGCTGATGATGCCGTCCTGCATGGCAGCGTCGAGTTGCGACATGATATCGTCAGCGCCGCCCTCTGCGGCGTACGATGCGCGCGACGACCGATAGTCGGCGCTCGATGTCTTCGCCATCGTCGACACGGCGGAGAGGCCCGCGAGGATGATGATGGAAAACATCACGAGCAGCAGCAGCGCGGCCTCGAGCGCGAAGCCGCGTCGGATGCGTGTGGCTCCGTTCTCGTGCGCGTTGGCACGATGGTGCTGTGTTTTGCGCCGATGGGCGCCCGGTGCTGTGAGACTCGTCCGCATATGCCGTCCTCCGTGCGTGAATGATCCTGCTGCACGAGAGAAGTACGGTCGAGCGCTATGTCACGTCACTTCACGAGGGGTACACACACGCACGACAAAACACGGCGGGACAGGGGTGTGACGGTGGCAACACTCTGCGGAACGAATGGGCCGAGAGTGTGACGGCTACGCAGCGGCCGGCGGTTGTGGGCGCGGGAAGAGTCCGTCGCCCTTGGCGACGTGCCAGCCCGCCGCGTCAAGTTCTGCCAACGAGTGAAAGCGCTGCGCGTGCACTGACCCGGGACCACCAAGCTGCGTCCACAAAGCTTCTGCTTTTTCAGGCATGAACGGCGACAACAGCACGGCTTGGCGGGCAAGTCGGCGGATGAGCGATGCCATGCACTGTTCGAGTTCGGCACGTCGCGCGGGATCCTTCGCCAGCTGCCATGGCGCCGTTGTTTGGGTGTATTCGTTGGCGCGGGCGGTCATGCGACCGACGGCTGCGAGCCCTTCGTGCAGCAGCCAGCCGCGATGCCCGTCCATCGCGGCGTGATAAGCGGCGAGATCGAGATCGTCGTCGACCTCGACGGCAGGACGGGTGGATACGGGCACGATGGCACCGCAGTACTTCTCGACCATTGCGATGGCGCGACTGGCCAGATTGCCCAGTGCGTTGGCAAGATCGGACGTGTACCGCTCTTCGAACCGTTCCCAGCTGAAGTTCCCGTCGCCATCGAACGGCACTTCACGCAACAGCACGTAGCGGAAGGCATCGGCACCATAGCGATCGATCGCTTCACCAAGATCGAGCTTGACGCCGGCGCTCTTGGAAAAACGCTCGCCGCCGAGTGAGACAAAGCCGTGCGCCCAGACTTGTTTGGGGAGCGCCACGCCCGCAGCGTGCAGCATTGCCGGCCAGATCACGGCGTGAAAGCGCGTGATGTCTTTGCCGATGATGTGCAGGTTGGCGGGCCAGCGTGTGTCGTAGCCAGCGTCCGGAAAACCGGTGGCCGTGAGATAGTTGGGCAGCGCGTCAAACCAGACGTAGGTGCCCTGTGTCTCGCCGTTGGACAGTGGCAACGGAAACGGGACGGCCCAGGCGAGTCGTGCACGGGACGCGGAAATATCTTCGAGTCCCTGTGCGAGCAGCCCGAGAATCTCGTTGCGCCGGCTCTCCGGTTCGATGTACGACGGGTTGGACGCGAGCAGCTCCTGCAGGAACGGCTGATACTTGGAGAGGCGAAAAAACCAATTGCGCTCTTCAACTTCTTCGAGCGTGCGTGTGGGATGCAACACGCATTTGCCATCGACGATATCGGCGTCCTGCTTGAACGCTTCGCAGCCGACACAGTACATGCCGCGATACGAACGCTCGTAGAAGTCGTCCGGATTGCGCTCGGCGATTCGTGTGATGAGCGCCTGCACGCCGGTCTTGTGGTGTGCATCGGTGGTGCGAATAAACTGATCGTAGCGCACGCCGAGTTTCGCCCACATCGCCTGAAACCGGGCTGCGATCTCGTCCGTGAACGCTTGTGGCGCGACGCCCTGAGCCGCCGCCGTCTGCTGCACCTTCTGTCCGTGCTCGTCCATGCCGATGAGCAGATGGACGTCGTCCCCGCGTAGGCGATGATAGCGCGCAATGACGTCTGCGCCGATTTTTTCGAGCGCGTGGCCCAAGTGCGGATCACCGTTGGCGTAGTCGATCGCGGTGGTCAGGAAGAAACGTGCCATTTCAGTCGGTCATCGGTAATGACGGGTCGTCGGTGTCAGTGTCGTCGTCTGTGTGGTCGTCACCGTTGACTGGGCTGTCGGCATCACCCGTGTTGGCTGTGCCGCCTTCGGTCTGGCGGCGCTGCTCTGCCGCGCGCAGTCGCCGCCCACCACGGCGTCCGCGACGGCGCTTGCGGCGGGCCTCTTCGGCCGTCCCGTCGCTGGTCACGTCAGATGCTGCGACGTCGCTGGTCGGTGCCGCGGCTGCATCCGACGTGGCCGCGGCTGTCACCTCGTCAGCGCTCGGCGCAGTAGAGGGTGCAGGGGAGACTGCAGTGGAGGGTGCGACGACGACGGGTTCAGCAATGACCACCGTTTCATGGACAGGTGGCGGAGCAACGTGCGCTGCTGCAATGACTGATACAGCGGGCGCG
>Ga0105049_10001649_pt1 | contig 26303 bp, 22 predicted proteins | sample MAT06_FD_78087 | JGI IMG/M metagenome (GOLD analysis project Ga0105049, IMG submission 78087) | Freshwater microbial communities from Lake Fryxell liftoff mats and glacier meltwater in Antarctica - MAT-06 | ecosystem: Environmental > Aquatic > Freshwater > Ice > Liftoff microbial mat | place... | reverse complement strand
GCTCGGCCTTCAGTCGGAAAGACGGCACTTTGTTTAAATATGGCGGCTCATATGGCCATGCGAGAAAATTGTACCACCGCGGTTTTCTCTTTAGAAATGTCAAAAGAGCAATTGGTTCAGCGGATGTTGTGTATGGAATCCCGTGTTGATGGTGGGCGCTTGCGAGGGGGATTTCTTCACGATGAGGATTGGCCACGATTGACGGCGGCGGCGAGCCAACTTTCTGAAGCTCCTATTTTTATTGATGACACTCCGGGTTTGACCACTATGGAGCTAAGGGCGAAATGCCGGCGCTTGGCCAAGAACCATAAGCTTGGTTTTGTTGTTATCGATTATTTGCAGCTCATGCGAGTGAAGGGTCGAATCGAAAGTCGGGAGCGAGAGATCGCTGAGATTTCGATGTCCCTAAAGGCTTTGGCTAAAGAGTTGAATATACCGATCTTGGCACTGTCGCAGTTGAATCGATCTTTGGAGTCTCGTCAGGATAAACGTCCAGTCATGTCCGACCTTCGAGAGTCTGGATCTATCGAGCAAGATGCCGATATCATCATGTTCTTGTATCGAGACGAAATCTATCATCCCGATACCGATCAGCCTGGAGTGGCAGAGATTATTGTAGGAAAGCATCGGAATGGACCGACGGGTTTGGTCAAACTTGCTTTCTTGAGCGAGTATACTCGATTTGAAAACTTGGCCGACGAAGAGAATCCAGGAGCTCTGCCGGAGTGACCTTAAGTTTGTTGGTATTGTTTGCTTACTTTTTTGGCGCAGTTCCCTTTGGATTGTTGTTGGGTCGAACTTTTGCTGATGTAGATGTTCGTTCTTTGGGGTCCGGAAATATCGGAGCCACTAACGTCAATCGAGTGCTGGGTCGTAAGTTAGGAGTAGCCACGCTCCTTTGTGATATTCTGAAATCACTCTTCCCCTGTCTGCTTGCGAGACTTTTTTTAAAAGAAGATTTTCAAGTGGCGCTGGTGGGCTTAGCTGCTGTTGTCGGACATTGCTTTCCGATTTATTTGAGATTCAAAGGTGGAAAAGGGGTCGCGAGTGCTTTTGGTTCTTTTTTAGTAATGGCCCCCCTCTCAGCGGTCGTGGCCATTTTAGTTTGGGTCATCGCTTTTCGAATTTCGAAGGTATCAGCCATGGGTGCGCTCACTGCCGCTGGAGTGATTCCTATTCTAATTTATTTTGAGAAATCCGCATCGGTGGCACTTGTTTCTGGAGCGATTTCTTTTATCGTAATCGTGCGTCACCGCGAGAACATTGAACGCCTTCGTAAATCTGCCGATTTAAAGACTTAATATTCTCTATCGAGTGTTGTGGACGCCCAGAAATCAAGAACCTACTATCTTTAGATGATTGGTTTTCAGATTGCCCTAGGAATCTTTTTTGTTGCGGCGCCCGAGAGTCATTTTACTTCGGAGTTTAAACTTCGAATCCAATCTCTTCAGTCCCAGATGCTTACCGAAGATGTTTTTATGGCTCGAAAGAGTCACCCGAAGATCAAATCAGATCTCAAAGCCCTCGTCGAACTCGCTCAAACACCAAAAGAAAGCGGTGGTTTTCGATCTTCGGGCTTTCAGATTCCGGCTCGGGTTATGACCAGAGCGTGGAATTCGGCTCGAGAGGAGTTCGAAAACGGAAGTTCAAAGCGAGCTTATGAGCTCACCGAAACCGCTTTAAGGACTTCGAGCTTTCATCAGGCAGTGGCATTTTCGATTGATGATTTAAAAGGAGAGGCTCTTCAGAAGGCGAATTTCTTTTTTATGATTCGGGATTGGAAGACTGCCAAGAGTCTTTATGAGTCAGCGGTTTTGAATTTTGATTTGTCTCGTGTTTCACGAAATGATCTTGAAGATGCGATCTTAAAAATCATTGCGATAGGCTTACAGAATGAAGCTTCGCTAGACCGAACCAGCAAAGATCTTCGTTCCTATCAGGCTAAGAGTAATATTCCCCTAGCCACCAAGAACTTGCTTGCGACTTTGATATCAAAGCTAGAGGGAATGAAGGCCTGGAAGTTGCCGCGGACTCCGAGCTTTCAACAGGTTACCAAATGGGCCAATGAAAAGATCGATCTCATTGAGTCGCAGGCCTTTCGAGAGCTAGACGAGGTGGCTTTAGTTCAAGTTCTTTATGTTTCTGGATTAGTGAATCGTTGGCTAGATCAGTATCCGCAACAGATTCAACCGCGTGTTTATCTTTTGTTAGCAAGAGTCGATGATTGGCTTTTGAATTCTTTCAAGGCCTCTCTGGCTGGACTCTATCTCGAAGAATGTGCACGAGCTTTTCCAGAAGAGGATGAGTCGGTCGATTGCTATGCCACTTTAGAAACTCGAACGATGAAACGAAAGCAGGTCACTAGAGTTGAAGCGCTTTCAAAGCCAGATCAACAGCTCTTGGCAGAATTGAGGTCTTTGCGAAGACCCAGAGCCTTTCGCTAGGAATTAGTCGGCCCTGGTAAGGAATCCATTTCTTAATAGTTTTTGCAAGATGGCTTCTGTCTCGGTTTTTCCGAATGGGGTCTGTTGCATAATGAGCCCAATTTTTTGAAGTCGCCAGGCGAGTTGAAAAATTCGGAGTTCATCAGGCTTCAGGCCAGTCAACGGCTCGCTAGGATTCGCGCTCAACGCGGTTTCGGAGGTAAAGGGAGGTTCGGCGTCTTCTTCGTCTAAAATTCGGAGTCCTTCGAGAAGAAGGGCCTCGAGCGGAGTTTCGATCGGTTCAGGAAAATCTTTTCGCTTGAGTGGGAACAGCGCGAAGAAGCCTTTCTTCAGGCGGAGTAGGTTGAAGAAAGCTTTCTCGTTTGTTTTTCCGGCGTATTCTACAAAAACAACTTCGCCGGCATTGATATAGACGGTCCCTTGAGAAGTACTTTCATTTTTTCGGCCAATTCTTTTTGTCGATACCGTTAGTTCTCCAGACTTTCGAGTCGTGGCAAGCATCTGCAAGACATCGGGGAGAGGCAGATCTTCGATTTTGCCAGTGATCATTCTTCCGTCGGTATGACCCGCTTTGCTTTCTTCTTCAGAAGAAAAATAGTCGTATTTGACTTCGGCTGACTGCGCGTCACTCATATCTGTGGTGCGAGCGAAGCCAGAGGATCGTGAAGTAGAAGTGAGTGGCTTGGCCCATTCAAATTTCATAGTTGCCGAGCCTGCTTGAACGGTATCGCCATTGTGAAGGTCCCGAGGCCCGACAATTTTAACGTCGTTTACTCGAGTGCCATTTAAGGAGGTTAGGTCTTCAATAAAGACACGGTTTTCAGTGGGAAGAAAAAGCAGGCGAGCATGCTGTCGAGAAACTTTTCTTTCGGCGACTACAATATCACACTGCGAATCCCGCCCAATGAAGATCGGCGTTTCGGGGGTGAGCTCTAGATCTTCTTGCTCTCCATTTTCGTAGGTAATGATTAACTTTGGATTCACTATAAAATTTCACTTTTCATTACTTTTCAATGGTCTGAATAAATATCTCGAACACACACTGCCCGATTTGAACCAAGTCACCTTGCTTGATCTCTTGGTAGGTCACTCGATTTCCATTCACAAACGTTCCATTGGTACTGGCCAAATCCCGAACATAGGCCTGACGTCCGCCCACAATTTCGACCACAGCGTGCTTTCGCGAAAGGTCTAGATCGTTGATGCGAATATCTACATCCTTTCGGCCCAAGGTGGTTTTTTCTTGAGAGCAAGTAATTCGCGAAACTCCCTCGGGAGCTTTTCGAGCATTGAGGACGACTTGAATTCTGGGGACGGAGTGAGAGCTAGATTTCTCGGGTGTGGCCGGGTGATCCCATTTAGAAAAAGCCTTCATTTCGTCTTCAATTAAATTTGTGATCCGATTCACTCCGGTGTCATGGTAAATGGCATCTTCAGGCGGAAGCTGATTTTTCTTTGGTTGCGGAACGGGTGGTGGAGTCGAAGGATCAAATTTAGCCATCTCGGGAACAGTCTCGTCAGGATTGAAATCATCATTGCCAAAATCCTGAGCATTTAATTCTTTGAACTTCTTAACGTCCTCGATAATTGCCACGGTAATTTTACTTAAGCCAATCGTAACCGTGTCTAAATTGTGAAGCTCCAGCCGATCGCCTACTTTATGCGCACCCATAAAGGTGCCATTGGTAGACCCAAGATCTTCTAGATAGACGCGATCGTTTTCAAGAATGAATTGGCAGTGGCGTCCGGAAGCCTTTTTGTCAGAGAGCTTAATTTCTCCTCTATTCCTACCAACGACGTTCGAGCCTTCGACCAGATCGAAGGTCTGGCCTTTGTCGGGGCCATCGCTGATCGTGAGGCTTACCCTTATATTCATGTTTGCTCACCCTCATTTTGAATGTCTTCGCATCGAAATCTCAAGGTCGCGCCGCCTAGCCGGATGATGTCGTCATGACGAAGACGCTGAGATTGAATTAACTTATCATTCACGTAGGTTCCATTTGTAGACTCAAGGTCTTTGATGAAGATCACATTTGCACTTAGAGCTTCGATTAATGCATGCCTTCGGCTCATATCCATATCAAGCAATACCAAATCGCCCTCTTCTCTTCCGATCATCACATGAGACTTTCGAAAGCGAAATTTCTTGCCTCCCTGAGGACCTTCTAAAACTTCAATCTCTATAGCGATCTGGGTCATCGTTTTAGAATTGGTCGTAACCCCGCTGATCGCATCGAATCTGTCTTCGAGCGGGGCCTCGGCTGGATTCTTCATTTTAACGCTGCCGGTTAGTTCTTCGACCGGTCCGTGAAAATCTCGAATATCTGAAAAGAAACAAAGTGTAGTCAGGCCGATCTCGACGACATCTTGGTCAGAAAGTATCATTTCATCGATACGTCTGCGGTTAAGGAAGGTTCCGTTCGTCGATTTAAGGTCTACCAGGCGAAATCCACTTCCTTCTTTTCTGATTTCTGCGTGGTGACCGGAAGCTTTAGAATCGTCTAAAATAATATCTGTAAGTTTACGACCTAAAGTCGTAACTTCTTTTTGTAAAGGAATCATGACTTGAGTTTTATTTCGTATCAAAAGCAAACCGGCCTGTGACTGATGGAGCTTCGACACCATTCATTGTACAATTTAGTTTCACTTGGGAAAAGATTTCCGGAGGAAATCATGGGGCTTAGAAATGGATCTTTAGAATGAAGCGTTTAAAGCGTCAAAATAACCGAGCTTGGCTGAAGGCTGCCCTAAAGGTTTCGGTCTTTTTGGGCGTCGCCCTATTTTCGTTGGCGATGGTAGGAGCCTTTGGATTCCTCATATACATGAACCAGGGCCTGCCTCCCATTGATAGCCTCAAAAATTATCGTCCCAAAGAGGTTTCTCAAGTCTTCTCAAATGACGGTGAAGTTATCGGAGAATTCTTCGAAGAACGACGCATTGTGCAAAAAGAAATTCCCGACATGATCAAAAATGCCTTCATTTCGGCCGAGGATAATAAGTTTTGGACGCATCCCGGCGTAGATTTTTTAGGGATTTTGAGGGCTTTTTACAAAAATATGGTCGCCGGTGGGATCAAACAGGGGGCCAGTACGATCACTCAACAAGTCGCCCGCGGATTCTTATTAAGCGCTGAGCGAACAATGACTCGAAAAGTGAAAGAAATTATTCTGGCTTGGAAGATTGAAAAAAGCCTCAGTAAAGACGAAATCATTCACCTCTATCTCAATCATATTTATTTAGGCCGGAGCGCCTATGGAGTTGGCGCAGCCGCTGAAGTTTATTTTGGAAAAAAACTCAGCGAGGTGACGGTGGCCGAAGCAGCGATTTTAGCAGGTCTGCCCCAGGCTCCAAGCCGATACAATCCGCAGAAGAACCCAGATCGGGTGAAGAGACGGCAGCTTTATGTGCTGCGACAAATGAATCAAGAAGGCTTTATCGACGATAATCAATATGAAGAGGCGGCGAATGCCGACGTTTATATTTCGCCAAAGAGAGAGATCAATAAAGAGGTCGCTCCTTATTTCGTGGAGTACATTCGTCAAAAGATTATGAAGAAGTATGGCGATCGCATGGTACTTCAAGACGGGCTGAAAGTTTATACCACTTTAGATCTAGAAAAGAATCGTGCTGCCGAAAATGCGCTTCGAACTGGCTTAAGCGCTCTTGAAGAACGACAGGGATATCGAGGGCCAAAGAAAAGGCTGAAGTTTGAATCTGAAATTGAGTCTTATTTTGAGGGTCGTAAGTTCGATGAACTCGAACGAGAGGGTGCCGTTGCTGATCAAAGCATGGAAGTAGCTCAGGCCGAGGCCAAGAATCGAGGCCGAATTAAAATGAGTCCTCGCCCGCCGGTTGCCTTGGGGGACTTCATTGAAGGGGTCGTCGTTAAAGTCGACGACGAGAAGACCGAAGCTTACGTTGAATATGAGCCAGGATTTTTTGCCCGGATATTGATGACGGATATGAAGTGGGCCAGACGAAGATTGGCTGAAGACGATGAAGATTCTTTCTCTTCAAATCCTCAGAAGCCTTCTCAAGTGGTACAAGTAGGGGATGTGGTTCAAGTGACGGTGAAAGCGGCGAAGACCGAGAATGCAGACGCAGAAAAAGTAGCGTCTGCCCTGTTAAGTAAATCGGATCGTCATCGGGGCCTCACTAACGCTTATTTATTAGAGGCTCGATTGGAGCAAGTGACCGAAGTGGAGGGGGCGATTTTAGCCGTCGATCCTCGAAGCGGTTTTATATTGTCGATGGTGGGGGGCTTTGATTTTGAGCGTTCACAATTTAATCGCGCTCTGCAAGCTAAGCGCCAGCCTGGGTCTGCCTTCAAGCCGGTGGTTTATACTGCGGCTCTCGACATGGGATTCACCCCGGCTAGTATTTTGCAAGACACGCCAATTACTTTTGAGAATGCGATTGATGAGACGAAGTGGCGGCCTAATAATTTTGACGGATCTTTCGAAGGAGACATTACCTTACGGACTAGCCTGTTGAAATCGAAGAACATTCCCACGGTTCGATTGTTAAATGAAATTGGTTTAGACTCTGCAGTTTCTTATGCTCGCCGCTTAGGTATCACCAGCGATCTGACTCGAGATTTTACCATGGCTCTTGGTTCAAGCGTGGTCACCCTAGATGAAATACTTAAGCCCTATATTGTTTTTGCTACTGGGGGATACCCTCGCGACTACGTTTTTATTAAGCGAATTGATGATCGGGATGGACTGAGCTTAGAAAAAAATGTCGATGAAGATTTCGATGGTCCTCCCATTACGCAAATTGATCACGCGGTTCGAGAAATCAAAGAAGATGTTTCGAAGGTGGTGTTTTCAAACGATCTCGACAAGAAGAAGGATGATAAAGGAGCCTCGTTTCTAACAGATTCGGAAAAAGTCGTTCGCGAGGAGTTGAGCAAGGAGCGCATTGTTCCTCCTCTTTATCCTGGCCAAGTGCTCTCTTCTGAAACCAGCTTTTTAATCACTCATCTTTTGAAAGAGAATGTGCTTTTTGGTTCGGGTCGCCGTTCTCGAGAAGGTCTAAAGCGGCCAGCAGCCGGAAAAACAGGAACTACCGATGACAATAAAGACGCGTGGTTTATTGGATTCACTCCCGAGTTGGTTGCTGGGGTTTGGGTTGGTTATGATGATCAAAGACGTCTGGGTCGACAAGAGACAGGATCCTCTGCGGCGGTACCCATTTGGACTGACTTTATGGCGGTTGCCACTCAGGGAACTCCACAGAAAGATTTTGATCAGCCTGAGAATATTGAGTTTGCCCGCATTGATCCTAAGAATGGTGGGCCGGCGACTTCTAAAACCAAGGGCGCAGTCTTTGAGGCATTTATAAAAGGAAGCGTTCCTACAAAAACGCCAGAGACCAAAACCGAGCCCTTAGACCTCTATCAGAAGGATCTTTAAATGTTTGGTATTGGATGGAGCGAACTTTTAATTCTGATTATTATTGGGCTGGTTTTCATTGGGCCCAAAGAACTTCCGCAGGTTATTAAAACGGTGAGTCGATTCATGAAGCAAATTATGGGAGCCCGTGACGAGTGGATTCGCACGATTAAAGATGACCCCACCATCCGCGACCTGACAGATTCTGTCACGGAGATGAAAGACTCCATCAATGCTCCAGTCAGCGATCTCGAAAAAGCTTTACGTGAGAATATCAGCAAGCTTGAAAATGAAGTTTTGAAAGCAGAAGACAAGAAACTTGAGCCTTCGACAGCGAAGGCAGATGAAAAGCCCGAGGGCCGTTCATGAGCGATATGAGTTTTTGGGATCATTTGGGAGAATTGCGTAAGCGAATCGTTTATTCAGTTTACGGTTTGGTCGTGGGCTTTGGAATTGCCTATTATTTTTCACAGGATATTTTTTATTGGTTGATGCGACCACTCTGCCAGGCTCTTCATCAAGAAGAATGTCGCTTGCAAGCTTTGGGCGTGGCCGAAGCTTTTGTGACTTATTTGAAGACTGGGCTAATTGGCGGAATTTTTATTTCTTCTCCTTGGATTTTTTATCAGCTTTGGGCTTTCATTCGTCCCGCTTTAAGAGAGAGAGAAAGAAAATGGGTTGTGCCCTTTGTATTGCTCGCCACTGTGATGTTTGTAGGGGGATCAATATTTAGTTATTTTGCATGTTTTCCCTACGTTTTTGAATATTTTGTCGAGATGGCCGGGCCGCATGTACAAGTTCAGCCGAGCATGGCCGCTTATTTTGATTTTGTAGCGACTCTTTTGATTGGCTTTGGCCTTCTTTTTGAAGTTCCGGTAATTACAATTCTCTTTCATTCTTTGGGATTAGTGAGGGCGGCGACGCTCTGGAAGACCTGGCGCTATGCGATTTTAATCATTTTTGTTTTGGCAGCGATTGTGACTCCCCCTGATCCCTTAACCATGCTTTTCTTAGGCACTCCCCTGGCAGCTCTTTATATTCTGACCTTGGTGGTTTGCTCGTTTTTAGAAAGACTTTCGAAGAAAGATGTAAAGTCCTCAGTCTAAGCATTCGCCGAATAGGTTCCGGCGATGCCTCTCATGGTGTCGGCAATTTCACCAAGAGTGCAATGAGCTTTGACGGCTACCAAAATGCTTTCACAAACTTCAGCAGGGGCTCCTTGGTTTAAGCTGGAGGCTTCTTCGCTAAGTTTTTTAAGGGCCGCTTCAACCGCTTTCGACTTTCGTTTGGCTTTAAACTTTTTAAGTCGCAAGACTTGTTCTTTGGCTACCTTGGGATTCAGCTTGTGGATGTTTTTAAACTCATCTTCTTCCATCTGATAAGAATTTACGCCCACTATTTTTTGATCTGCGCGATCGATTTCTAATTGAGCCACATAGGCCGCTTGTTGAATTTCGCGCTGAACGAATCCTTTTTCGATGCAAGCGAGCATGCCGCCCCGCCGATCAATTTCAGAAATTAAAGTCATGGCTTTTGCTTCTAACTTCTCGCAGAGATCCTCTAAATAATGGGATCCGCCCAAGGGGTCGGCAACGGCTGGGACTCCTGTTTCTTCTGCCAAAATTTGTTGGGTTCTAAGAGCGAGTAAAGCACTTGCCTCAGTGGGAAGTCCTAAGGCCTCGTCAAAAGAATTGGTGTGAAGACTTTGAGCTCCTCCCAAAACTGCAGCCATCGCTTGATAAGCAACGCGCGTGATATTGTTCATAGGTTGCTGAGCGGTTAGAGTGCTGCCCGCGGTTTGCGCATGAAATCGTAGCCCTAGAATTTCGGGAGGCGCATCGAATCGCCTTTGCATTTCTTCTGCGTATATTTTTCGAGCCACTCGAAACTTAGCTATTTCTTCAAAGAAATTATTATGCACGTTAAAAAAGAAAGAAAGTCGGGGCACAAAGTCTTTGAGGAGAAGGCCTGACTTCACCGCCGCATCGACATAGGTGAAGGCATTTTGCAAAGTGAAGGCGATTTCTTGGGCGGCGGTCGCGCCTGCTTCTCGAATGTGGTAACCGCTAATCGAAATTGGATTCCATTTCGGACAAATCTTATTCGCAAATCGAAAGCTGTCTGAAATCAAGCGTAGCGAGAAAGCCGGAGGATAAATATAGGTACCCCGAGCCACATACTCTTTTAGTAGATCGTTCTGGATGGTTCCGCGTAAATTTTCGGGACGGACTTTCTGCTTTTGGGCAACGGCAACATAAAGACTCAAAAGCGTGGTTGCGGTTGCGTTAATTGTCATGGAGGTCGAGACTTTTTCTAAAGGGAGTTTGTTTAGGAGGATCTCCATATCATCTAAAGAAGATATCGCCACTCCCACTCGACCCACTTCTCCCGCCGACATCGCGTGATCAGAGTCATAGCCCATCTGGGTAGGAAGATCGAAAGCGCAACTAATGCCGGTCTGGCCATTTTTCAAAAGATAATGAAAGCGCGAATTTGTTTCTTTCGCGCTACCGAAGCCCGAATATTGGCGCATTGTCCAAATTTTGCCACGATACATGCTCGAATAGGGGCCGCGCAGGTAGGGAAACTCACCCGGAAGTTTAGAGCCATAGACTTGGTTCAGCGTTAGACCTGAACTTGTCGTGAAGCCTTTTTCAGCTTTGTCCTTTTTATCCTTCATAATACACTGATCAAAGTATGGATTTCTCCTGTTTAAGTATCAAAGCAAACACAATCGCATCTCAAGTAACCAGCTCCATGAAGCTCTTGCTAGTGGTTTCTTCATTCGGGTGCTTGTTGAGTCCTTCGGTCTTTGCGCAAGAAAGCTTCCGAGAACAGATGAAAATCTACGACCGGGACGACATCCACAGTATTCATAAGAGGCTTTACTCCAAAGACAGTCGACATGAGTTATCGATTATGGGCGGTGGGATCCTTAATAATGACGGGTACCTGTTGACCTCCGTAAACTATCAATATCATTTCTTCGAAGCGCTTGCGTTAGAGGCTCAAGGTGGATTTGGGTTTCAGACTCAAGATGATAATCGACTAACCTTTGGTCAGCTGAGCGCTTCTTTTTCTCCTATATATGGCAAGATTAGCTGGTTTACCTGGGCCGTTTTGAACTTCGACCTCTACTTCATTGGAGGCGGGGGTATCGTTCAATACAAAGGACTAAAAAATGGTACCTCGTTTATGGGGAACGTTGGTTTAGGAACCCGCATCTTCATAAATGAGTACCTGGCGACCCGGTTTGAGTTCCGTGACTACATTTTCAATCAAGAGTTTCCCGGAAGCGATTCAAAAGTGACGCATAATTATTCGATAGCGGCTGGAGTGTCGGTCTTCTTTCCATTCAGACAGGATTTGTAGAATGAAGAATTTAGTGCTGATTCTAGCTTTGTGTGGGGCGGGCCCTGCTTTTGCAAAGGGCGGAGACTCCATTCGATCTTCAGCGCCCATCACGGCCTTAATTCTTGATTTGCAGGCAGGCAATTTTAAGCCTTTAGAAGAAGCGTATTTTGAAGACGAGATCGATTTCTTTTTAGATTATCAGGGTGCCGAGCGAAGTGCCGCGAAAGAACTCTACGCTTTGCGTGAGGCCGGTCACGCTTTCGAAATGGGAGACATCGTTAAAGGGCGGTCTTTCTTAGGGATGATTTCAAAGTATAGCGACCAGAAAACTTTTTTGGCGGGAGTTGCCGAAGGAGTGGAAGGCCGCTACGAGCAGGCTTACAAAACTTTCAAGTCACTGATTGATCGTAGACAAAAAATTTCTCGTCGACTTTTGACTTCTGCTTTTTTAGGAGCGGCTCGTGTCAGTCATGAGGCTGGGGATTATCCCAAAGCGATTTTTTTCTACACAGAAGTGAGACAGCTTGACCCCAATTTCTTTCAGGCTGTTTTTGAGAAGGGCTGGTCCTTCTATATGGATGGAGACATGAATGGCGCTTTGGGAGCGAGTTTGTCGTTTACCACTCCCTATGCAGAGCATCAGCTTTATCCAGAAGCTTACATTTATCGGGCGGGAGCTTTCTATCATCTCTGTCTTTTTGATCGCGCCGGCAAGGCGATCGAAGATATGAAAAAAATCTTTATTCCGGTGCAGGCGCAAGTTCGCGAGTTAAAAGGGCGAGCTTCGACCGCCTGGCTTTTTGATGATCGAGTTTTGAAGTCAGTTGATCCAAAAATTTTAGGCTTTATGGTTTCTGATTCTCGGTTTCGTGCTCTGCAAAGAGTGCATCTCGCTTTGCAAAATGAATCTAAATTGAGTGGGGATGCTGGGCAAAGACAAGCCGAAGCCATCCAATTTGTAAGAGGAAAGTTGGGACAAGAAGTCGCACGTGTATTGGCTCGAGCTGACCAGGAGCTGTCCAAAGCTTTGGAGCAAGCGGACAGCATTCAGATCGAAATTCTTCAGCTGGGCGTTAACTTGTTGGTCGGTGCCCCCATTGAATTGCGTGACGATATTCGAATTATTAAACTTGGCGACGTCGATTTTGATCCAAAGGTTCAATTCTGGCCCTTTAAAGGTGAGTTTTGGCTAGATGAGCTGGGATCTTATTATTATGGCCTAAAGTCGGTTTGTTCAACCGAAGGACCCAAGTAGAAGATTTAGAAATCGTGGCCCCCGCTCACACTTTGCGCCACATTTTAGCGAATTTTCCAATTGGAAGGCTCGCCTGAGGGAGTATAGAGTGTTTCTGACTCTGGAGCCTATCAGGTGAACGCAGAGGATGTTGAAAACCGGCCGGCTTTAAAAAAGCTGATTGGACACAAATAAAAATGCTGGCAACAGCGGATTTGAAAGGAACCTTATGAAAATCAAAGCACTGTTTCTCGCAGTAGCAGTAGTTGGAGCAAGCTTTACCGCTTCTGCAACTCCTTTATACGTGGGAACAAACTTAACCCCTAAAAACAACGTCTCTTTTGGTTTGGGATACACTCCGACTAAAAAGAATTTCACTGGTACTGAAACCGGAACCATCACGAATTACGCAGTGAAGGCTGATTATAATGCGTTGGAAAGCCTGGCGATTGGTCTCGATTTGCCTTTTTATTGGGCAAATAAGAAAGCCACTGGAACTAAGAGCCGATTCGGTCTTGGTAACATGGGCTTGAGTGCGAACTGGAACCAACGTTTGAGCGCAACCTCTGACGATGTCGCTTATGGATACTCAATTTCTGTTCCTGTTTACTTCCCTACTGCAAACAAAAATGAAACTGGTGTGGTTCGACGTTCTAGTGTTGCTTTGGATCTTGTTCGTTTCAGTCAGAAGTGGACTTCTGTTGTTCCTACAGCAGGACTCTTCATCGAAAACGAAATGTTCATGGCTAAATTCAACTCTGGCTTAGCTTTTTCTTACATCTCTAAGGATAGCCTTGCCATTGCTGGTCTTACAGGAAGAGATAAGAGCCGATTCAACATTCCTACTCAATTGGGCTTGAGCTACAAAGTAATGCCTAATTTCTCAGTGAATGCTGAGTACAACACTATGTATTTAGACAAATCGACCAAGACCCAAGTTGCCATTGGTGCAAAACAATCTCGTTTCCGCCAAGTTGCAAGTCCTTCTATTTCTGGAAACTTCAATGAAATGACTGGTCAAGTTTATGCAAATATTCCGGTTGATGCTACTTCGCGAAAGGCTAACGCCGTCGCTGCTGGCTTGAACCTTGGATACACGTTCTAAGCTTCTTCTGGCATTTAGCCAGTCGTTTAAGAGCCCCAGAGGTTTTCCCTCTGGGGCTTTTTTTTTGGACGGTCTATCATAGAGAGTCGAGAGGGAGGCCTATGAAATTTGGATTTGGCATTGGTTTAGTCACCGCAGTTTTTTTAGTCTTAAGTGCAGAGACTTTTGCAGGCGCTAATTATGTTGGCACCAATCTAGATTCCAAAACCAATCTCAGTTTCGGAATGTCGTACAGCAGAACGAAGAAGAGCTTTTCGCCTTCACGAAAGACCGGAAGCATTGGCAAGTTTTTGCTCAAAATAGACTACAGCGTTGATCAAGAGCGGTGGCCTGCAGACTTGGTAGTGGGCTTTGATTTGCCGATTTTCTGGGCCGATAAGAATGCGACCTCTCGTAACAATAAGTTTAATTTCGGAAATACATCATTCAGCGCGAGTATGGGCGCACGCCTCAGCCCGAATCGCGACGATCCCACTTGGGGATATTTATTTAAGTTTGATTTGTCTCTTCCAACTTGTTTTGAGATTGAAGCTCTCGCATTACAACAAACGAATGTGCCTTTAGATCTCATTCGGTATGGACGGGGATGGGCTTCTGCTTTGCCGAGCTTTACGGCCTTTACTGAAAATGGCGTAGTATTGTTGAAGCTGACTGTCGGATTTGCGTATAGCTACATCGTTAAGAAATCCGCAGCGGCTACGTCTGCCGGTCGCAAAGATCAGAATCGCTTTAATATTCCGATGCAAACTGCCTTCACTTATAAAATGTTTAAGAATCTATCGATCAATGCTGAGTACAACACAATGATTTTAGATAGGCCGACTAAGAAATTGGTTAAGGTCAGTACCAAAAACTCTCGCTTTCGTCAGTTCGTAACGCCTTCGGTTTCGGTAAATTTCGACAATGGGTTTGGACAAGTTTATTTTAATATTCCTGTAGATGCAGCATCTAGGCGCACTCAGATTGCTACGCCCGGTGTCGTTTTAGGAATGAATTTTTAAATGAAACTAGGCCTATTTTTGTCGGGCGGTGGCTCGCGTGCTGCTTATCAAGTGGGAGTTTTAAAAGCGCTTCAAGAAATTAATCCTAAAGTGAAGTTTCCGGTTATAGTGGGCTTTAGTGCTGGAGCGATTAACGCATCGTACTTGGCCTCGCAAGCCGATCAATTTTCTCGAGCCATTCTGAATCTCGAACGGATGTGGGCTCGTACCTATTTTGAAAATGTTTTTCGAACCGATTTTGTATTCTTTCTAGGCCGGGCGCTTAAACTTTTTTGGGATTTGAGTTTTGGGGGGATTCATCGGAATACCACTTTAGATTCGGTCTTAGATTCGAGTCCTCTTCGAGAGTTTTTAAAGCCTCTGATTTTTTTTGAAAATATAGAGCGGCATTTAAATGATGGAAGTTTGCAAGCCTTTGCGATTTCGGCGACCGACTATTCGAACGGACAAGCCGTTACGTTTTATCAAGATCGCAATCACACTTTGCCCTGGGTGAGGCGCCGTCGTCGTTCGCTGCCAGTTAAAGTAAACTTGGAGCATCTCATGGCGTCGGCGGCGATTCCGGTATTGTTTCCTTCAATTCAGGTTGAAGGAAGTTATTACGGAGACGGTCTCATTCGAAACACCGCGCCATTGAGTCCTTTGATTCATTTGGGTGCCGAGGCGATGGTGATTATCGGCGTGCGAAAGCAAGTGAGTGCCGCAGCGGGGGAGGGGCTCCAAAGAAGACCCAGTTTAGGTAGAATTCTGGGCACGGTTTTAAATGCTTTGATTTTAGATCACTCGGATGGAGATGTTGAAAGACTTTCGCAGATCAATCAGACGGTTGAGCTTATTCCACAAGTCGATCGAGAGCGACTGGGCTTCCGAAAAGTTCCGTACCTTTGGATTACTCCCAGTGAAGATATTGGGGCCATGGCTAAAGATCATGTAAATAGAATGCCTAGGGTGCTTCGATATGTTTTGCGAGGTTTAGGAAAGAAAGAAGATTTTTCTGAAGTGGCGAGCTATTTGTTGTTTCATCCCAGCTTCACGGAGCGGCTCATTGAGCTCGGATACCGAGATACGCTGAAGAAATCGGATGAAGTAAAAGATTTTTATGCACTGGTCGGGATTTAAAAAATATGGACTTGGATTTAAAAGAAATTTTAGAAGGACTCCCTCTATCTGCAAAAGATCTTGCCGTGCTGCAAAGGCGATGGGCAGAGGCAGGCTTTTCGACGCAGAAGCTGGCTTCGGCAGTCGATGAAACGCCCTTTATGTTGAAGGAGTGGATCGCAGCCTGGTTTGAGGTCGAACTTTATTTAGACACGCATCATAAAAAGACCGATGCCCTTACGATCTTGGGCTATTTGCAATGCTGTGCTGATGCCGTTCGAAATTCTGCTCCGACTCCTAGTTTAGCAGAAGAAGTTTCACGAATGTTAAAAGACTTTGGCATGCAGAGAGTTCAGAAGTGACGGACGTTAGCGGTCGGCGCAGTCTGAATCATTAGAATGAGCGAACTGTGCTCCCTATGTCTGAGCCAAGAGAATGGCGAATTTGCTAGAGTTGACGAACGAGTTTTCTTTCTTTGCCGGCATTGTGATTTAAGATTCTTATTGCGAGCCTCTAGGCTTTCAGTAGATGCAGAGCACGAACGCTATCGTCTCCATCAAAATGATATTGAGGATCCGGGCTATCAAAATTTTATGCGACCTTTGGTTGATGCGGTAAAGCAGACTTGCGATTCGAGCTCAAAAGGTCTCGACTACGGCTGTGGTCCGAGTTCGGTTGCAGTTCATCTGCTCAATCAAAGCGGTTACGAGTTGGCACTTTATGATCCACTTTTTTTCTCTGACCTTAAGGTGCTGGAATCCTGCTATGATTTTATTATTTGTACTGAAGTGGCCGAGCATTTTAGAGAGCCTGTGCAAGATTTTAGAAAACTGAAGTCTTTTCTTAAGCCAAATGGGACTTTGTTTGTGATGACTTTTCTTTGGGCCGAGCCGTGCTTGTTTGAGGAATGGAATTATCTTCGCGACTTCACTCATATGTCATTTTATTCTACGAAAACCTTCGAATGGATCCGGAAGAACTTTGGATTTCAAAAAATAGAATTTCTGGGGGATCGGATTATTGTTCTCCATCTAAATGGCTTTTAATTTCTTCTAAAGTGACGGGATGTTGGAGCTCTCGATTAAAAGGCGGCAGGCCAGCAGCCTTCATTCTTAGTCTGGCAATTCGCTCGTCGTTCATGGGGTGAGTGCTAAATAGATTCAAGGTGGAGGAAGACCCAATCACTTCTTTTTGTTTTAGTTTTTGAAAGAAGCGAACCAAACCTTCAGGCGACAGTCCAGCTTGCGCCAAAATCTGTACGGCAGACTCGTCGGCTTCTCGTTCGTGATCACGAGAGTACTTGAGCGTCGTAAACTGTACCCCGTGGAGCAAAAAGCCGGCGCCATCGACTCCAATGATGGAGCTGAGAAGGGCCGCACCCGCTAAATAGCTGAGCGAAGATCCTATCGCTTTTAAATTGTGACGTTTCTCGATATGGCCCAGCTCATGAGCTAAAACTCCAGCCAGCATCTCAATATCGTCAGATTCTCGAATGAGACCTTCGTTCAGCACAATTTTATCGCCGGGATAAGCATAGGCGTTCACCTCTTGGTCGGCAGAGACAAAGACTTCAATCGGAATCTCTTTTAAAATCTTTGATTGGGCTTGAAGCCAAAATACGAGCCGGGCTACTTTCTCATCTAAGGCGGCCGGAGGCTTTTTAAAGCTAAGGCCTCCAAACGAGTCGGGAAGACTTTGAATAAGGGCACGCTCTTTTTGCCTTGAAATCATTTGATCAAGAAAGGAGCTGGGAAGAAGTCTTGCGATAAGAGGAATGCCAACCAGAAAAAGTACCAAAATGAGCGCGGTTGCTCCAATCATGCCTTTGCGATAGCCGCCCTTTCTCTTTAATTGAGTGATCTTAGTGTCGACGCCAACATAGCCAAGATTCTTAAGGCTATGAAGAAGCGCAATGTGGCTCGTCGAGATAATCTCGGTCGGCGCGGCGTGATTAAAAAGCTGAACCTGGGGACGATTGCTGCCGCCCGTTTCAATCTTTAACTGATGAGCTAGAATTTCATAAGTTTCAGCGCCATCGTCGGATCTGAAAATTATAAAGTTGCTAGAAAGCTCGACGACTCCACTTCGACGACGAAAATTTGCTGGGTAGCGATTCATAAAGACCAGGCTTTCAAATGCTTATTTAGTTTAAGCTTTTTTCTCAAAATAATTGAGATCAATAAAAAGGGCAGACCCCAAAATCACCAGTTTCTCATCGTTTCTTAAGGTCGGAGATTCAAACTCGATCATGAAATTATCGCGGTCGGTAAAAACTTCTGAAATCGCTCCTGACCATTTCTTCTTGATACAAGCTACTTGTTGACCGTTATGCTTAAAGGGAAAAGTCCAGAGCTTCCAAATCGGAGAAGAAACTTCTAAAACAGTTTGTTGGCGAGAGTCTTCGACATCAAATCGTTTTGTAAAAATTGAGAATCTTTGTTGTATGGCCCCCAAAAACTTATTTTGCATGCTGTAGATTTCGAGACGTTTAAAATAAAATCGAAAGGGCTGCTTGATAAGAAGAATCTGCTTTCTTTGCGGGTCGAAGACGTGAACTTCAAAAGTTCGCCAATGCCCCAAAAATTGACGGATGAGAAAACCAAGAAAACCTTTACTCTGCTCTGCTGCATAGGCGACGGGATTGCCTGCTGAATCGGAGATCTGATATTTGTTTCGGGTTTCAAAACCGATCCATTCTCCGATCTCCATTTTCTGTTTTACAAACAGTTGGCGATGTTGACTTAAGTCGAGAGCAGGTAAAACTTGGTTAGAGAGAGGGGCGGTCCGAGGGGTTTCCATCAAATTATTTTAAGAGAAGTTGAGTGATCTATACAGTCAAGATTTGCTGAAAATAATAACCGATGTTGGCCAACGCCGACCAAAGGGAGTGAGTCTGCGTTAAAGCAGGTGAGTTTGAATCCAGCGGCTAACATTTTGTTTGGGAAGTTCTTTTCGCTGCGCGTAATCTTCGAGTTGTTCGTCGGTGATTTTGCCAACATTAAAGTACTGCGATTCGGGTCGCCAAAAATAGAGCCCCGAAACCGAAGAAGCGGGATGCATTGCAAAACTTTCGGTCAATTTCATTTTGGCCTGGTTTTCAACATCTAAAAGACGCCACAAAATTTCTTTCTCTGAGTGATCGGGGCATGCGGGATAGCCCAAAGCAGGGCGCTTGCCTTGATACTTTTCTTGAAGAGTTTCAGTTAACGAAAAATTTTCAGTTTGCGCGTACCAAGTCTTTCGAACTTTTTGGTGTAAGAACTCTGCAGCGGCTTCGGCCAAGCGATCGCCGATTGCAGCTGCTAATATCGCCTGATAATCGTCGCCCTCTTCTTTAAACTTTTTAGACCAGGCCTCGACTTCGGCGCCGGTAGTCACCGCAAATCCACCGAGAACATCCATGGTTTTGTCAGAAACAAAGTCAGACAAAGAAAGATAGGGTTTATTGGTTTCGACTTTTAGCTTTTGTTGGCGCAAAAAGTGGAAGCGAGCCGAGGGATTATTTAAGTCGGCACTTTCAAAAAGTTGAATGTCATCGCCCTCGGCACGAGCCGGCCAAAAGCCGTAAACTCCCTTGGGCTTAAACCAGTTTTCAGAAATAATTTTCTCTAGCATCGCTCTAGCCTCGTCAAAGAGTTCTTTAGCCTGAGGGCCGTGCTCCGCGTGTTCTAATATAGACGGGTAACTGCCCTTTAACTCCCAGGTCCAAAAGAAAGGTGACCAATCAATAAAAGCTGCGAGTTCTGAAACCTTAAAAGTAATCGACTGAGCGCCCCAAAAAGGAGGAGGGGGAACATCAGAAGGTTTAAGTAAAAGCTTTCGTTTTCTGGCCTCTTCTAAATTGAGATAGTCAGCAGGATTCTGAGTTCGATTTTTGTAGTTTAGTCTTAATTTTTCTTGGTCGGCACGAAGTTCAACCAGATTCTCTTTGCGACTTTCTTCTTTCAAAAGGTTTGAGCAAGCCCCCACGACTAAAGAAGCATCTAAAACATGACAAGTTGGCCCTGTATACTCAGGTGCAATCTTAATGGCGGTATGAGCTCGACTGGTAGTTGCTCCTCCAACTAGAAGTGGAAGATCAAAGCCTTGTCGCTCCATCTCGCTCGCCACATGCATCATCTCATCGAGAGAGGGAGTGATGAGCCCGCTGAGTCCGATGGCGTCTGCGCTTTCTGCTTTTGCAGCCTCTAAAATTTTATCGCAACTTACCATCACGCCAAGGTCTACAATTTCGTAGTTGTTGCAAGCGAGGACCACCGAGACGATATTCTTTCCGATATCGTGAACGTCTCCCTTGACGGTTGCTAAGACAATCTTGCCTTGAGTTTTGCTTTTAGAAGCCACTCCGCTTTCAGATTTCTCTTTCTCCATGAAGGGCGTGAGATAGGCGACCGCTTTTTTCATGACGCGGGCGCTTTTTACCACTTGAGGCAAAAACATTTTTCCTTCGCCAAAGAGTTGGCCAACAATTTTCATTCCATCCATCAGCGGGCCTTCAATAACTTCGAGGGGGCGGGTGTAATGTTGCCGTGCTTCTTCGGTGTCTTCGTCAATATGATCCAAGATTCCGCGAACCAAAGCGTGACTCAAACGAGACTGGACAGAATGTTGGCGCCATTCTTTAGCTAATTTTTCTTTCGCCGGATTAGAAGTTTTGTTTGATTCAGAAAATTCAATTAATCGTTCTGTAGCATCGGCGCGCCGATTTAAAATTAAATCTTCAATTAGAGCTTTTAACTTGGGCTCAATGTCATCGTAAACGCTGATCATGCCGGCATTGACGATAGCCATGTCGAGTCCCGCTTGAATCGAATGATACAAAAAGCAGGAGTGCATGGCTTCGCGGACAGGATTGTTGCCTCTAAAAGAAAACGAAACGTTACTTATTCCGCCGCTGGTACGAGCGCCTGGGCAGAGTCTTTTAATTTCAGACAGACTTTCTATAAAATCGACGGCGTAATTATTATGCTCTTCAATGCCTGTGCCCACGGTGAGAACATTTGGATCAAAAATAATATCTTGAGGGTCATAGCGGAGTCTTTCGGTCAGTAACTTGTAGGCTCTTTCGCAGACTGCAATTTTCTCGGCTTTCGTGGCGGCCTGGCCCTTTTCGTCAAAAGCCATGACGATGACAGCGGCCCCATAGCGAAGGCAGAGCGAAGCTTGCCGCAAAAATTCGGCTTCTCCTTCTTTTAGAGAGATCGAGTTGACGACGCCCTTTCCTTGCAAACACTTGAGCCCGGTTTCAAGAACCGACCACTTCGAGCTATCGATCATGATGGGGATTTTAGAAATTTCTGGTTCAGACCCAATTAAATTTAAGAAACGCTTCATAGAAGCTTCGCCGTCGAGGAGCGCTTCATCAAAATTTACATCCAAAATATTGGCGCCGTTTTCGACTTGAGCTTTGGCGATTCTTAAGGCGCCTTCGAAATCTTCTGCTTGAATCATTTTTTTAAACTGCGGGCTACCCGTGATATTGGTTCTTTCGCCCACCATCGCGAATCCGCCTTCTTTCGAAGCGAGATTAAAAGATTCGAGACCGCTGAGGCGAAGGCTGGCGGGAGTTTTGATTGCCGCGCGCGGCGAGAAATTCTTAACTTCTTTCTTAATTTTTCTAATATGATCGGGGCTCATTCCGCAACAGCCGCCTACAATGTTGAGAAAACCGGCTTCGGCAAACTCTCGCAAGTACTCAGCGCTTTGTTCAGCGGTTTCTGAATAACCGGTTGGGGCCAAAGGGTCGGGTAGACCCGCATTCGGATAACAGCTAATCGGAAATTCGGACTGTCTCGATAATTCATTTAGATAAGGTCGCATTTCTTTTGCGCCTAAAGCACAGTTCATCCCGACCGCTAGAGGTTTTGCATGGCGGATAGAATTATAAAAAGCCTCAACGGTTTGCCCCGAGAGAGTTCGGCCCGAAGCATCAGTAATTGTGAATGACAGAATATAGGGAATCTGCGTGGGCCAGTGCTCTTCAAGCTTTTGAATGGCAAAAATGGCAGCCTTCATATTTAAAGTGTCAAAGCTGGTTTCGACCAAAAGTAAATCGCAGCCGCCCTTCATTAAGGCCTGGGCTTGCACAAAATAGGCGTCACAAAGCTCATCAAAACTAGTCGCCCGATAAGCAGGATTGTTAACATCGGGAGAAAGAGAGCAGGTTTTGTTGGTAGGCCCAATTGAGCCGGCGATCCAATAGGGTCCGTTGGCTTGGGCGGTTTTCTTGAAATTTTCTACAGCCCTTTTAGCAATGACGGCGGACTGAAAACTAAACTCTTCTGCAAAGTTCTCCAGTCCATATTCTGCTTGCGAAATGCAGGTACCGTTAAAGGAGTTGGTTTCGATAATATCAGCGCCAGCGGCCAAATATTCTTCATGAATTTTTTGAATAATCTCGGGATGAGTAAGATTTAGAATTTCGTGATTTCCCTTTAGATCTTTGGGATGAGAGGGAAATCGACTTCCCCGGTAGTGGCTTTCTTGTAGTTTCTCATTTTGTAGCATGGTGCCCATGGGGCCGTCCAAAATCACGATTCGTTTAGAAAGAAGGAGCTCTAGGTCCTTGTGAGCTTTGCTTTTGAGCGGGGCGCTGGACTTTAAAAATTGAAGGCTTCCGAGATTCGACATAAGCAATTTAGCATTGCAAATGCTCAGGCTTGTGACAACTGTTGGTCCAGTGTTAGAAATAGAGCATGCGTAGTGAAGATGTGATTCAGCCCTTTTCTCTTAAAACTTACCAGGATCGAAGACGAAAACTAGCGACCAAGATTAATCAAGAATTTGGCGATTTTGTGGCGATTTTCTGGAGCGGGGTCGAATACGACCGCACGGCAGGCAATCATTTTATGTTTCGAGCCACCTCAGATTTCTTATATTTAACCGGCTTATCAGAGCCTGACACGCTTTTGGCGATTGAAATGCGAAAGGGAAAGTTTAAAGACTATCTTGGTCTTCGACCTCGCGATCTTTCGCCAAATCGTGGAAGTGAAATTTGGGAGGGCGAGCGAGTCGGAGTCGAGCGTGCGCCAAAAGTAATTGGGGTTTCTCAGGCTTTCAGCATCCATAAATGGAAAGAAGAAACTCAAAAGATTTTAAGTGGCCACGAGAGACTTTTTTGGAAGATGGGGCAGTTTAAAGAGGTCGATTCGATTTTAGTGCCAATGGCGGCAAAGCTTAGAGACGCTCGAAAGGGTTCGGTCGGTATTCATGAGTTCATGGACCCTGGATTCATTCTTCATGAGTTACGAAAAGTGAAGTCGGCTGAAGAAATTCAGATCATGCGTCAGAGCGCCAACATTGCCGCTCGCGGGCACATTCGCGCTATGGAAATTATTAAACCGCGCTTGATGGAGTTTCAGGTCGCAGCTGAAGTAGAGAAAGAATTTAAAAAGCAAGGGGCCGCAGCTCTCGCTTATAATTCGATTGTGGCGACCGGTAATAACGCTTGTACTCTTCACTACCATGCGAATAACCAGCCGGTGAAAAAGGGCGACTTGATGTTGATGGATGCCGGCGCAGAATTTAAGGGCTATGCCTCAGACATTACGCGTTGCTTTCCTGCCGATGGAGTTTTTTCGCCCGCTCAAAGAGAAGTCTACTCGTGGGTATTAAAAGCGCAAAAAGCGGCCATTCAAGCCGTGAAGCCCGGCGCATCCTTTCATGCACCACACGAAATCGCAGTTAAGATTTTGAGCGAAGCTTTGCGAGCGTTGGGAATCGTACGCAAACCGACTAAAGAAATTATCGCCAAACGTTTGTATGCGCCGTTTTTTCCTCACGGAACCTCTCATTGGATTGGTTTGGACGTTCATGATTGCGGGGTTTATTACGACAGCAAAGGTAAGTCGGTGAAGTTAAAGGCCGGCAATTCTCTTACCGTTGAGCCCGGTCTTTATTTTCGGGCTGATGATAAGCGGGTTCTGACAAAGTACCGAGGCATTGGAGTTCGCATTGAAGATGATGTGGTGGTCACAAGTTCTGGACGTGAAGTTTTGTCGCGCGATTGTCCCAAAGAAATTGATGAAATTGAAAGTCTAAGGGCTTAGGCAAAAGATGAAAGATCCTCGAGTTGCTGACAGTTGGACTCTAAGCACGAGCAAGAAATGGCGGGCGGTTGGCGCCGAAGAGGTGGTGATTCTCAGCTACCCCGATGATGAAGGCGTTCGTTTTAACAAGGGCCGGCCCGGGGCGCTTTTTGGACCTAAACGAATTTTGTTTTATTTGGGGCGCTTGGTAGCTCGCTTAAAATTTTCAGGTAATATTTCAGTTATCACAGACTTTCCTAAAAAAGTTTCTTTAGAGAAGAGGCATGATTGGGCCCATTCGCAAGTCCATAAGTTTTTATCTGCCGGGGCCAAAGTGATTACTTTGGGGGGAGGGCATGACTACGGGTATCCAGATGCCCGGGCCTATAAGCAAGTATCGGGTGGACGAGTATTAAACGTAGATGCGCATTTAGATATGCGGCCTATGGTTCTTAAAAAAATTAATTCTGGAACCGCTTTTCGAAGATTTTTAGAAGAATTTAAAGGCGAAGATCTGGTTACGTGGGGACTGCAAGCTCAGGCCAATGCGGATGAAATGTTGAGCTTCGCAGAGTCGAAGCCTTCTAAGGTTTATTCGTATCGCGATCCGATGCCGAATTTGTCTGGAAGAGTTGGTCTCTCTATTTGTCTCGATGCCTTTCTAGGGATAAGGGGGGTTTCGGCGCCCGCAATTTTAGGACTTACGACCGAGCAGGCGGCCGAGTGTGTAGAATTCTATCGCGATCAAAGTTCATGGTTGGGGCTTTATGAATGCGCACCAAAGTATGATCCCCTAAACGAGGATTCAGCTCGCTTAGCGGCGATTCTTGCCCATCGTTTTATTTATGGTTGAGCAAAAAAAGGCGCTAGGCCTCTATGTAAGACTTTCATAGGAATCGGCTTAAGCCCAGTTTTTAGGGGTCTTAGGGCTTATTTGGTGGCATAGACCTTGAACTACCTACGGGGGTATGTCCCTCGAGCAAACAGGCATAACGAAATCAGAGTCCACGGTGGATTTCGATCATCCGCGTCCGGTGAGGGATTTTTTAGCGGCTTGTGGGTTCTCGGTTGAAAATTTTCCTCACATTCGTTTGGTTTTAGAAATCCCTAAAAAATTGCTCAAGAATAGTCAGAGTTTTGTTCCTCTTCGGATTCCAGCGAAACCGGGACTCATTTTTGAAAGTTTCGCCAGAGTGATTCGGGTTTGTGAAATTCCCACTGCCACTGAAGGCCATCGCAAGTTGCTAGAAGTGGATTGGTATATTGATGAAAATCCGATGCTAGAAGCAGAATGTCATGCAGCATTCTCGTTTGTATCGAGTGATGTGCAGTGTCCTAGTTGCAAATCAATTTTTCTTCCCGATGCTCAAGTTGTCGATGAGGCATGCATTCGAATCAGTTGTCCCAGCTGTCTTCACTATTGGACGATACGGGTGGAGTCGCCGCAGCTCTCTAAGCCTTTGCCTCGATTACTGACCGACGTGTTTTATCGAGAGCCCATGAAATTAAAGAAAATTCTTTCATCTGCAGCCATCCATTACCCTGGAGCACACGAATACTTTCCCACTCAATTTAAGCTTTGGGAAGATGAGCTTTCTATGGGTTGGCTTTTTGAAGATCGAAAAGGTTTCGTCGAGCTCGACTCCAAGAGTGCCCATGATGATTTTGATATTTTGTGGAAGTCATTTTTGAATTCACAATTTCACCATTACTTTTCGGAATCGAGAGAGCCGAAGATGACCTCCAGTTTAGATAACACTGAGATCTTTAGAAAGTCCGAGATCCAGCAAAAGGCCGTTGCGATTGTATTCGACGATTTGCCGGGTGAGCCTTTGGAGTCAAAATTTAAACCCATCGCTTCAGTTCGAACAGAAGTTCGTGACCCAATTAAACCGCGCACGTTTAAATACGCAGAGCCGAAAGTATTTCCTTGGGGGGCAGCGATGGCCGCGGGTCTTTTGTTTGTGAGTTTTGGCTTTGGTTATTTTGCTTACCATACCATATTTAATACGGCTTCTTCGATTGGCTCTGAAGAATTAACGACGGCCAGCGTCTTGCCAATGGCACCTGTTGTTTTGGTTCCTCCGGCGCCAGTGGCGCAGCCGGCGCCGGAGCCCGTAAAAATAAAAGCGCCCGAAGTTCTAGTGCCTGCCGCACCAGTAGAAGTTAAAAAAGTGGCCAGAGTCCCTAAAGAAGAAATCTTGAGACGGGACGCTGAGAAAATCCAAGAGAGAAATGAACAAGTCAACAAAGCGCGGGAGTCGCTGATTGAAGGCTCGCTCCGCCAGGGCACTCAGTTCATGAACGATAAGAACTACGATCAAGCTTCGGTCGAATTCAAAAAAGTACTCGAGCTAGATCCCAGCAATCCATTTGCTTATCGAAACTTAGGAATCAGTTACGTCTATATTCAGAGATACAATGAAGCGATCAGTACTTTTGAAAAGTATCTGACTATTGCTAAGGACGATCAAGATCGTGCCTATATAAAAGAAATGCTCGCCAGTTTAAAAGATAGCTCGGGCAGTCCTTCTAATTCAGAAAATACCGAGTAGGTATCTTGATTACATCCCTAGAATTTGTTTTTGAATCTGAGTAATCGCGTGGCAAGCTTTCTGCGCTTGGCTCAACATCGACTGCCATT
>Ga0105049_10001647_pt1 | contig 26326 bp, 20 predicted proteins | sample MAT06_FD_78087 | JGI IMG/M metagenome (GOLD analysis project Ga0105049, IMG submission 78087) | Freshwater microbial communities from Lake Fryxell liftoff mats and glacier meltwater in Antarctica - MAT-06 | ecosystem: Environmental > Aquatic > Freshwater > Ice > Liftoff microbial mat | place... | reverse complement strand
TACCAGCGGTGATTGAGAAATTGCTGCCATAAGGCTTTTTGAACCCGTTTTATAGCCGGATTCAGCAATGCTGATCTCGTTGGATAGGCAGAATTTTTCCGTATATTTTCAGATTTAATACAAATATATTATGTAGATGTAGTTTATGTGTTGTGCATCATGCTTGTCAATCCTCAGTATGCAGCCACCACCTGAAAAGTTTCTTGATTAGGTGCGGGATGTGATTCGACTGAAGTACTATTCCTGTCGGACTGAAGAGATGTATGTGCAATGGATGCGTCGATAGATCCTGTTTTAGAATAAGCGTCATTCCAAGGAGATGGGAATGCCTGAGATTGAGGCATTTCTGACATATTTCACGGTGGATGGGTGGGTTGCTGTGTCAACCTAAAATCGAGCTTTGAGTGCTTTGCTGTTTTGATACCGATATGGCTTGTTGATCGAGGGTTTAGGGTTAACAGTCGAGGGTGGTTTCGAGTTCCCATGGGGTGATGTGGCGGTTGTATTCTTGCCATTCTTGGTGTTTGAGTTTGAGGTAAGAGGCCACGAATGACTCGCCTAGGGCGGTGTGGAGGGTGGGGCTAGCTTCGAGACCTCGGAGGGCGTCGAGCAGGTTGCCGGGGAGTTGTTTTGCGGTGCCGGGGGGGAGGGGGTTGGTGTAGCAGTTGTTGTCATGGCGGGGGCCGGGGTCGCGTTTTTGCCCAATGCCATCGAGGCCAGCGGCGATCAGGGCTGCGGCGAGGAGATAGGGGTTGGCGGCACCATCGGCGAGGCGCATTTCAAAGCGGCCTGCGTCGGGGATGCGGATGGTGTGGGTGCGGTTGTTGCCGCTGTAGCTAATGGTGTTGGGTGACCAAGTGGCTCCGGATGTGGTGGCGGGGGCGTTGATGCGGCGGTAGGAATTGATGGTGGGGTTGGTGAAGGCGCAGAGACCTTCGGCATGGTGCAAAATGCCGCCAATGAACTGGTAGGCCAGGGTTGACAGCCCCAGTTCGCCTTCTGGGTCGTGGAAGAGGTTTGTGGTGCCCGCAGCATCCCAGAGTGAGAGGTGCATGTGGCAGCCGTTGCCTGTGAGGTGGGGGAATGGCTTGGGCATGAAGGTGGCGCGGAAGCCGTGTTTTTCGGCAATACTTTTAGCCATGTATTTGAAGAAGGCATGGCGATCGGCAGTGACGAGGGCTTCGTCGTAGGTCCAGTTCATTTCAAACTGGCCGTTGGCGTCTTCATGGTCGTTTTGGTAGGGACCCCAGCCGAGTTGTTGCATTCCGTCGCAAATGTCGCGGATGACATCGAAGCGGCGCATGAGGCTGAACTGGTCGTAGCAGGGTTTGGCTTGGCGATCGCCCTGATCTGAGATCGCATCTCCCTCCGGCGACAGCAAAAAATACTCGCACTCTACCCCTGTTTTAACGGTGAACCCTAGCTCCTTGGCCTGGGCCAGCACTCGCTTCAACACTAGCCGAGGGGCTTGGTCGATGGGGGTGCCATCTACGCCATAGAGATCTGCAGGCATCCAGGCAATTTCTGGTTGCCAGGGCAACTGATAAAGGCGATCGCGATCGGGCACTGCCACAATATCAGGATCCGCTGGGGTCATATCCAACCAAGCCGCAAACCCGGCAAACCCCGCTTGGCTATCGGCCATCCGATCGATGCTGGCAGCCGGAACCAGCTTGGCGCGCTGCACCCCAAACAGGTCTGTAAAAGAGATCAAGAAGTAATGGATGCCGCGATCGCCCGCAATTTCAGAAAGCAGTTGGCTCATAGGACCGGTGAAAGTAAAGGTTAATCCAAAATCTGATGCCCAGCATTATTGGGGCATGAGCAGCCGCTGCACCGCTTCCCGAATGAAGGTTGCATCCGCTGGGCTTTGGCTGGGGTTGCCGGCGCGGTGTCCCCAGATCGAGGGGATGGGCAAGTAGGTGGCATGGGGGATGCGTTGGGCTTCGGCTTTGCAGTCGGCAGGGGTGAAATAGAGGTCAGTGGTGGCGGGCATCACGAGGGTGGTGGCCTGGATGCTGGCGATCGCCCGCCCATAGTTTCCTTGGTAGACGGGGTTGTTGCCAACATCGCAGCGCAGCCAGGTCTCAATCATCGCCAGCAGGTTATGGGGATCGCGCTTGCGATAGCTGGCTTCCCAGGCGCGGCTGAGATAATCGTCGAGGGATGTGTAGCCCAAATCGGAGTAAACTTGCTGGCGATAAAATGCTTGGGACGCTGCCCAACTTGCGTAAATTTGGGCAAAGGCGCGAAACCCTCGGTCAGGGGTCGCCTCAAAACGGCGACCATTCCAGGCAGGGTCAGCGGTTAACGCCGAGCGTAAACTTTCTAGGAAAATACGGTTGTGATCTGTGGTGCGGGCGGTGCCGCAGAGGGCAACGATCCGGGCAACGCGGTCGGGGTAAAGTGCGCCCCAGTGGTAGGCTTGCTGGGCACCCATCGACCAGCCATAGATAAGGGCAAGATGATCGATGCCAAAAACCTCTTTTAGCAAGGATTCTTGGGCCCGGACATTGTCCCAGTGCGTAAACCAAAAGCTATCTTCTCGCAGACCGCAAGCGGGATCGGTGCTGGGCGAAGACGACAGCCCATTGCCAAACATATTGGGGATCACAATAAACCAACGGCTGGGATCTAGAATGCCGTCAGGGTGAATCAGCCAATCAATATCAGGATGCTGGGCACCGTAGGAGGTGGGGTACAGGATGACATTGTGGCGATCGCCCGCCAGTTCGCCATAGGTGGCGTAGGTCAGCGTTGCTTCTGGCAGCGTCACACCACATTGCAACTCAAAGTTTTTGAGCGTCCATTGGTTAACCGTGCTGCTCATGAAACCGCCTCAGACGGGGCCTCAAACCCTGCCACCAACTGACGATTGACGGCGAGATAACCCTGATCAATGTGCCCCAAATAAGGCTGTAATTTTTGGTGGGCAGCGGCCAACCTATGGAAAGGAATCGACGGATAAAGATGATGCTCGGTGTGGTAAGGCATGTTCCACATGAGGAACTGAATTGGCCATAGGGTCAGGGTTGTGCGGGTATTGGTGAGGGGGTTATCGGTTTTGCTACAGCCCCCATGTTCGGCCAACAAAATGAAGCGCAGCACCGGTTGACCTACCGCTAAGGGCAGCACCCAGCCCAGCCAAAAAGCGGGGGAGCCAGCCGCGAGGGAAAGGGCGATCGCCCCGGCATAGACCGCCAACTGCCAGCGGGTCGAGCGGATCACCTCAGCCCGAGCCGAGTCTGCAATATAAGGACAGTCATCTAGGTTGCCGGTGGCCACCCGAAAATGACCCCGCACCTTCCCTACCCACCAAGGCAACCCGCTCAGCTCTCGCAGATATTGGCCCCAGGTTTGGGGCTTGGGATCGCCCAACTCCGGGTCTTTGCCAGAAATTTGGGTGTAGCGATGATGCCACTTGTGATAGCGCCGATAAAATGTGCTGTTATAAAAAGATAGCAACCCGGCAAACCAGGCCACGGCGTCATTTAGGCGATCGCCCGTAAATGCCGTCCGATGGGCACATTCATGCAACGGCGCAAACATCGTCGCCAAACTGGTGCCATAAATCAGGAGGGCAGGCAGGGCGATCGCCCAATGCTCTCCCATCTGGGTCAGCCACAAAAAACCACTCCCACCCATCACGGCTAAATGCCTGATCAGTTGCCACCAACCCGCCGCATTGGAGCGTTGATTGAGGGTTTTTAAGGACGCTGGTGACAATAACCGACGGGCTTCGAATGGGGAGAAAGTCGATGCATCGATGGAACCGTGAGACGACAACATAGGGATGGGAGAAGGCCATCAGCCAGCCAGAAGAGTAGTAATCCTCTCACGATATTAGAAGTCGTCCTCCCCGCGCAATTGTGGCGTTGACTACAAAAGAGCAGCCATCTCAAACGATCATCGTTCGGTGGTGCTCAATCTTCGCTCCCTAGACGTTAGTTGGAGTGCGCGATCCAAGATCTAGTGGCTTAGATACAAGCGATCGCCACCGTTAGCCTTTGGCTTCGGCGGTGGGCGTGTTTCTGATGGTTGAAGGGATTGCTGGGGCTAAGGAAGGGGCGATCGCCCCTTCCTGCTATGGCCTTTCCGGCTTAGGCGGAGGGAGCGACGGGTTTATCGGCTAGTCGCTGGAGCGAAATGGTGGCGGCAGCGGAGACATGGGAGTGGCTGTCTTTTTCGAGGAACTTGAGGGCGGCGACGGTTTTTTTGGAAGGCAGATTGCCGAGGGCTTCGGCGAGGCGCTGGCGCACCAGCCAATCGGGAGCTTGGGCAAAGCGCAGAATAGCTTCCACCGAGTCGGTATCGCCAATTTCGCCAAGGGCGGCGATCGCGGCTTGGTGCAACACCACCTCATCACTCTCTAGGGCTTGCAGCAAGGCATCACGGGCGCGGCGATCCTTCAAGTTTCCTAAGGAAACCGCCGCACTAAAGCGCACCAACCAGTCCGTATCTTCATAAAAAATCCGTATCAGCGGCTCGATCGCCCGATTGTCTTCTAGGTAGCCCAGCGCCCCTGCTGCGCCTGCCCGAATGCTATAGTCGGGGTCATTTGCCATGATCTCAATCAGCAGCGGATAGCATTCGGGCGTTTGCTTTAGCCCCAATGCGAAAACGGCCATTCCCTTAACCTGAAGGTTTTCGTCTTTTAAGACTTTTTTGATTAATGGCACAGCCTCCTCGGCGGCGACATCTTTGAGCGCCACAACTCCCAAAAGGCGATCGCGCGAATTGGCACTCTCTAGCATGACCGCGACCTCCGCCAAACTGGGTGACACACCGGGATAGTTGGCGGCTGGGGTTTCCGATTCGCTCATGACGCTCCTGACAACCTAGTAAGGTATAAATTTTTGTATCTCTTCTCTCATTATAGAGAGTTGCATCGAAGCCGTAGGAACGCAGATCTCTTGATCGGGTGTAACCCACCGGGTTACAGGAAATCTACGAGGGCATCGCGGGTGGGCAGCGATGGCTGTGCCCCGGCCTGCATCACAGATAATGCCGCGACGGCAGTGGCCTGATAGGTGGCTTCGGGGAGCGGCAAGCCCTCGGCCAAAGAGGCCGCTAATCCGCCATTAAAAGCATCGCCCGCCGCCACCGTATCTATGGCCTCCACCGGAAAGGCGGGCACCTGCACAACGCCATCGGGCGAGAGGCAAAGGGCACCCAGTTTTCCTAATTTGATGATGACGATGGGCACGCCGCGCTGGTGCAAAACCTGGGCGGCGTGGGTGGCGTTATCCCAATCAGTGACCGGGAAGCCCACCAGTTGCTCGGCCTCGCTTTGGTTAGGGGTCAGGATGTCGATGGCACGGTAAAGGGCTTCGGGGAGCGGGGTTTGGGCAGGAGCCGGGTCGAGAATCACAGTCAGCCCTGCTTGCTGAGCCAGTTGGGCGGCGGCAACCACGGCGGCCAAGGGAATCTCCAGTTGTAGCAAGAGGATCTGGGCTTCGGGGAGAGCCGTTTTGAGCCGATCTAAATCCTCCGCACCAACCTGGCCATTGGCTCCAGGGATGACGATAATGTGGTTTTCGCTCGCATCATCAACGGCAATCAGGGCAACCCCGGATGGGTTGTGGGGATCAATCCAGAGGCGATCGCACCCCACACCATCGGCCTGTAACCCTTCCAGCAAGGTAGCCCCAAACCCATCCGACCCCACGCGCCCCACCAATTGCACCGGCACCCCTAGCCGCGCCACCGCTACCGCTTGGTTTGCCCCCTTGCCCCCAGGGATCATTTCAAACCCATGGCCAATCAGGGTTTCTCCCGGCTTTGGTAAGTGGGGGGTGCGGGCTACCAAATCCATATTGGTGCTGCCAAAAACGAGTACAGACATGGGTTTAGGGGAAGAGTTTAGGGGGACAGTTTAGGGGAATAGTGTAACGATCAAGGATGGCTTAGAGTTTTGGGCGATCGCCCAAGCGCACCTTGGCCAGGGGCAACGCCAATCCGCTAGTGTGAGAGGAAGCAGAACTGCCAGACCCAGTGGGAGGCTTTGAGCCGCCGTAGGGAATGGGTATGTTTAGCATACGTGTATGCCCCGATGCAGCAGAATAACGTTGTTCTGAAGGCTTCGCTGGGGATGGCGAGAGAAATGTTGCCTCAAAAACTGGCCTGTTGCTGCGAAACCTGTCATCATCCAAATTATGATGAATGCTTTCTTTGCAGCAGTGCTAGCTTTTTTGATTGGGGTTTTGGGCGTCGGGGGTCAGGTGCCCCTGGCCTGGGCCGAAACTCCTGATTTTGAGCACCTCAGCGAACTTCGGCAGAAAGCGTTTGCAGCGACGAATACTGGGGATTTTGCCACGGCAGAAACCTACTGGACAGAGATTTTGGATGAGCTACCCGACAGTGCGGCGGTGTTTAGCAACCGGGGTAACTCGCGGGTGAGCCAAAATAAATTGGAGTTGGCGATCGCCGACTATGCCCGCGCCATCGATCTCATGCCCGATGCGCCAGATCCCTACCTCAACCGGGGAGCTGCCCTAGAAGGGCTACATGAATGGGAACGGGCGATCGCCGACTATAACCATGTGCTAGAGCTAGACCCTAATGACCCTGCGGCCTACAACAATCGGGGCAACGCGGAAGCTGGGATGGGCGACTGGCAAGGGGCGATCGCTGACTACCAAAAAGCCGTAGAGCTAGCCCCAGATTTTGCCATGGCTCGAGCCAATCAGGCGATCGCCCGCTACCAACTAGGCAACATCGACGTAGCGATCCGCGAAATGAAAAATATCGTTCGCAAATATCCACGCTTTGCCGATATGCGTGCGGCGCTGACGGCAGCTCTCTGGGTCAACGGTCAACAAGGCGAAGCCGAAAGTAATTGGGTCGCCGCCATTGGGCTTGACTCACGCTATAAAAACCTAGACTGGGTGGCTAACATCCGACGCTGGCCACCTGCCATGGTTCAAGCGCTCGAAAGATTCCTGACGCTTAAGTCCTAGCAGGTCAGTTCTAACAGGCCAACCTCCAAGAGGTTTCAAAGACTAGCAGCCCAACCTATTTAAGAGAGCAAAATAGATCGATCATTAAAGGAGGAGGGTGTACGCTGAAACCCTCTCGATTGAGCAGATCTAACCCCACCTAGGGCGGCGAATATAGACGCCGCACCTAATCTCGTTCAGAAACCTATCGAACTCCACCAATCTGTTGCAGCGCAATGGATCGGGCACGTTCAGAAAGGCGATCTAACAAAATATTCTCCGATTCATCAATCAAATCTTCTTTTCGCATGAGTTCTACCATCGTTTCCCATAGGATGGTTTCTACGGCATTGGCCTGTTTTGCAAGCCAATGATGGGTGTCTGCATCTTCTGGAAACTGCTCAATGCAACTGTTGGTATAGCTCCGGAAAGCCCGAACTTGCCGCAGCAAGCGCGCTACATACCCCGGACATTCGCAGGCAATCACATCGGCGGCTCGACAAATTTCTAGCAACGCATCATCTGTGAACTCAGAAAGCTTGATGATATTTTTTTCTGACGACATATGCAAACCAACTTTTAAACTCAATATGTCTTTAGTATCTAATTCAGGGAAACCCCATTGACGGTAGGGTGGTTCCAACATCTTTGATCATCTGTCGCCAAGCCAAAGGATCCGCGACAGCTAACCGACCCTTTTCTTCTCCATCCCCAAACAATGGGGTCAGAAGAATGAATAGTCACTCAGCAATGACTCAGAGCGGCAACCCCTCCTTTGACTAGCTTAACAATCTACTTGGAACAACTGATGTAGGGATTAACCTACAGCCTTAAAACACCCGGTAACGGCACCCATACCCTCTAGAGCACAACTCAAGGGCTAGATTCTAAGCGTTCTAGCCCCTGGGCTGGCCTACCTAAACTGGCTTAATCTGGAACTGGCTTAATCTGGAACTGGCTTAATCTGGAACTGGCTTAATCTGGACATTTGCGTACAACCATTTGCACACAACGGCGGCAGACCATATCTAATAATTCCAACTAATTTCTTACTCATCCGAATAATTACTATTCTATCAAGTTTTTTGCTTGCGACTTCGAAAACGCTTCAGAAGCTTGTTCCACTTACTCTGAATGGATAATCTCAAGAGATAGGAGGAGGTCAAGGGCTTGATATCAGAATTATGATCCTTTTGATGATCGAAAAAATAATTAATCTCTTTTAAAATGGATTGAAGTTTATATTGGATGTGATCCGCTCGATACTCCTTCAAGAAGTCTTTGTTTTTAGGTTTAGATTTCTCAAATTGCTGAATAGCCTGCAAAATACGATAACTGTCAAAGGATGTGGAGTAGCCTGCAATTTTTTGGCAGTTAAACCCAGGATCAAGATAATCAGAAAGCCCATGATTGACACTTGAAAAAACCTCACAGCCACAGGCAAAGGCTTCGAGAGGCTGCAAGCCAAACCCCTCTGTTACGTTCTGCAATGCCCAATATTCTGCAGAGTCGTAAAGATAGACCTTCGCACGATTAAATAAAACGCTCAAATCTTCAACATAGTGATCGACCACCATCACCTTGCAAGTAGATTGAAGGCTGGGGATGAGTTGCTGCATCAGATAGGAAGAAGACTTTCGAGCCTGAACCAAGACATCAATATCTCGAAATTGATGACGATTATCAAACCCCTCTGAAATTTGATTAGGTAGGTAATAAATTAAAGAATGGGGAGCCTTTTGTCCCCAATAACCCATGGTGTTTCGGCTAACCGTAATAATAGGAATTTGTGGTGGCAATTGGAAGCCATAATCAGCACTGTGGGCATGATAAATAGCCGCATGGTTGCGCAATCGATGGGCAAGCTTAGGGACATCAAACCCCCAACTCAAAACAAAGATGACATCATCTAAGTTAGGCTGCTGCAACACATCATCTAAAAACAGGGTGTGATGTTCTCGCTGGCGATAGGTCACGATGGCGGCAGTACAAAATTGCTGTGCCAAGTGAAAAACCTTCAGCTCAGCCCATAGCCCACCGCAGGCAAATTTACTATCGGTTCCGGGCAACAGAAAATATAATTTCCTCATAATCTAGCAAGCTGATGGTAATCAGCACAAATGAAGAACAGTCTCATGAAGTAAAGTCTCGAACCTAACATTGAGTGGAGGTAAGACAGGATAGGTAGATAGCGAATGGTGGATGTTTTTAGCAGGGGCTGGCGCGCTCATCGGATATCTAGTTCTCTCTGCTCTTACAGAGATGGGAACTAAGCTGCCATGGCGTAGAAAATAGAAATTTAAGCAATAGAAATTTAAGCTCTGAGTCTTGAGTAGGCAAGTCTTAATTAAGGTTTGCCTAACTCAACTCTGGGCTGGCTTACTCTGATACAACCTGGGAAGTTTCTAGGGCAATCTTGGCACGATTTTGTAGCATCAAGCCATATTCTAAGCCTTCTACAACGGCCTGATAAGACGCCTCAATAATATTGGTAGAAACGCCCACCGTTGTCCAGCGCTGATGGCCATTGCTCGACTCAATTAAGACACGGGTTTTGGCGGAGGTTCCGGCGGTGCCATCGAGGATGCGAACTTTGTAGTCGGTTAGGTGGAAGGAGTTGATTTCGGGGTAGAAGGCCGTGAGGGCTTTGCGGAGGGCAGAATCTAGCGCCGAGACGGGGCCGTTGCCCTCTCCCGCCTCCAAAATTGGCTGCTCATCTACTAAGACTTTGATGGTGGCCTGGGAGCTGGTACTCCACAGATCGCTGTCAGGGGTGATCATTTGGCAGAAGACATGGAAGCCTTGCACGCTAAAGAAGCTATGACGCTGCCCCAAGGCTTCGCGCATGAGCAACTCAAAACTGGCCTCCGCCGCCTCAAATTGATAGCCCTCGCTCTCTAGGGTTTTTAGATTTTGCAAGAGTTGGCGACAGGTGGGTGATTCTTTGTCGAGTTCGATCCCAAAGCTGCGGGCTTTGGCTAGGATATTGCTCAATCCTGCTTGGTCTGAGATGACGATGCGGCGGCGGTTGCCAACGGCTTCTGGGGGGATGTGTTCGTAGGTAATGGGGTTGCGTTCGACCGCACTGACATGGATGCCGCCTTTGTGGGCAAAGGCAGAAAGCCCAACATAGGGAGCATGGTCATCTGGCGCTAAGTTAACGATTTCGCTAATCAAGCGGCTTGATTCGCTGAGGGTTGTGAGCTGCTCTGGGGCAACGCAGGAGTGGCCCAGTTTGAGCTGGAGATTGGGAATGAGGGTGCAGAGGTTGGCGTTGCCGCAGCGTTCGCCATAGCCGTTGATGGTGCCCTGCACCATTCTGGCTCCTTCGAGGACGGCGGCAAGGGCGTTGGCTACGGCAACGCCGCTATCGTTGTGGGTATGGATGCCAATTTTGGGTTCGACCCCGGCAGGGGCGATCGCCCTTCCTTCATCTCCCTGCACCACCGCTGCTATAGCCTGCACAATGCGGTGAATATCTTGGGGCAAGGTACCGCCATTGGTGTCACAGAGCACGAGCCATTCTGCCCCTCCGGCGATCGCCGCTTTCAAGGTATCTAGGGCATAACTAGGGTTGGCTTGGTAGCCATCAAACCAATGCTCAGCATCGTAGATCACCCGTCGCCCCTGCTGCCGGAAGAAGGAGAGGGTATCTTGAATCATCGCTAGATTTTCATCAAGGCTGGTTTTTAGCCCTTCGGTGACATGGAGATCCCAAGATTTGCCAAACACCGTGACCCAGCGCGTTCCGGCAGAGAGGATGGGTTGCAGCATGGGGTCACTATCCGCTGTGCGTCCGGGGCGACGGGTCGAACAAAAGGCCACCACCTCTGCTTGGGTCAGCGGCTCTTCTCGAATTTGCCAAAAAAACTGCACATCTTTAGGGTTTGCCCCCGGCCATCCGCCTTCAATAAACGGAATCCCCATGGCATCGAGCTTTCGCGCAATCCGCAGTTTGTCTTCGAGGGAAAGGGACATTCCCTCCCGCTGTGCGCCATCGCGCAGGGTTGTGTCATAGATCCAGATGGCGTCGGAATTGGCAACCGGGGTGCTCATGGTGTCAGTCGATGGGTACGAAAGGATAAAGAGATTTCTGAGGGTAAAGCAAGGGTTAAAGAAACCGCTTGAGATGGAGAAACCGGGGTAAAAGCCTCACCCTCGCCATCCCATAACGCAGATCCACTATCAGCAGAGGCAGGATCAAGACCCAGATCGAGAGAAGAGCGGAGGTGGGGATCAACGCACTCATTGGAGAGTGGGGAATGCTTCACAGGTAAGGCGATGGATAAGGGGACAGAATATCGGCCATTTGAACCGAAAGCCTTTGCTGCTAATAGCGTCTGACTCTAGTAAGAGTCTCTCGTCAAGATCTCTCGTTAAGATCTAAGGTCTATCGGATCAAATCTTTAGGATCGAGTTTATCGTCTGACGAGTGCCACTATAGAGGTGTCACGCTGTATTGAGGACAAAACCCATGCCAACGGTAACCGCTCAGGGAAAGACCTTTGAATGCGCTGTGGGGGCAAACCTCCGTCAAGTTCTATTAGAGCAGGGGATTGACCTTTATAACAGCCAAGCCACGCTGATCAATTGTCATGGAATTGGCACTTGCGGCACCTGCGCCGTGGAAATTGAGGGGGAGGTATCGGAGATGGGCTGGCGAGAAAAGGCACGGCTGTCGCTGCCTCCCCATGATCTTAGCAAGGCCCGACGGCTGGCTTGCCAAACCCGCGTGCAAGGGAATGTGCGTGTAGCCAAATATGAGGGCTTTTGGGGCCAGGGCGATCGCCCCTGTTGGACGGCAGAAGCCTCGCCACAGTCCTAAAATTTTCATGGTGTCTGGGTGCTGCCCGCCGCATTCAAACCGAGGAGCATCATCCCAGCAGCCTATGAAATTTCTGCCCCAAACGCCGAATCTGCGCCATTATGGTACATGGTTACGTGGTAGATAGCTGACCTCGACGGACGACGCATATCATGGTAGAAATTCTGGGTTTCTTCATTGTGTTTGGCTTATTGGCCGCATTAGTGGGCACCTTAGCCACCGGAGCCATTCGCATGATTGGGTTTGGCATCTTGGTGGCGCTAGCGCTGATCATCGGAATGCCCGTCATTCAAGGCTCATCGTCCTCCTTCTTTGGGGGACCTGCCGCGAACCAAGTTGCCCCTCAAGACACGCAGCAACGCCCGACTGGCCAAGTTCCCGCCTCGGTGGGTGGCCCTCTATCTCCCAGTGCCGGAGCCGGAGCCGGAGATAACGTTATCCAAGGCTCTTCCATCCCTGAGGGTAGTGGTTCTACGTCGGGTTCAGGGCAATCGCGCGGTGTGCGCGCCATGTGGTGATGCCATGGCTAGCCGTGACACAGGGCTTACAGAATGGCGCATAGAGTATTGATCAGCATTCACCAATCCTTAGATGTGCCTAGGTATAGCTGTAGCCATCCAAAAGCCACTGATATTAAAAGTCATTGATATTTAAGATCTGTAACTATTCAAGATGCGGTTCAGTTAAACGGCATGTTTCCAAAACTGAGGTTGATGCTGATCGACCCAGCTTTTTGGGGTTGGCCTAGGAATAGCGAGCATTCCTGATCAATTTTTTGCCAGAATTTTTGTCAAGATTAAGGATAAGGATGTTTCATCCAGATCCATTTACCCAGCCCTGATCCTTTAGTGTGTGGCTGAGAGATTTGCTGAATCCATCGCAGGTTGAGGCTATTTTTAGCGGCGGTGCGGCGGGTTATGGATGATGGTGTGAATGATCAGATGGTGTGAATGATCAGGATAACTGGGGATGGATTCGGCGTGAGCGGAACCGATCCCCACGGTCAGATGATGCAATGGGTATAGGCAGAGGTATGCACGCAGAAACCGATGTGTTGATTGTGGGTGGCGGGGTAATGGGGTTGGCGATCGCCCTCGAACTTCGGCTGCGGGGGCTTTCAGTGGTTGTGCTGAGCCGCGATATCCAGCAAGCGGCTTCCCAAGCCGCAGCGGGGATGCTCGCCCCCATGGCTGAGGGGTTGCCCCCCGGTGCCATGCTTGATCTGTCCCTGCAAAGCCGTCACCTTTACCCTGATTGGGTTCGGAAGCTAGAAGACCTCAGCGGCCTCGACACAGGTTACCAAGCCTGCGGGGTGTTGATGCCGCTGTATGATGCCGCAGACCCCCATGGAACGATGTTTGCCACCTCTGCTACGCCGCCGCAGTGGCTCGATCGCCCAGCGATGCACTTGGCTCAACCGGGTTTAGGAGCCGATGTCATCGGAGGATGGTGGTTGCCAGAGGAGGGCCAAGTCGATAACCGTGCCTTGCACCGGGCGCTCTTGGTTGCTGCCGAAGCGGCTGGCGTCACTGTTCGTGAGGGGGTAACAGTAACCGATTTAGAACAGCGCCAAGGTCGGGTAGTGAGCGTGCGCACCCCCACCGAAACCTTGCAGGCAGGGCATTATGTATTGGCCACTGGGGCTTGGTCTGCGAGCCTGTTGCCCCTCCCGGTGCAGCCCTGCAAGGGGCAGATGTTTTCGGTGACGGTGCCGCCAGGGACGGCAGAGCTACCCTTGCAGCGGGTGATCTATGGCGATCGCACCTATCTGGTGCCGCGTCGAGATGGCCGCATCGTAGTCGGGGCGACGGTTGAAGAGACTGGGTTTACGCCCCACAACACCGCCGCCGGGTTGCAAACCCTCATGGCCGGAGCCACACGCCTGTTTCCGGCGATCGCCCATTTTCCCATCCAAGAATGTTGGTGGGGCTTTCGTCCGGCGACCCCAGACGAGCAGCCGATTTTGGGGGCTAGCCCCTGCGCCAACCTCTCCTTCGCCACAGGGCACCATCGCAACGGCATTTTGCTCACCCCCATAACGGCGCAACTCCTGGCAAACTGGATCGTAGACCACGTTGCCGATCCGCTGCTAACCGCCTTTTCCTGGGAGCGCTTTTGGGGCGCATCCCCCCCAACCCTTGCGGGTGCCCTATCCTTGTCTCCCCCTACGTCTCCCATGTCAAACTCTGTGGAATATGCTGTGCCCCATTCTGAGGATGCGATCGCGCCTACCCCTGAAGCGATGCTAGATCCTGCCCTGTCAGCGGGGGCGATCGCCCCAGATAGCCCCCTCATCATTGCTGGCCACACCTTCCGCTCACGCCTGATGACAGGCACCGGGAAATATGTCAACTTTGCTCTGATGCAGCAAAGTGTGGCCGCCAGTGGGTGTGAAATTGTCACGGTGGCGGTGCGGCGGGTGCAAACCAAAGCCCCCGGCCATGAGGGCTTAGCCGAAGCCTTAGATTGGAGCAAGATTTGGATGTTGCCCAACACGGCGGGCTGCCAAACCGCCGAAGAAGCGATCCGAGTAGCCCGGTTAGGGCGCGAAATGGCCAAGTTGTTAGGGCAAGAAGACAACAACTTCGTCAAGCTAGAAGTGATCCCCGATTCCCAATATTTGCTGCCCGACCCCATCGGCACCCTCCAAGCCGCCGAGCAACTGGTCAAAGAAGGGTTTGCGGTGTTGCCTTATATCAACGCTGACCCAATGCTAGCCAAGCGATTGCAAGAAGCTGGCTGTGCCACCGTCATGCCCCTTGGCTCTCCTATCGGCTCTGGCCAAGGAATTCGCAATGCTGCCAACATTCAAATCATCATCGAAAATGCGACGGTGCCTGTCGTCGTCGATGCCGGGATCGGTGCCCCCAGCGAAGCCGCCCAAGCCATGGAGATGGGAGCCGATGCGCTGTTAATCAATACGGCGATCGCCCAAGCCCAAAACCCCGTCGCCATGGGGCGCGCCATGGGCCTAGCCACCACCGCCGGACGCTTAGCCTACCTCGCCGGACGCATCCCCATCAAAGGCACGGCCAGCGCCAGCTCGCCCCTTTCAGGGCTAGTGGGTCGCTAGGCGCTAGGCACTATTCCCATACCCAAAAGCCACAGAAAACCCATTTCCCCTAGATTGCGTAGAGCCGCAACCCAGGGGAAATGAAATGCGTTGTGAACCCGTAAACCTGTAAACATGTAAACCTCCAAACCTCCAAACCTCCAAACTAAAACTCAGCTCCTATTTCTCCCCAGCGGCTTCGAAAATCAGCCAAAGAGTGATCCACAAACTGATCGATCACAGAAAACAGCCGCGCCGTAATCCGCATCATCGGATTTGCTAGGACACCTGCCTCGCCCTGAACCTGTCGAAAGGTGAACGGTTTTGTTTGATCGACTCAGACAGCTAAAATTCTGCATCTTTTAAGTCCATCTTGAATCTTCAATTTTTGTTCTTACTTGGCTAGAAATTCTTACTAAAATCTAGATTTTTTCGATCAGGAGAAGTTCGATCAGCAGAAGTCTGAGGTTTGCCCTTTTAGAGTGTTCTTAAGGGGCTAAAAACATCCAGAGATCTGAGTTATCTGAGTTAATCCTCGATCCTTGATGTCCAGGTGACAGGTTGATAACGGGCTAGTAATGACATAAGTATTTTGACTTATCCCATGGTATTAGATCCAAAATTTACAAGACCCACGATGGTCGTTCCTCAGTCGCTGAAATCCTTTCCCGGTAAGACTTTAAGTGTTTTCAGGATGCCTCATGAATCAGTCTCTGGCATTGGCTTTAATGCAGGCTTGCTCAATCAACATGAGGCTAGAGATCGCTAGTCAAGGCAACACCTAGAGATAGCTGACCAATAAGAATGCTCAGGATCTGCTTGGCTTCAAGGCTTTGGGTAATACAACAAACTATTAAGTAACAAATAATATCAAGCCATCGCGGCCTACCCAGCAGTTTGATACTCTACAAAGATAGGAACAGCTAGGGACTTAGCTAGCTTTTAGAGATAGGGCAGTTGCGTTACAGAGTGTTACAAAGGCTTCCTTGAAAAGTTTGGGTTTCTTGGAGGTCTGAGCGATTTCTGTAGCAGGTTTCATCCGGTTAGCGGCTGTTCTGAAGACTTAGGTTTCTTTCAAGGTTTTGGTGGCGATTTGGTGCGGTTGAGATAGGCATTCGCTTGATGGGCGATCGCAGCTTCCGGCTCGCGTAGAGCGGTTTCCTAGGCGGTGGTTAGTGGTAAAAGTGCATTTTCGGAGCAAGCAATGAACAAGTTTCGCATGGAATGGATTACGGAGTGGTGTCAGGACAACGGTTGGACTGACCCCTTCCAAGAGCGCCAAGAATATTGGGCGTTCCCTCCCCATGGCGTGATGCCGTTGCCCATTCCGTCACAGGCTTTGCAACTGCTGAAAGCCGAGAAAGGGGCAAGCCCCTCTGAGCGGCTGCTTTTAGGGCTATCAGTGGGTTTGACGGCGATCGCCGCTACCACGGGGCTATGGCTTGAAAACCCCATGCCGATGGTGTTAGCCTTTGCCTGCTGCGCCCTGATCTTTGCCAGCATGGATGACGAATAGCACGGGCTTGTTTACACTTTTCAGGAATCCTACGATTTTTTGGGAATCCTACGTCCGTTTGAATTCCTACACCTTTATCGCCTGATCCGTTGGCATGACTGCACCTAATTCTGCGCCTCCCATTGGCATCATTATGGGAAGTGATTCTGATCTGCCAACCATGCAAGGGGCGATCGCCATTTGTGACGACTTCCAGATCCCCTATGACGTGGCCATTGTTTCGGCACACCGCACCCCCCACCGCATGGTGGAATATGCCGAAACCGCGCACCAACGCGGCATCATGGTCATCATTGCTGGAGCCGGAGGGGCTGCTCACCTGCCGGGGATGGTCGCGGCGCTGACGCCGTTGCCCGTCATCGGGGTGCCTATCGCGAGCCGCCACTTGCAAGGGCTAGATTCCCTCTATTCCATTGTGCAAATGCCCGCTGGAATTCCAGTGGCTACCGTTGCGATCGGCAATGCCCGCAATGCTGGCCTGCTGGCGGTGCAAATTCTGGCGGCTCAGCAACCAGCCCTCCTCGCCCAGGTGCAAGAGTATCGCGCCACCCTCCGCGACTCGGTGCTGGCCAAGCAAGAACGGCTCAGCCAATTAGGATCGACGGCCTACCTAGAGCAGATGGAATGATCCTCATTGCCTTTGTAGAGAGCCTTTGTAGAGAGACTTTGTAGAGAGCCTTTGTAGAGAGCCGTTGCAGGGATCTAAGTCGGTGGGCTGAATTAAATTAAGCTTAGTTACCGGGTTTCGACTCCGCTCAACCCTCTTCTCATCAGGGGTTGAGCCTTGAGCACAGTCGAAATGTGTCTTACAAAGAATTACGTCTTCCTACTTATTCGAAGTCGGATCTATTTGCTTTAAAGGCATTCCGTTAAAGGTATAGCTATAGTCACAAAGGTTAGGAAATACCAGCGTCATTCCCGTGGAAACGGGAATCCATGGTTTGCATGACGCTCAAGATGGATTCCCGCCTGCGCGGGAATGACAGGTAAATGTCCTATGGATCATGGCTACGGCTATATTTTATTGAAGGCATCCCATTGAAGGTATTACTCGGTTGGCTTGTAGCCAATGAGCAGCGCAAGCTCTAGCCATTTCCAGTAGCAATCAACATCCTCATAGCCGATACCCCGCAGCCAGCGGAGTTGCGTTTCTACATCTAAAAGCTTGTTGGCGGGGTCTTCGGTGCTGAGGTCATAGCCAATGGCATGGAGAAAGCGTTCGTGTAGGGCGGGGGTTGCCGAGGCAACATGCTCTAGGTTGCAGAAGATGCCGCCGGGGGAGAGGCGATCGCCAATTTCTGCATAGAGTGCCCGCTTTCGATCATGCTCTAGGTGATGGATGGCGAAACTAGAGACAATGGCATCGAAGGAGCCGAGATCGGGAAGCGGTTCTTCGAGGTTGTGGGCTACGACGGTCACGGTGGGGTCTGGGGCAAAGCGCGATCGCACAGCGGCCAGCATGGTGTCTGAAAAATCTAAGGCGACCCCTTCCGCTTGGGGGCGATCGATTTTGAGCAGCGCCAGTAACCGCCCATCGCCAGTGCCCAAGTCAAGGATGCGCCGCGCGGTTTGCGGCACATGCCCCAATAACACCGCTTCCCCTTCGGTGCGGTGCGGGATGCTGTCGGCTCTCGCTAAATAGTCGAGGGCATGGCTAGCAGACGCCCAAGTGTTTGTCATATTGGATAGGAATGTGGAGTTTGGATGGGATAACGGCGGCTCTTGGGCTGGGTTCGCAGACCCCCGATGCCGTGCCGCTGCCGGGAAAAGTTCCCCTCTATTATGCGACAACCTTGATTGTGGAGGCTCCGTCGCCCTGGGGCAGAAGATAGCGGCGGCAGGCATTCTGGGATGTTTGGCCATGGGCAGAATTTTGGCGCTGGTGCTCAAACAGGCTGAGGGATGAGCGGAAGATGATGGCCACGGTCGATGACGGCTTGGAGTTCGAGGGTGTGGCTCAAAATGGCGAGGTTGGCGATCGCCCCTTCCCCCAACCAGCCTAGCTCTGCGTCTACACCGATCGCCCGTGCGGGGTAGAGGGTCGCCATCCGCAGGGCTTCGGCTAGGTCGATCCCAACCTGGTGGACGCAGTGGGCGATCGCTTCTCGCATCGTCAGCGCCGACCCGCCCAGGGTGCCATCCGCCGAAACACAGCGCCCGTCTCGGTAAAATACCGTTTGCCCACCCAGGGTAAAAGACGTCATAGTGGTTCCCACTGGGGGCGTAGCGTCGGTGACCAAGAAGAGGCGATCGCCCTTCAACTGCTTCGCTAGGCGAATGCTGTCAAAATGCACATGCTGGCCGTCTACGATAATCCCGGCATAGACATCGGGGCGACAAAATACCGCGCCCACCATGCCAGGGTTGCGTCCTAGCCAGGGGGTCATGGCATTGAATAGGTGCGTCGCCATGCTCACGCCAGCCTCAAAGCCAGCGATCGCCTCATCATAGGTAGCGTCGGTGTGCCCCGCAGATACCCGAATCCCAGCGGCCACTAACGCCCCAATTTGGTCAGGGGTGGCGCATTCGGGGGCGAGGGTCACCAGCTTGATGGTGTCGCGCCCCGCCTCAAGGATGGCGCGCAGCATCGTTGGATCGAGATCTCGCACATAGTCGCCGTTGTGGATGCCTTTGCGTTTGAGGTTGAGATAGGGGCCTTCGAGGTGCAACCCCAGCACGGTATGGGGCGCGGTTTGGCGATAGGCTGCGACGGTGGCGATCGCCCTATCCATATCAGCATCCGGTGCCGTAATCAGGGTGGGCAAAAAGCTGGTGGTGCCGCTTTGCAGGTTGGTGCGGTGCATCGTGTCGAGGGTCGCCGCCGTGATGGCGTCATTGAACAACACCCCGCCACAGCCATTGAGTTGTAGGTCGATAAAGCCAGGGGTGGCGATCGCTCCAGCCAAATCCACTGGCTCACACTCGGCTGGCAGGTCTGCCGAGGAACACAGGCGTTGAATGCGATCGCCCTGAATTAGGATCGCGCGATCGCGCCACACCTCCGCCCCGGTGTAGACCAGACCATTCACCAATGCATACATCCCAGCCATTCCCATCCCACCATTTCTATGCTGCTGCCATTGTCCCCCAAGTCTGCTTCCCCCAAGTCTGCTTCCCTCAGATCTGCTTCCCCCAAGTCTGCTTCCCCCAAGTCTGGTTCATTGAAAAAGTGCAGCCCATTCCTCAGTATCAGACTGAGGAACGGGCTGCGGATCTCTGGGCAGATCTCTCGGTGGATGTCGTTCCGTTACAGGTAAGAGTCGTCTATCGGTCAGAGTCGTCTGAAGGAGCTTGGAGTTGCCGCTGGGTGAGGCTTTGGGCGGCGGCAGTCAGGTCGATGCCGGTGGTATGGCGCAATTGCTCGATAAACGAGGCCGTCTTCGTCGCTCCGTTGCCAGATTGGCCATCAATGACCGTCACATTTTCCACCTCCACCTCAGGGATGGAAGCCGTCAGAATTTGCAACAGTGGCTCTAGGCGTTGCAGTAAGAAAATATCACGGGCATTAGAGCCAGCAGATTTCCACGACTCAGCCAAGCGCAATGTCCCTTCAGCGCGGGCTTTCCCATTTTCGATAATGCTAGCCGCATCCCCTTGGGCGCGGGCAATCGATTGCTTGCAACCCGCCTCTGCCGGAGCCACTACATCTGCCTGAAGTTGCTGTTTGACCTGCTTAATCCGTTCTTTTTGCACCGGCACATCGGCCTGAATCCGAGCCAACTCCGATGCAATTTCGGCTTCGGCTTCGGCAATCACCGCATCTCGCATGGTGAGGGCATCGGTGAGGCGGCGCTCGGCTTCGGCACGGGCGATCCCCATGTCACGCTCTAGTTGGCTTAGGGCTGTAATCTTTTGGTTCTCAGCCGTTTGGATGGCAGATTGAGCTTGGGCTTGGGCTTCAGCAATCCGGGCATCCCGTTGCAAATCAGCCTGCTGCTTACGCCCAATCGAGTCAAGATAGCGCACATCATCGGAGATATTTTGGATTTTCAGAGTATCCAGCACTAGACCCAGTTTCACCAAGTCATCATCGGCTTCATCCAACAAGCTCCGGGCAAAGGCCATTTTGTCTTCATTCACCTGCTCGGGGGTGAGGCTCGCTAACACCCCGCGCAGGTTTCCTTCCAAGGTTTCGCGGGCCATCTGCTCGATCTCTTCGCGGCTTTTGCCCAGCAGGCGCTCAATGGCATTGTGGATGATAGGTTCTTCGCCCGCAATTTTGATGTTGGCCACCCCTTCAACGGTGAGGGGAATGCCGCCCTTAGAATAGGCGTTGGAGACCTTGAGTTCAATAATCATATTGCTCAGATCCATCCGCAGTGCTCGCTCAATGAGTGGCACCCGCAGACTACTCCCCCCTTTCACCAGGCGATAGCCCACCCGTCGATCATCCGAAAGCTGCCGGGTCGGGCCTGCGAAAATCAACATTTCGTTGGGCTGGCAAATGTAATACAGGTTGCGAATGACCATTGCCCCGGCTCCGGTTCCGGCTCCGAGAATGAGTAGTAAGGCAAACAGAGCCTCCATTGAAAATCTCCTTAAGTGAGCTGTGTAGAAATGGGTTGCGTAGAAATGGACTGCGTAGAAGTAGAAATAGGTTGCGTAGAAATAGTCGAGTGCGGCGGTTCTGCTTGATTAGGCTAGGCTTGGAATCCGTAGGAATGCCAAAGCCCTCGTGAAATAAGACTGGGGCGACAAGATTGGGGAGCCGCTTGTCCCTTAGGTATTCGGCTTCCGAGTGGCTGTTACCTCGATGGGGGTGTCTTCCGTGCTAGGGGCATGGCCGTTGCTGTTGGCGTTAAGGGTGACATTGATGCCGAGGGTCTGCTCCACCTGGTTGAGAAACTGCTGCACCATTTCGGGGTAACACTTCATCAGACTCGACAACGACTTGCCATCTCCGTTATCAATCACATTTACATGGTTCAGATGCAGCCGGTTGGGCACCTTAGCCGCCTCCTTCAACACCATCTCAAGCTGCTGTACCAAAAACAGTTCTGAGGCATTGCTTCCGGTTTTTTGCCACACCTCTGCGAGCATTTCGTTGACCTGCGCCGCTGCTTTGGCATTTTCGGCTAAGGATGCCGCTGCCCCCTTGGCCTGAAAGATTTTGGCTTCGCGGCTAGCTTCGGCAGGAAGCACCTGATCGGCTTCGAGGCGCAGGCGTTCTAGCTCTGCCCGCACGGTTTGCAATTGTTGCTCGGCACGGGCGCGGGCTTCTTTGGCAGCAGCAGCGGTGCGCTCTTCTTCAGACTTGGCCTGTTGTTCGAGTTCGGCTTTGATCTTCCGCAGCTCGTTTTGGCGCTGTTGAATCACCGCCATGGCTTGGGATTTTGCCACTTCGGCTTGTTGTTGCCACCCGGCTTCTGTGCGATCGGCTTGGCTCATGGCTTCGGCTTCGGCAATTTCAGCATCGCGCACAATCTCAGAAATACGCTTGCGCCCGATGGAGCGCAGGTAATCTACATCATCAGCCACACTCTGGATTTTGAGGGTGTCGAGTTGCAGCCCCAGTTTCACCAGATCTCGCGAGACATCTTGGGCAATGCGTTCGGCAAATTCGAGGCGATCTTCATTCACTTGTTCTGGGGTGAGGGTGGCCACAACGCCGCGCAGGTTGCCCTCTAGGGTTTCGCGGGCAACACGGGCAATGTCAGCGCGATCGCGCTCCAAAAAACGCTCAATGGCGTTGCCCACAATCCCTTCTTCGCTGGAGACTTTGACATTGGCGATCGCCTGAATGTGCAACGGAATGCCGCCCTTGGAGTAGGAGTTTCGCACTTCCACGGGGACAGGCATGGTGCGGACATCCATCCGCCGCACGGTTTCGAGCACCGGAATGACAATGACCCGTCCCCCAAAAATGACCCGATACCCCATCTCTTCGCCGCTGGCCGTGCGATGTTTGCGCCCCGACAGCACCAAAATTTCATTGGGGTTGCAGATCTGTATACAGCTTTTGAGGAACCAGGCGAGGGCAATCACGCCCACCACGGTGAGAGCTACTGGGCTGATGGGCAAGGCCATTTGCTGGGTAGGCAGCGCTAAGCCTCCTGTCGGGGTTTCGGCGGTTGGGTTGACGGGGGTTTCAGAGGAAGCAAAATATTGAGGATTGGAGGTCATGGGACTAAGCAACTTTAGAGGTGGAATCTTGAAGGATTGATTGAAGGATTGATTGAAGGATTGATTGAAGGATTGATTGAAGGATTGATTGAAGGATTGATTGAAGGATTGAATGGAGGATTGAATGGAGGATTGAATTTTGGAGACTGGCTCAGCGTTTGGGGATCTTGGCTCGGCAGACTGGAAGGTAGAAGTGTTATTAGGGAGGCTGTGATTACCCAACAGTTTAGAGGTTTACAGGTGTTCTATCCTGGCGACGAGGGGCTTAGGACGTGGGGGGCAAGGGGGTGGCAGCGTTTGGAGCCGGGATGACCCAGAGGCGATCGCGCTCAGCGCCAATGACAAAGATGCGATCGCCCTTTTCGAGGGGTTTGGGGTCATTGGTGTAGGCGATAAACTCGATGAGGTTGCCCTTGATCTGGAGGCTGACCTTGCCTCGCATACTCGCGTCAAAGGGAATTTCGACGATGCCCTCGATACCGGCTAAATCGGCAGATTGCACCAGGCTATTGACTTGGCGGCGGCGTAATAGGCGCAAGACTGAGGCCAGACTGGCTCCGCAAAACAACCCCATGAGGGTAGCGGCGATCGCCACCCCTAGCGGGTTGAGACCCAGGGCAGACAAGACCACCCCCGTCAGGCCAAAAAAGCAACTCCCAAACGTCCAAAATTTAAAGCTGGTGAGGAGGCTCAACGGCAAACCAGTCGGTGTAGAGGGGCGCAAGCGACGAGATTTGGCGGGGGCATCGCCTGGATCGACCCACTCTAGATCCAGGTCTGGGGCTGGGTCGGCTTCGCTATCAAAGCTGGCATCAAGATCGGCATCAAGATCGGCATCAAGATCGCCCAAGTCGGTGCCATCTATTCCACTTACCACAGCCAGCAGCACAAACACACCGCCGACCGCCAAGCAAAACCAGTAAACCATCTCCATCCCAATGCGTGCCTTCCCAAAACACTCCAATCTTAGTCGGCGTTTTTACGGATGCAGTGGTTTCGAAACGACTGTTAACGGAGAATCTCTTAGAAATAGATACCCGGTGTCTTTAAAGACACCGGGTATCTATTTCTAAGAGAGCGGGGAAACGGTGAGGCGCACCGTGGTTGTTTGGGTTTCGTGGGGAGGGAGGTGGAGCAGGCGATCGCCCGTGTTGAGGGCATTGCGCCCCGCCGTCCAGGGTTCTAAGCAATAAAAGTCTTTGTCGTGGAGCGTCCAAAACACCAGCATCGAATAAGCATCGCTGTAGGTGAGGTCGAGGCGGATGCCCTGCGTCGGATCAACCACGGAAGCGGACGCCGCAGACAGATCCGCAAACAGCAAATCTAGCTCTGGCTGAGACAGATCAAACTGTCCGGCAAACGGGGAAAGGCTGTGATCGATTTGGGATCGCACCTCAGTCGCGGGGATCGAAAACTGGAGCGCCGCCTTGTCAGAAACATTGAAGTAGGGATGTAGCCCGAGGGAAAACGGCAAGGGTTCGGCGCTTTGGTTTTCGACCCGCTGATGAATTTCTAGCCCATTGCCCAAGAGGCGATAGGTAAATTGCAGCCGAAAGTCAAAGGGATATTGTTGGCGGGTGGTGTCGTTGCTGTCGAGCTGAAGCGTGAGGCTGGCAGCGGTGTCGGTGGATTGGTGGGCGATCGCCCAGGGTAGATTTCGCGCAAAGCCATGCTGCTTTAGGGCATAACTCTGGCCGTCGTGGGTGTAGGTGTTGTCGGGCAGGTTGCCGCAGATGGGAAAGAGGATGGGGATGCCGCCCCGCACACTCAGCGTCGGGTCTGCAAAGCGATCGCCATCTAAATACAGCACCTCAGCATCACCAATGGCCCAGCGGGTAATGATGCCACCCCGCTCGGGCACCACCTCTAGGCGCGCGGCGGCTTGCTCATCTTGCAAGAGATAGGTGGTATATTGCCGTTGCTCAGAGGTGATGGAAAACACAGAACTGGCTCCAGGAATGCGGTTGACAGCAGATATTGCGCCGTTAGCCTACCACAGATCTTCGGAGGCGGTATCGACGTCTAGGCTTTTGTCGGGGGGCAATTCTGCGGTGGGGTTTTGCTGAAATCCACTGTCTTCAATGGCCTCTGGGCGAAAAGACTCGGTGGAAGGCTGATCGGTTTGGCTATCATCCATCGTTTCCGGCCAGTCGGTGGTCTTTTGGTCTAAGGGTGCTGGAGCTGCATCGACTGGAGGAGCCGTATCGGTGAAGGAGCGCGAGTCTTGGAAGGAATGTGGGGCTGGGTCTGCGGGGGTTCGATCGCGCCCAGGGAAGCGGAAGGGGGTGCGCGCAGGAGGGGCTTCGACTTCCGCCTCGGGGTAGGAGATGAAGGAATCTTCGGGGCTAGTCGAGGTTGTTGGATCGACCGGAGGATTGGGGGCGATCGCCGGGGGTGCGGGTTCTAAGCGATTCAAAATCATGGGCGATCGCAAGGGCTGATCAAATAAGGCCGATGACTGTTCCAAATACTCTAAAATGGCGTCTGCTTTTTGACCTTGGGCGATCGCCGGTTCGGCATTGGTCACCGCTACGGGCAAAAATTCTAGCCGCATCTGGTCATCGCGCAACGACACCTTTAGCACCGCCGAATCATATTCAGGCTGGGCACTCTGGGCTTGGTTAGGAAACACAAAATTGCCCAGGGAATAGGCGATCGCCCGCCCCCGATACACCTCTGCGCCCTGCAACGCATTGGGATGATAGCCCACCACCAAATCTGCGCCTTTGTCGATGGCCAGCCGCGCCACAGACATTTGCCAATCGGCTGGGTAGCTCTCTAGAGCTTGGCTCCAGTGATAGTTCACCACCACCCAATCTACCTGGCTGCGAATCGTCTCAATATCTTCCGTAATCCGCTCTTCGAGGGCTAGGTTACTGCCTGCACGCCACTGCCCCGCCGCCGTTGCTTCCGAGTCAGAATAGCCGAGGTAGGCAATCCGCTGCCCACGGACTTCCACAATTTCAGGGAGACGGGCTTCGCGCTCGTTGCGTCCTGCTCCGACGGTGTGTAACCCCGCCGCATTCAAGGTTTCTAAGGTTTGCAAGAAGGTTTCATTGTTACCCTCCGCCACGGCATTACTCGACACATTGACGACATTCACCGCCGCCGGGCGAGGGGCTTTGATGGAGTCTCGCTCGGGGGTTGTAAGGGCGGCGGCGAGGGGTTGGTTGAGGTTGGCTAAGCTTACATCTGCCCGTGGCCACGGTTTCACATAGGCCGGAGCGCCATCGGATAAAACGACCTCAGGGGCATCGTTCAGCCATGCCTCTGACAAGATGGCAGGGTCGATCCGGGTAGTGCTAGCCGCTGTCGCAGCTAGATTCTGGGTGCCGGTGGCGGCGGCTGCCCCCGATAAGCTGCCGATGGGCAGAGGGTGTTGCCCCGAAGCCGCCCCAGTAAAGGTGAGGGTTACGGTGGGGTTTTGGGTATCAGGAGAGGTGGTTTGGATCACCGGAACCCGGCCAGAGGCAGTGCGTACTGATACGTCACCCGGTTGCCACAGATTGCTCAAAAAGGTGTCAATTCCCATCCGATGCACGAGTTCGGCTCCGGTGCCAAACAGCAACACCGCTGCGGCAGAGGTGCCCAGCCATTGCCATTGCACCGGGGTGAGATGGGGCACAGGACGCCGGGATGCCGCCACGGGCGATCGCCGCCTAGGGTGCCGCCGCGCCAAAGCCGCCGCCTGGGAACGCGCCGCCGGGAGCAGCGCCAGAGGCGGAGTGGAGCGGGCAATCTGGGGTGCAGCACGTCTAGGGCGGCGGCGCGGTGCGGAGGGCGAGACGGGGGGTGAGGCGGGGGAGTGCGATCGCCCCCGCTGGGTTTCAAGCTGCCGCACCATTTTCATGGGGCGCACCCGACGGCGACGG
>Ga0105049_10001646_pt1 | contig 26335 bp, 25 predicted proteins | sample MAT06_FD_78087 | JGI IMG/M metagenome (GOLD analysis project Ga0105049, IMG submission 78087) | Freshwater microbial communities from Lake Fryxell liftoff mats and glacier meltwater in Antarctica - MAT-06 | ecosystem: Environmental > Aquatic > Freshwater > Ice > Liftoff microbial mat | place... | reverse complement strand
GCGTTATGTTCGTCAGGGCTTGCCACAGTGCAGGTCTTGGCAGAGAGCGCACCGCTACTTTTGAGCTCCGAGATAATTTCAGTGAGTTGCTTTGGATCATCGGATGGGTCGATTGGGCTTGAGTTGGATGGACAAGGCAACATGTGTATTTGGTCTACGGGTTCTGAACTCGAAGATTTAAGCAGTCTGGAGGCTGGGGAATATTCGGTAATCATTTCACGCGCCGGTTTTTGTATGATACCGTTGGAATTGTCGTTTGAGATCACGCAACCAGATCCGATTGTCATCTCTGGACTTTCGGGAGATCCAATCGACGAAACACCAGGAGGATCATCTGACTATTCGGTTGCCGGAGGCACTCCTCCATACACCTACGAATGGTTCCTGATTGCCGATGGTTCATTGGTTTCGGAAGCAGAGTTGTTGGTTCTCACGGAATCAGGTCTTGCTGGAGACTATCAATTGGTTGTATCAGATAGTCAAGGATGCTCAGTCAGCAATGAGATCATCGTTACCGGATTGGAAGAGCTGAACGGAGAGTTGTCAATCAGATTCTATCCGAATCCGGTGAGCGATCAAATTTCCATTCAATTGCTCGGCACGGGAAATGAGCGCGCCACACTGCGGATTTTTGATGCGGCTGGTCGCGAAGTGCATCGTGATTCTCGAGTGGATGTGGGCCGAGGCACCTTTCAATTAGACGTGTCCTCATGGTCGGCAGGAGTCTATCTGCTGCGCCTAGAAACAGACTCAGACAGAGTTCAGCACGTATTTCAGAAGCTTTAGGCATGAAAGGGTCAATTCAGTTTTAGAGGCCAGAACGGAGGAATTGTTCCCTAGAGTCAGTACATTGTGGTTCCAAAAGCCAACAATGCCTCTCCGAGTTCTGATTGCATTAATCCTTACGGGATCGTTTTTGCCTGAGTTTCGGGCACAATCTGCGTTTATTCAATTTAGGGCAGAAGGCCTTGCCAGCGACTCCTTGTGTCGCGTGGTTGAGCAGGAAATTCGCGCTCAAACGGGCTGGCTTTCAGTGAGGGCAGAATCACACACACAGAATGTGCTTGCTATTTTTCCATTGGCTCAGACTTTTTCAGCGGATCAAATTCAGCTCTGGCTCGAGCCTCATGGACTGTGGTTGAAGTGTTATCGCTCGGGTTTGGTTGGGGAAACGACTATCCTTCGTTTGGAGGCGGATTGTGAAAACAACTCATCTCCCCAGCGCGAATGACTCTGCGCAATCCATATTGTTGGTTCATCTCACTCACTTTTTGGATGGTATCTGTATCGGTGTCTGCACAATGCACCAATTACACGATCACTGTTACAAATGGATTTTTCCCTAGTGAAATTTATTGGGAGCTAACCGATCCGTCACTCAATCTCTACGCTTCAGGGGGAGCAGGTGTAACGACAACTGTATGCCTTACCAATGGGACGTATTATTTTGATATGTATGATTCATGGGGTGATGGTTGGAACGCCGCGCTCTTTACAATTTCCTGTCCGAATGGAACGATGATTTACAACGGAACACTTTCATCTGGAAGCTATGGCTGGTATCAACTTAATTTGAGCGGTGCAAGTTGTGGGTCCGTTGCGCCGTGTCCTGGCGGCACAGAAGCCTACACGCTACAGATCACAAGTGGGGCTTGGCCGGGAGAGATAGGCTGGGGCCTTTGGATCAATGGAAGCAACGTGGCTGCAGGAGGCGCCCCATCTACAGTGAGTCTTTGTCTAACTCCCGGGTGCTATGAGTTTAATATGGAAGATTTTTTTGGCGACGGCTGGAATGGAGCGCAATACATCTTGACCAACGCGGGAGGAACAGTTGTTCAATCCGGCACTCTTTCGGTAGGCTCATTTAGCGTCGCTTATTGGCCCATAGGAGGTGCTGGATGCAGCACAACAAATCCCGTCACGGCAAGTGATTGTGTAGATGCGGTAGATGTGTGTGAAGATCTTGCATTTGCTATTGATCCCAATGGTTTCGGTGCTATTAATGAAATCCCAGCACCTGGCAGTTTTAGCAATCCCATTTACAATTATAGCGATGGGCTGCTTAGTCCGTGGGGTACGGATAATTTCGGGTGCTTGCAAAGTGGGGAAACAAACAGTACTTGGATGGTAGTGAATATCTGGGGGAGTGGATGGTTGGAGTTCACCTTCGGTGGATTGGGCATGCAAACAGGGTATTACGATTGGATCATGTATCCCTACGACGATAATACGTGTCAGGACGTGTACTTCAACGCTTTGGCTCCAGTGCGGTGCAACTGGAATCTCACCTCTTTTGGAGGAACGGGTTTGGCCTCTGCCTTGCCAGCAGGTGGAAATCCGGGGAATTATGAAACACCACTTTATGTCAACGCAGGGGAGCAATACCTGATTGTCTTTTCCAACTGGAGTTCTATCTCGACAACCGTTCCGCTGCAGTTCGGAGGATCTGCGATTGTATCGTGTCAGTCGTTGAGTGTGGCCACGGAGCTGGTGGATTTTTTCGGAGAAAGTAAATTCGAAGGGGTTGCACTTCAATGGATCACCTCCACTGAATCACAGACATTAAATTATTTCGTAGAGCGCTCAGCCAATGGAGTGGAAGGCTGGAAGCCAGTAGGTACGCTATCGGCAGCCGGGGAATCGCTGGAAGAAATCACTTACACACTCTTGGATGAGGGTGCTGCAGCCGGAGAGAATTTCTATCGGCTTTTTGAAACAGAACAAAGTGGGTTGATTCGAAGGATTGCAGATTGCGTGGTAGTGTATGCTCCGGGCGAAATACCATGGGTGTGGCCCAATCCGAGCAATGGCACGTTTCAGGGGCCAACATGGATGGCTAATGAAAAGGTGATGATCCTTGACGTCACTGGACGTGAAATTCAGCACACCCTTTTACATCCTTGCGCCGGATGCAGCGTTCAGATTGAAATGAATCAATATCCTGCGGGCGTTTATTTCCTAAAGATTGAACGCACCGGGGAAAGTCAGCGATTCCTTGTTGCTGATTGATTATTTACTTAGGTATAGATTTCTCTCAGAGAACACCTGTCTGAAAAAGGGATCCTTCAAATCTTTGATAAAACGAATGGCTTCACCTGTGGACTTCATTTCAGGTCCAAGTTCCTTGTTCACCTCAGGGAATTTCTCATAGCTGAACACTGGAATTTTAATGGCATATCCTGATCGTTTGGGCTGGAAGTTGAAGTCTTTCACTTTCTTTTCTCGCAGCATCACTTTCGTGGCGTAGTTCACATAAGGTTCGTCGTAAGCCTTCGCGATGAATGGAACGGTGCGCGAGGCGCGCGGATTAGCTTCAATCACATACACGAGGTCGTCTTTGATTGCGAACTGAACATTGATGAGTCCGACCGTTTGTAAAGCAATTGCAATGGTTCTGGTATGCTCTTCAATCTGTGCCATTACAAAGTCGCCGAGATTGAACGGAGGCAATACGGCGTACGAATCACCACTATGAATGCCAGCAGGCTCCATGTGCTGCATGATGCCGATGATATACACGTCTTCACCATCACATATTGCGTCGGCCTCAGCCTCAATGGCGCCTTCCAAGAAGTGATCGAGAAGAATTTGATTCTCTGGCATATCACGTAGAATATTTACTACATGCTGCTCGAGGTCATTTTCATTGATCACGATTTTCATTTTCTGTCCGCCCAATACATAGCTCGGTCGCACGAGAAGAGGAAACCCAAGTTTGCGCGAAAGCATGATCGCTTGCTCAGCACTTTCTACTACGCCAAATTCCGGGAAAGGAATATTCTTTTCCTTGAGCATGTTGGAGAACCGTCCGCGGTCTTCTGCGAGGTCGAGTGCATCGAAACTGGTACCGATGATCGGAATGCCATATCTATGAAGCTTAGCGGCAAGTTTGAGAGCCGTTTGGCCGCCAAGTTGGACGATTACCCCGAGTGGTTTTTCGTGCTGAATGATATCAAAGATGTGCTCCCAGAAAACAGGTTCGAAGTAGAGTTTATCTGCAGTATCAAAATCGGTGGATACCGTTTCCGGATTGCAGTTAATCATGATGGTCTCATATCCGCATTCTTTTGCGGCGAGAACTCCATGCACACACGAATAATCGAATTCGATTCCTTGCCCGATTCTATTCGGACCGCTGCCCAGAACGACAACTTTCTTTTTATCCGAAGCTACGCTTTCATTTTCATCTTCAAAGGTGGAATAGTAATAGGGAGTTACGGCTTCGAATTCGGCGGCACAGGTGTCCACCAATTTGAATACCCGCCGGATATCCATGTCAGTGCGTTTTTTGTAAACCTCACTTTCGAGGCATCTCAGAAGGTGGGCAATCTGTCGGTCGGCGTATCCTTTTTGTTTCGCTTCGAAGAGCATGTCGCGGGGAATCGAGTTAAGGCTCTGCTTTTCGATTTTTCGTTCGAGTAAAATGAGATCTTCGATTTGCTTAAGAAACCATAAATCGATGCGCGTCTTTTCCTGTATGGTTTTGAATGGAATTCCTAGTTTGATGGCATCGTAGATATGAAAGAGTCTATTCCAGCTAGGAAATTCGAGTGAGTCAAGAATCTGTTGCTGGTCCCGCACTTCTTTGCCATCTGCACCTAGGCCATTGCGGTTTATTTCGAGCGACTGACACGCTTTTTGAAGAGCTTCTTGGAAGCTTCTTCCGATACCCATTACTTCGCCTACACTTTTCATCTGAAGCCCAAGAGTGCGATCGCTGCCAGGAAATTTGTCGAAGTTCCAGCGGGGAATTTTCACGATCACATAATCAAGCGTAGGTTCAAAAAATGCGGAAGTTGATTGTGTGATTTGATTTTGTAGTTCGTCGAGGTAATAGCCAATGGCGAGCTTAGCCGCGACTTTAGCAATAGGATATCCCGTTGCTTTGGATGAAAGCGCCGATGAACGTGAAACGCGGGGATTGATTTCAATGGCGATTATATCTTCCCTCTCATCGGGGCTTACAGCGAACTGGACATTGCATCCACCTGCGAAGTTTCCTATTGCGCGCATCATTTTGATGGCCATGTCCCGCATTTTCTGGTAGGTCGTATCGCTTAGCGTCATTGCCGGAGCTACTGTGATAGAGTCTCCTGTATGGATACCGAGTGGATCGAAATTCTCAATGCTACAAATGATGACCACATTATCGTTGGAGTCGCGGAGAAGCTCAAGCTCATACTCTTTCCATCCGATAAGTGCTTTATCGATCATCACCTCGTGAATAGGCGAGAGGTGAAGACCGCGGGTGAGTAGTCGATCAAAATCGCCTTGACTATGCACGAGAGAGGCACCTGCGCCACCGAGGGTGTATGAAGCCCGAATACATAAGGGGAATCCGAATTCCTGGGCAATTTCTTTTCCTTCAAGGAATGATTTGGCCGTGAGTTGGGGCGCCATTCCAATTCCGATTTGCTCCATCAGTTGGCGGAAGGCTTCGCGGTTTTCGGTGATTTCAATCGCGTGGATATCCACCCCGATCATGCGCACACCGTGATCCTTCCAAATACCCATTTCTTCGCACTGTATGGCCAGATTGAGTGCTGTTTGTCCCCCCATTGTGGGGAGTACCGCATCAATTTTATGCTGCTGAAGTATGGTTTCGATGCTTTGAGGTTCGAGCGGGAGCAGATAAACATTGTCGGCAACTACCTTGTCCGTCATGATGGTAGCCGGGTTGCTGTTGATCAGCGTTACTTCTATTCCTTCTTCCCGGAGCGAGCGTGCAGCCTGTGATCCGGAGTAGTCAAATTCACATGCTTGTCCGATTACGATTGGTCCAGAACCTATGATTAGGACTGAGTGAATGCTTTTGTCTTTGGGCATTTTTTTTTTATCCGGCCGGAATCTGACACAGCCAGACCGTTCGGTTACACATCCACAATTACGGTTGCGAAAATAGGGCGGCGTGGGGCGGCCCCCAAGGACAGATTTCAACATTGGATACACGGTTGCCGCGGCATTCAGATGGGGCTTATCTTGCACGTTAATGGAGGGTTCGGTTGTCAGCGGGGCGCTGCATTGCGGTTATCGGGTGTACGGCGAGGGGCCGGAAGTCATCCTGTGTTTCCATGGATTTGGTCGTAAGCCGGAAGACTTTGAGGTGTTTTTACCCTTGATGAAGCCCGGACAGCGCTTGGTTTCTATCTGGCTTTTTGGTCATGGGGGGAGCTATTTTCCTAACGAACGGATAGAGCGGGATCCCTTGACTCATTCTGAATGGCGCGATTTAGTGGAGGCCTTGCTCCTGGACTTGGGGGTTGAGAAAGTGCATGTAATTGGATACAGCATGGGAGGTAGAGTGGCGATGATGACATTTCTTCTGCTTCCAGAGAAAATTGAATCGCTATTGCTTCTCGCACCGGATGGTTTTAAGATCAATCGTTTATATACGTTCGCGAGCGGCACAATAGTGGGCAAAATGATCTACCGTTTTTCGATAGATCATCCGAGGCCTCTGTTCATCTTGGCTAAGGTGCTCAATAGTGTGAAATTGCTTCCTGATAAATTGTTTCGCTTTGTTCATGTCCATCTTGATACACGTGAAAAGCGACTGCTGGTCCACGATGTATGGCTTATCTATAAGCGCATGTTTCCGGACAAGAACTTGCTTGCGAAAGAGCTTCGTGAAAGGGATATAGCATTTAATATGATCTTCGGAGAATACGACACGATTATTCGTCCGGAGCTCGGAGAGCGTTTTTCAAAACGACTGAATAATCATCACTGTCTTCATTTGATAGGGATTGGTCATAGGCTATTGGAGCAGCGTACAGCGGCATTCATTTCGGAGCGTGGCTTGTGGCCATAGGAAAGGGGGCTGGAATTATTTTTTCGAATAATTCGAATTTGATTAGAAATGTGAATAGGGTTTTTCACATTTGAGACCCTTCTTATTCACAAAGTGAGGCGGAGGGGAAAGACTAAATTCTACCAACCCTTAACTAATTGACCATGTTGTACCCTAAAATCAGAGAAATGCGCATCTTGCATGATTATAAGCAGGATTATGTAGCGGATCGTTTGGGCATGTCGCAGCCTGAATACAGTAGACTTGAGAATGGACATCGCCACGCGAGAATTGAAGATCTGCGAATGCTGAGTTCAATATATGAGGTGAGTATTTCCTCTATGATGTTAAAGGAAAATGATATACAGTACGGCAGTCGCGGGAACACCCGGCGGTCTTCGCAGCAGGCGAGTCAGGCCTTGCAGATCAGCAGCATTCTTCATCAGCAAGAGGAGTTGATTACTCATATTCTTCAAAAGCAGCAGCAGACTGAAGAATACCTTCATGAGATATTGAAAACGATGGGGCGGGATATGCGCACCATGGGCAAGAAATAGCCTCGGGATTACCAGATTTATTACCAAACAAATTCTTATGGACTCTTTACGAATTAGCGAAACCTTTTTCGAGACGCGGGCGTATGACGGGATAAAACATTTTGTTCCGATGACACTCAACCACCCTAAAAACCCGGCGATTCCTCATGAAATGGAAGGTAAGCCGCGCATACTTTACCTCGATGATGATCAGGGAAATCTGGATTCGTTCAGAGCGAACTTCAGGGATCGGTTTGAAGTATTCACTGCGTCGAATCCCGTGAAAGCATACAACCTGATTGAACCGGAGCAGATTCAGATTGCGATAGCCGATCACAATATGCCTAGCATGAGTGGGGTTGAATTTCTGGAAAGTCTCTCACACGACTTCCCCCATGTTCAGCGTATTCTGCTCACCGGTTTCACCGAAATGGTTCCTGTGGTGGAAGCCATCAATAAGGGACGCGTATTTGGAGTGCTGACTAAGCCATTCAACATTAATGAAATTGCTGTAATGGTAGGTGAGGCATGGAATCTGTGTAAGGACATGTTTGAGAAGGAGCGTTCTATTCGCCAACTGACCCGACAGAATCAGCAGTTTGAGTTTATCCTGCGCCAGCGACTGTTGTCGTAATGGACGGAATTGATAGTATTAAAAAGGCCTCTTAGGAGGCCTTTTGTTTTTTCATAAGTTGAAGGTTGTTCCAACTCAATTACGAATTGTGCGCAGCGTATCAATTCATATTCATGTTTTGCTCACCCTGACGAATCAAGCGGTAGTGGTAGGCGAGTCGCGCCATCAGATTGCTGAAGGTGGACATAGCTGATTCTGTTTCGGGTGTGATTGTTTCTCGCTTCAACCGAAGTACGAGAAGGCCATAGAGTGCGGTCAGACAAGCCTCCACGTCATTCAGACTTTTTCCATCGGTGCGCTCAAGGTATTCCCGAATATGCGGCTGAGCTGATTTGTAGAGGTCGAGATAGGCTTTATCGCGAATAATGTTGATGAGTGTGTTATGAAGGTAGTTCAACTCAAAAATGAGTTCATGCACTTCACCAATATGACCGCGTTGCTCTACACGTTCACTCCGCATTTTGCGCACCAATTCCTTGAACCATTTCTTTTCCGATTCGAACGCCTCCGAACTCGGCGTATAGCTGCGGATGAAATCATCAAGTGATTCAGGGTCAAAGTATACAGCCCTGACAAGGTCTTCCATTTGCCACATAAAGAGAATGTATTCAGCTACATTCTGCTTCATTTTTTGTTCTGCCAGATTCATTACTTTTTCTGTTTTTCCACCTCGTAGTCTTCGTTCAGGCCTTTCAGTACTTCTGAGGTGACATCGTACGCTTGGTTTCCAAAAAGAATAAGTTGAATTCCTTCCTGATAGTTCAATACGTAGTCAATTCCTTTTTCCTTTGAGTAGGAGCCGAGGTACTCATGCACTCGCTTTTGAAGTTCGCGCTGGAGTTCTTCTTCCTTTTTCAAAAGAGCACCCTTTTCCTGTTCTTCAATCACGGCCATCTCTTCTTCTAGCTGCATGAGTCTGTCTTGAATTACACGCTGTTCGTCTTCAGGAAGCTGTTTGCCCTGGGCGTATTTCATTAACTCGGCTGCTTCCGCTTGTCTTTTTTGGTATTCTGCCTCTACCTTGGTATTTGCCTTTTTTAAACCAGCCTCAAGACCGGCCGTCTTTTCCGCGATGAAGGCGTATTTTTCATTGATAGAATCGCCATTCACAAATGCCACAATCGGCGCTCGGGTAGCGCCCGTATCTTGAAATGCCCTTCCCGCAGGAATAAGCTCCCCAGGAATCTCAGAATGGCTGGACTTCTGACCGGTCGAGCGCATGAAGAGAATGGCAACGGCTATAGCGAGCAAAATATTCAGTACGAGAGAAATCTTTGCGATCATGTCTTTTATTTAATCGATTCAAATGCTTTTGCAAAATCGGAATGCATCTCACGAAACCGTTCTATAGTTCTATGGAGCAATTCTTCAGTCACTAATTTTTTCACATCCTCCAATCCGCTCACACTTTCATGTGAAATCTTATACGTCTGTTTATAGGAGCCTCCTTCAATTTCAATAATCCATTTTTCATTCCAAGAAAGAATGGAAATTTTACATTGAGGATGAGGAATGGTGCCTGCGATGCGCAAAGTGAGTTGGATTTGTGGACAAAAATAGCCGCATGTGCGGGGTGGTCAGGTGCGTTTTCAAACAATTTGAGTTATTTTACACACATGAACGACCGAGAGGATCACCTATTTTCATGTTCGGAAGTCGCCGACATGGCATGGATGATCCAATCAAGCCCATTGCTGAGGCCCGCAGCTTGGAGAGGTGTAACGGCGGTGGATGAAAAGTGGTGTGCGGATCAATTTGCACAAGCACTGCCCTGGCTGGTCGAATTGGATGCTCATCCGGACCCACTAATAAAGGCAATGAGTGCAGAATCGTCACTTCTTGGTAAGCGATTCGAATCGCTGGTTTCGTATTGGTTGAATCATTCGGGTCGATTTGAATTGGCTGGAGAGCGGATAGTATTTGCTCAATCCGGCCGCACTTTCGGTGAGGTAGACTTTGTGTTTCGAGAGAAGGGCACCGACGAGTGGATTCATCTGGAGGTGGCTTGTAAGTATTATTTGGCTTCAAGTCCATCCACGACTTGGAGTGCTTGGCGCGGGGCCAATTCGGCAGATCGACTTGATCTGAAAGTGCTCAAAATGGAAGATCAGCTTCGGCTCCTTCAAAGCGCAGCTGGGCGAGAATGGGCGAAGATTGGCGGAGTTCATGCTTCCCGCAAATTGGCAATGCTAAAGGGTTATTTTTTTGTGCCATTCAATCAACTCGGCAGGCATGTCTTGCCGAAGGATTCTTCACCTCATCACCATGCAGGATGGTGGATGAATTTGCGTGATGCAAACACCCTTACGGATTCACCTGGGCCGTGGATTATTCTGCCTAAAAATCGGTGGTTTGCGCCCTGGAATGCTCATTTTTTCCAGACTGCCATGCTCACTGGTCGCGAGTTAATAAAGCAGTTGTCTGAAGAGTTTCTCAGGCACAAAAGCGCAATGATTGTTCAGGCTGATCCACTCGGCGGGGGATACGAGATTTCACGCGGAATGATCGTTCCCGATCGCTGGCCGGGAGTCTGAGATTCGCCTATTTTTTTCAAACGGCGAACAATGAATAGAGCAATAAGAGTTGCGCCTGTAGCTAGGTATCCCACTTTATCGTAGTTCAAAATGGGACTGTGTTCAGAGGCCTGACTTACGATAGAGCCCGCGATCACTCCGCTCAATCCGGATGCGAATGACATCGATGCGGAGTTCAAACTCATAAAGCCTGCGCGGTATTGGGGCAATACGACCGATGAGGTGATCGTGTTCGCAGGAATCATTCTTCCCGAAATGAAAATGAAGAACATACCCGTGATTGGCAATACCACCCAAAGTGGTGATTCGGGAAGATGAGTGATTGTGATCAGCGTGATAACCGAGGCAAAGGCGAAGATGGTGAAGACCCTATATCGGCCAATTCGATCTACTAGTTTGCCGATGAAGAAGCCCGAGAGAACAGTGCATCCACCGCCAACCAGATAGATGTATTTGATCTGACTCTGCTCAAGTCCGACGTTGTTGATCATATAGGGTGTCATGAAAACCACCACAGTGAACTGCCCTAGGATGAGTAGCATAGAAAATAGAAGGGAACTGCGTTGAGCAGGGAGCGTGAATGCCAAGCGGATCGTGTCGAAGCGATTGTAGACTTCTTTTCGATTCAGCAGATGTGCATTCAATGCAGGGATGTATTTGAATCCAAGAATCCAAACGGGAAGACTAAGCAGACTTACTCCGTAGAAGGGCACGTGCCAGTTTTGATCAAACAAATCGACTAGTGTCAATGCGATTGGCACACCTATAATGGAAGCCAGCGAGAAGGCGATCGTAATGACTCCCATTGCGCGGCCTCTGCGTTCGATGGGGATCACATCACCGACTATAGACAGCACAAGTCCGCCTAAGAGTCCACCCGTGATTCCGGTAAGCACGCGCGTTCCGATAAAGAGCCAGTAGTTCAATTCAGCACTATCTGTATTCGGTACTATTGCACTGGCCAGTGTGCCGAGCATGAATCCTGCGTAGGCTGTGAGCAGCGCCTTTTTGCGGTCAATGTTGTCGAGGTAAAATACACCAAGGAATGCGGTAAGTCCTGCCGCCAATCCATAGCTTGAAACGAGCCAGCCATACTTTGCCGGGGTAATTGTAAGAGCTTTTTGCAGCAGATCACCCATCGGCATCATGATCATGAAGTCGACGATGTTGGTGAACTGAATGGCAGCAAGGAGGAAGAGCAGAGTGCGCTCTTGACGAGAGAATGCGGGCGCTTTAGATTTGGATGAACTCACAGATCAGCTCCATGTTCATTCATGTGAAATGTCAACGCTCCGCTTGGACACTTTTTTACTTGAGCCACAATGGCTTCACTGCTCGCCTGATGGGGTTTGATCCAAGGTTTTTCACGTGGTTGGAAAACTTCTGGCAATCCTCGCGCACAGTTGGCGCTGTGCGCGCAGAGAGAAGACTTCCAAACGATAGTAACTTCTCCATTGGTATATTCTATTGTTTCCCCTGACATCCTAGTTGTTTAAAGTGAAGAAAAAGGACCAGAGTTCATTTTAGTGCTAAGTTGATCCAAGGAGGTTTTCTTCCATGGGTTTCGCTGCTCGTGAACAGAGGGCTTAACGAAAGCGAACAGACATTTGAGAAGAATATTCGAAATCCTTCCAGGATGCCTTACGCCACAGGTCAGATCAACGGGAAATGCGCCAACTGAACTTTTGATTTCAGCGGCCGTGCGGCCGAAGATGACCCATTGCTTTTTCCGCTGAATGGCAAGATCAATGTAATCATATAGCATACTGGAGTAAATGGCGTATTGGCTGTTGAGAGAATAGTTTATTCCCACCAAGTGGGCGTCAAGTCTATCGCCGCATTCAAGTGCAGTGAGAAATCCTACAAGGATGTCTTCAAGAAAATATCCCCGAACAATCATTCGGGTTCCAAGAGATCTTTTCATCGCCACGAAGGCATCCGGAGTCATCTTTCCCAGTTTAAATTCCGCGCGGTCAAGTACATCCTGATAAAGAGCGAAGCATTCTTCTTTTCGTGCATCGAATTCATCCGCATCCAGTTCACGCATTTCCAGCTCAGAGGATCGCTTGAGAGCAGCTTTCGCTTTTGTTCTAAATTTTGTATTTAGGGATTCGAGATAGTCGTCAAACGTGTTCCATTCAGGAAGCACAGGAAGAATCATAGTTGGGTCAACCTGAAATTCCCGAAAGCCACAATTACGCAGAGCGTGAATAAATCCCTTGCCTTTGGGGTAGAAATCCTTCGCGATAACGGCAGAAATTTTCCGGCCTGCACTATTTTCTTCATTAATCACGTCGGTAAGTGCATAGCAAAGGGCATCCATTGCGATGCGAGGCTCAATTTCCGGACTGAACAAAAAGCCATGTTCACCGGTGGCAAATGAGTTTCCGGAGATAAGTACATTTGCCACTCCCCTGTTGTTTCCGGTAAGACTCTTCCGAATCATCCCGAGCATTGGCCCTTCTTCTAGATTGGATTGAACTGATTCAGCCAAAAAGGTAGTGAGGTGAAATACAGCGATGCCTACCAATTTATCCGAGTGGTAAATCATACAGTACCGCATTCTGTCCGTTTCGGGAAGGTAATTCTGAAGCGCTTGGAGGTAGTTGATGTCTAGAAAAATAGAACCTTGTTGGCTAAATGCTATCCATGCCTCACTGTCGAAGTCTTCCGGGCTAGCGGCAATACAACATCGTAACGCACTTTTCGAAGGGCGCCAACGAAATCGTGGACCAGCATGAATTTCTTTACGGAATTGCTCCCTAGATGAACAAATCATTGTTGCCAAAGGTAATGGAGGGAATGAATAACTTGCATGCCCTATGGATGTGAACAGTCGCGAGCGAATTGTGTTCTTCGATGGGGTATGTGGACTGTGCAACAGTTTCGTGAATCGATTGATGCGCTGGGATCGGAAGCACACATTTTACTTTGCTGCACTTCAGGGAAATACGGCTCGAAGCCACGGCTTGGGAAGCGGAGAGTCTGACCCTGAATCGATTGTTTACTTTTCACAGGGAAAAGTCTACACCGAATCAGGTGCAGCCATTCGTATAGTTGCTGATTTGGGTGGTTTGTATGGGTTGCTGCGTATTTTTTTAATCGTGCCTTCCTTTATTCGGAATGGAATTTACCGCTGGGTAGCGCGCAATCGTTACCGTTGGTTCGGACGAAAGGAGCTGTGCCGATTGCCCACCAAAGAGGAGCGTGCTTTTTTTCTTGATTAATTGAAATTGATATGTTAGAACAAGTGCCTTTTAGTGTGAGTCTCCTTTTTATTCTGATCACACTTACGACGTATGGTTTTTTCGTGGCTGCAGTGCTCACCGCCCAATCTGCCAAGGTTAAGGGAAGAGCCCATTTTGTTGCCCTCGCATTGCTCATGTGGATTATTTTCCAGAGCACTCTTTCTCTGAACCGCTGGTATATGGATCGCGATGCATCTCCGCCCCACCTGATGTTTCCGCTGGTTTCGACGCTCGTGATTTTGTCACTTCTCTTTCTTCTCCCCTCCGGTCGTCGTTTTCTTGCAGGTCTTAATTCAGGCGTGTTGACGCTTTTGCATATCGTCCGCATTCCGGTTGAGATTGGCCTTTATCTCCTTGCTACCTGGAAGCAGGTTCCGTGGAGCATGACCTTTAGCGGGATCAATTTTGATATGATTTCCGGAATTACTGCACCGATCATTTGGTGGTTGGGATATCATAAGAAAGTCTTGCCGAAAGGCGTGTTGGTGGCTTGGAATGTGGCCGCACTTGCCCTATTGTTGATTGTGGTTGTGCGAGGGATAGGAGCTGTTCCCTCACCTATTCAGAGCTGGGACTTTGATCAGCCGAACTATGCAGTGATGCATTTTCCATTCAGTTGGCTGCCGTCTCTTATCGTTCCTCTCGTGTTTTTTTCGCATGTGACTCTGCTTTTCCAATTGCTGAAGCCTTCTTCGAAGAACTGAAAATGGTGTCGGGCCATCTCTTGCCAGCAATCATGAGAAGTGCGATAAGAAGAAATGCAAGTCCTGCAAACCTATACCGCACAATTGCACCGAGTATGGGTACTGAAAATCCTATGATTACGGCATTGATCAGAGCGAATGAGAGCGCAAGCAAAAGTGCTGGTTGAGACGATCGTGCTGGAATCCGAAAAAAGAGAAAGGCAAGAAATACGGCTATTAAATAGAACCCATTTTCCAATGAGGTAATCCGCATCATGGCGTTATTAGCCTCCCAGATATAGGGCCTTAAATAGGTAATCGAGAATGCTTCAGGTAAAAAGAGAATGAGATCTGATGCCTTTTCCACCGCAGGAATGTGGATTGTGCTCCCCGCTTTTTCTTGTTCAGCTACATTGTAAAAATCCGCTCGTCTTTTTTGCAGCACGTAGATCAGATCACCTGCGGGATAGAACCAAGACGCCGTGACAGCCACTCCAAGTGAAATGAGGTGGACACTTAGAAAGGAAACAACGAGCCATTTGCGATTTAGAATTCTCCACAAGATGATCGAGAGAAGAGACGGCACCATGCAAATCCCGACATAAGGTTTTAGAACAATCAGCAGCGCCACCGAACCTGCCAGCATGATCCAGTTGCCACGCGTGGCTCTATTTTCAATGATGCGAAAAAAGGAGAGAAGGAACACTCCGAGAGCCATCCAGGAGGGCGATTCTTTGATTGCACCGGACGTCCAGAAGATCAGTGAAGGGCAGAGAGATACAATAAGGAACAGCCATTTTTTACGAAACACATAATCCTTGAAGGCATGGAACACAGCCATTGATCCGACAAAGCCCATCATGGCAAAGAATACCGCGTGAACTTCGTAATGACCAAAGGAGAATAAACTGAGGAGCAAATTGATTCGGACGATTGTGTGATAGTCGTATGGCAAGCCATAGGTGTATTTCGTATTCCAGCCATGGAGATGATCTTTCCAATGCGTCATGTCAGGTGCGTTTAGATCGACTCCTGAAAGGAATCTCCAAACGAGAGAAGGATCATCTTTCCACCACGAGCGAATGGTCATCGCATCGTCGAAGTACTTCCAGGTGTCTGCGTTTTCACGCACGGTATAGTGATAGGAGTAGATGGCCATGAGAGCAAAACCGGCCAGCACGCGAATCAGAAATGCCGCATTGATCCAATGCACTGGAAGTTCCGAAGGGCGAAACCACTCTGATTTTCTGATCCAGATCAGAAGAAGGATCAGATAACCGGTGGCGAGCAGAAAACCCATTGGGAGAGATTAAGTGTGCCTGCGATCAGGAGCGTCGCTGCTCTCGAATCTCATGAAATCCGGTGAACAAAAGAAGAGCCAGAAGCAATAAGGATCCTGCAAGTGAAACTGTTTTTCCTGTCGTCCATACTTTCGGTTCGAACGACCATTCGATCGTGTGCTCGCCGGAAGGTACATTCGCTCCGCGTAGGATGTAATTGACACATGCCGTTTCCACTTCTTTTCCATCAATTCGGCATATCCAACCTTCTGAATAATAGATTTCACTAAACACAACGGCGCCTTTGCTATATGAGTTGGAGACATAACGCAGCAGATTTGTGCCATACTCCTGCAACCTGATTGATGCGGCGGTGTCTGCTGGTTCGGTGATGTTGAATGCAGTTTGTTGGGATTCACGAACCACTGCCTGCATCGTGGGATCGATGGTGGCCAGGGCCAAAATCTCTTCATTGGCGGTGGCTACTGGAATTACCTCTCTCACAAACCACGCATTGCCCTGTGCAAAGGGATTTTCAAGAGCAGGTGCCTCTGGATTGTAAAGCACGTATTTCGTATTGAGCATATTCAACACAGGCGCGTTTTCCAGAGCAGGAAGAGGATTGCGATTGGTGAGCGAATCGATGATTGTTCGAATTTCCGATTGTATGTAGAAGTCGATGACCTCCTGATACCGTTTAAGTTTTGCTCCGTGATATCCCCCCACACTTTTGTGGTAATACGAAGTGGCGGCATCGTTAAATGGATTGTTTAGATTGAGCACCCGATAGTCGGTAGATAGATTCAACGCACCAAACGCGGCAATTTCATCGAGCAGTTCTTTGTTTTTTACCCCTTCATAAGCACCTTCGGAATCCATTGCTTCGCGTAGATTTTTTTTCTTTTCTGCGAAATCAGGGGTCTCCGGTTCTTGCATCGCAAGGATGTATTGATCTGATGTGGAAGGTTTGTAGGGGATGAGCTTATCATCCTTTTTTACATAAGAAGCATACGTATTTTTTTGTTTTTCACTATTGAGGTACCGTTGATTCACGCTCCAAAGATCGGCTGTCAATAAAACGAGCAAAAGTAATCCTGCGGGCAATTCCTTGATCACTTTAAGAAATGCGAGTACAGCTACGCTAATACCGAGAAATGCGAAAAGTAGAGTGCGGGAAGCGTCGCTCGTAAATATTGATTTTCGCGCTGTAATAAGTGCTTCCTGGTAGTCTTCAATCATGGCGATTTGAGCGCTGTCTGTGCCGGCTTGATCCGCAAACGATTCAAATTGTGCGACCTCTTCTGTAGTGAGCAGTGAACCAGTAATTTCTGGTTTCACGGATACGATGATCACGATAGCCAAGACTGCGGCCATGCCTCCAAACACGATTTTCTTGTTTGAAGTGAAAAGTTCTCCGCGGATCATTTGCTGCACAAAAAGAAGCGCCATTGCCGGAGCCATTACCTGAATGATCACAAGAATCATTTTGGAGTCGCGAAATTTATTGTACAGCGGAAAGGAGTTGATGAAAAATTGATTGACCCCGCTCATGTCTTTTACGCACAAGGCCAGGGCCATCAATGTCAGCACGAGGAAGGGCCATTTGAGCGAGTCTTTGACGAAGATCAATCCGAGTGCAAAGAGCAACATCGTAATAGCTCCGAAATAGAATGCCCCACCAGTGAAGCGTTGCGCTCCCCAGTATTGATTTTGTTGTGCAATGTTTTCTTTGAATTGTCGATTCACTTTGCCCATTGCCTCTTTGTTGCTTCCAATGGCTGCCGACTCACCGCCTTTCGCATTAGGGATAAGAAGTGACCATTGCTCTCCGCGTGCGAAGTTGTAGTCGAGTATGTAGCTTCCGTCAAGACCAACTTTGTCGCTCTCTTCGCGTTCTTCCCCTTCTGGGGTAATGGTCAATTCAGATTCGCCACGCGTGGTGTATTTGCCGTACTCTGCCGTAGTGAGCAGGTTACTCATTGCAGGAAGAACTGCCACAATCGCGCCTACAGCGAGAAGAGCGGATGACTGGATTGCCGTTTTGAACGATCCTCCCACCATTAGCCGGATTATTTCACTCAAACCAACAGCGCCACATAGAATGGCCAGATAATAAGTCATCTGAAGATGATTCGCTGTAATCTGCAATCCGAGGAAGAGCATGAAAATAGACGCACCAAGCAATGCCTTACCGCGGAAGGCGAGAATGAGTCCTCCGAGCACGGGAGGCATAAGTGCAATGGCGCTCACTTTTGCGGTGTGTCCGGCGCCGAGGTACAAAATGTTGATCGTCGAAAATCCAAACGCCACAGCACCTGCAATGCTCAGCCACGGGTTAATGCGCAAGCACAAAGCGAAAATGTAAAACCCGAGCATGGCCAGAAATAGCGTGCCCACCGGTCCGGGCAAGCCAAGTCGAAAAACCAGCATCACCGGACGCAGTAGATTGGAAGAATGCTCCGTACTGATCTGGTACGCCGGCATACCACCAAACATGGAATTGGTCCAGAGCGGCTCCTGCTCGTTGAGCAAGCGATAATCGGCAATTTCCTTTGACATTCCCCGCCAGTGGTCGATGTCGCCTTGACGGAGTTCGTACCCTTTCCACACCGGGCTGAAATAGGCAGAAGCCAGAATTACAAATAGGGCCAATGCCACGGCATGCGGCACAATCTTCAGGAGCAGTTGCTTATTCATAATAAAAGATGATGCGCGAAAGATAATCAGACCAGACAGGATTCAGGAATCACGGCCGAATGGAGGTTGTTCTTTGATCTCCACGAAATCGACGTAATCACCATCCTTACTTACGGAGTGCGCAGCTTGCGTCTTTTCCACGGTGATTTCGCCCTCTCTTCGCGGAGGTTGCCGGTTGGCATTGGCCTGAGCAGCCTTATTGCGCATCTGTTGTTCCGCCTTTTTGAGTACCACAGGCAAGGCCAACCTCGCCACCAACCGAATAATGATCGAGATCAAAAAGAGCCATAGGATGATGCGCAGGATACCGGATACAGAGGCTTCGTAAATGTGCATGGGGCAAATTTAGGAAGTTGCTCTCTTTGGATCTATTTTCGAAGTATCGCCTAGCGTTAATTCTTTGAAAATCTCTTCGAGTTTGAGCTCCTTGCGCATAAGCGTTAGGATCGCAATCTGTCTGGAAGAGGCGAGGTCAGCGAGATCCTTGCGGACATCATAGGCACCATCTGCCGAAACAGTGAAAGTGTTCAACCCTGTTTCTTTTACCCCCGTCACTCCCGTGAGCGCCTTCAGACTCTGCGGATCCATTGACGCGCTGAATTCCACAATAAGTTCGTAGGATGCACCCGCTTCCAGATGCCGCAATTCAAGTGTGGGACGATCCGCAACGATTACACCTTGAGTAATGATGATTGTGCGCGAGCAAATGGCCTCCACTTCTTGCATGATATGAGTAGAAAGCATGACCGTTTTTTCTCGTCCAATGGTAGTTATGAGTGTGCGAATCTCTGCGAGCTGATTGGGATCAAGTCCGCTAGTTGGCTCGTCTAGTATAAGTACTTCCGGATTGTGAATCAAGGCTTGAGCGAGCCCTACCCGCTGACGAAAGCCTTTAGATAGAGCTTCGATTTTTTTATGTGCCTCCACTCCCAATCCCACCAGATCAATCATTTCACTCACCCGTTTATTGAGATTCGGGATGCCGTACATCTCACCCACGAACGCAAGGTATTCGCGCACGTACATGTCGGTATAGAGCGGATTGTGCTCTGGAAGATAGCCGATTTTCCGGCGAGCCTCTAAGCCTTGTTCCTGCACATCAAACCCACACACAGAAACACGCCCCTTGGTGGGAGGGATGTAGCCTGTGATAATTTTCATCATCGTGCTTTTCCCAGCGCCATTTGGGCCGAGGAAGCCAACGATTTCTCCTTTGGAAATGGAAAACGAAACACCATCCAGCGCGCGCTGAGTGCCGTAATACTTCGATACTTCACTGACAGAAATAGACATAAGAGTGTACAGTTCAACAGGTGAATACCTCACCAGTAGATGGCCTCAAATGTAAAGGGTAAAGTGACAGATCGAATGCACGGTTTCATCAGGTCATACAGTCTGGATCAACTGCGCTCACTTCCTTGTAATTGCGGGGAAAGCGAACGTGCTTGCGGATCCGCTGGAAGTAATTATCCCAAAGCGGACTTTGAAAGTCGTAGTCAATCGAGGTATGTCTTTCTACACTCGCGGTGGTTGGCAGTTCCATGATGCAGATTATTGGTTTCATATTCTAGACCAAATGCTTGGTTAAAAGGTTGCCCAAGGTTTAAAAGTCTGACTCAATGGTAGGGTCGTAGGCCTTATCCAGTGCTTACATTCGTTGCACTATACCGTTAACAGATGCAGGTTGAACAGCATGTTTATCTTGGTCCGAAGGGCTGGCAGATCGATCGACCTGTCGGTTTTACGCCGGATTTAATTCTAGCCTTCGGAGGGATTGATCTTATCCCAAAGAGCGATGTCTTTCAAGCTTTACGAAAAAAATTTCCGGAAGGAACGCTTATTTCGACAAGCACTGCAGGCGAGATCGCGGATCACGCGGTGATGGACAACACTGTTGTCTGCGCAGCCATTCGATTTGCCAATACAGTGCTTAGAGTGATACCTATAAATACAGCCGACTATGCCGGAAGTAGTCAATGCGGAAAGGCGATCTGCGCAGCGCTTGAAGGGGATGAATTGTGTCATATCCTGATACTATCAGATGGCAGTTCTACCAACGGCGACGAATTGGTGAAGGGTATTATGGAAAACCTTCCGGAGGGCGTTTTGGTTACCGGCGGCTTAGCAGCAGATGCCGGACGATTCACACAAACTTTTGTAGGGGTAAATGAAGTGGGTAAACCCGGGAGAATTGCGGCCATCGGTTTTTATGGAAGTGCGCTGCGAGTGAGCCATGGCTCGCAGGGTGGCTGGGATCCATTCGGTCCGGTGCGGCAGGTGACGCGCGCGGAGGGCAATGTGCTCTTCGAATTGGATGGAAGCAATGCCCTTGAGTTGTATAAGAATTACCTTGGAGAAAAGGCGGCAGAACTTCCCGGATCGGCATTGCTTTTTCCCCTTTGTATTCTGGGTGATGAAGGACATGTGGTGCGCACCATTCTCAGTATTGATGAGGCACAAGGTTCGATGACATTTGCAGGAGATATTCCTGAAAGATCGCACGTACAATTCATGATGGCGAATTTTGATCGGCTCATTGATGGCGCTACTGAAGCGGCCAGTTCCAATCAGCTTAAGTTGGGGGATATCAAACCAGAACTAGTGCTTATGATCTCCTGTGTAGGAAGAAAGATCGTATTAGGTCCGCGCATCGAAGAGGAAGTAGAAAGTGTAAGAGAAATTTTTGGTGAAGGTCCCGTGTACATCGGATATTATTCCAATGGCGAAATTTCACCAGTCCTTAGTTCTGCGCGCTGCACTCTGCACAATCAGACCATGACAATTACCACGTATGCTGAAGTAATTCCAGCGATTCAATGAGGGACTATCACCGTCTGCTCGAGCGTCAAGTACGCAAATTGCTTCCGCTGGAGTGGGCGGATAATGCCCAGCTCTCCTCTTTTCTGGAAGCAGTAAATCAGAGTTACATCCATTTTGAAGACAATCGCTTGTTGGTAGAGCGCGCTATGCGGTTGAGCAGTGATGAGCTCTTTGAAAAAAATCAAAAACTGCAGGAGGAAAGCGAACGGCAGCAATCTCTTTTGAATGCTCTTCGAAAGGCAATCAATGAAGTAAGCACCGATCCCACTACTATCGATGAAGTAGATCTATTGCATGTGGCCGCGCTGTTGAACGATGCGATCGCACGACGAAAGCAATTGGAGAAGGATTTGGTATGCGCACGCGAGAATGCAGAGACAGCCTTGCAGACACGCTTGATGTTTCTCACCAATGTGTCGCACGAAATTCGCACTCCGATCAATGCAATTAGCGGCATGGCGGCTATACTGGATGAGAGCGATCTTTCTGAGTCACAGCGCGAGTATTTGAAAGCGATACGCTCTTCCGCGGAAGGACTCATGGTAATTGTGAGCGATATTCTTGATGTGTCAAAATTGGAAAGTGGCAAATTCAGCATCGAAGAAATACCCTTCGATCTCGATAAAGTTATAGCCCCGCTCATTCAATCACTTTCGCTGCGGGGTGAAGAAAAGGGGCTCACCATTCACCTGCGGCGGGATCCTATTGTTCCACAGTGGCTCGCGGGCGACCCAACACGCATTCGGCAAGTGCTTCTCAATCTTCTGACCAACGCGATTAAGTTCACCGATAAAGGCGATATAACGCTGCGCGTTCTTCAGTCAGGTACGAAGGAAGATGCTCTGATGATCACTTTTGAAGTAGAAGATTCCGGAGTTGGAATAGAAAAGGATAAGCTTGATTTTATCTTCGAGCAGTTTGCGCAAGAGGATATTACCGTAACGAGGAAATACGGCGGCACTGGTCTTGGACTCTCTATTTCAAAATCGCTGGTTGAAATGATGGGGGGCGAGCTCAAGGTAAAAAGTGAAAAGGGGAAAGGTTCAACATTTGGGTTCACCCTGACGCTGAGACCAACCGTGTCGCGTCCGACGAAAGGAACGCCCCTATTCGGTGCAGCCAATCTCAACGGCTTGGAAGTTTTGGTGGTCGAAGACAATGAACTCAATCGTTTTCTTGCGATTACGATTCTCAAAAAATGGAATGCGCGCGTACAAGTTGCAGCCAATGGAAAGGAAGCCTTGCAGCTATTGAAGAAGGGTAAGATTGACCTCGTGCTTCTCGATATTCAGATGCCGGTGATGGATGGTCTCGAAACGATTCGACGAATGCGTCAAGAATTGTATTTGCGCATACCCGTTATTGGATTAAGCGCTAATGCAGCGCAGTCTGAACGCGACTATTGTTTGCGCGAGGGAATGGACGACTATCTCTCCAAGCCTTATCGCCCCGAAGATTTGTTCGAGTGTATTTCGCGATTGTGTGCGGGTCACCTGTCCCTCGGTCCCGCGGAGTATGGAGAAGGTCAAAGCCTTTATGCACTGGATCGGTTGAGCGATATGTACGGAGGCAATCATCAGCACATTCAGCAAACAGTCAAGATGTTTATTGATCAAATGGAAGGGGATCGATCGCGTCTGATCTCGGGCCTGGAGTCTCGCGATTTCGAGGCGATCCGCAATATCGTTCATCGGATGATGCCGAACCTTGAACTTTTTCAAGTCGTTGGATTGTACGATGACCTTGAACTCATTCGATTGCATGCCGGTTCGCGCAACTTGGATTTCCTTTCACAGAAAATACCACTGGTCAATGAGTTTCTGAAGAAAGTCAATCTTCAATTAAGTCAGAATGCGCTGAACCAGCCAAAGCGGTAGCGCATTACTTTTGACTGAATATTCTGATTTGAAACACCGCATCGCTATACTGGCTTCCGGAGGAGGAAGCAATGCCAGCAACCTGATTCGTCATTTTGAGGATTCTGCCCATGTGGAGATTGTTCTTCTTGGATGCAATAAGCCCGGAGCGGGGGCATTTCAAGTCGCAGCCGATGCCGGTATTCCATCTGTGCCTATTACCCGAAATGATTTCTATGAGACCGGCACATTTCTTCAACTTCTCCTTGACGCCCAAATAGACTGGATTATTCTGGCCGGCTTTCTATGGAAGTTGCCCAACAATTTGGTGAGTTCTTATTCAGGTAAAATCATCAATATTCATCCCTCACTTCTTCCGAAGTATGGTGGAAAGGGCATGTATGGTCATTTTGTACATGAAGCGGTTCACGCGGCCAAGGAGAATGAATCGGGTATCACCATCCATTTCGTGGATGAGCATTACGACGAAGGGAAAATCATTTTTCAGGCTCGTGTAGAAATTTTTCCAACTGATTCTCCTGCGGACATTGAGCACAATGTGCGTGAATTGGAGCAGATTTACTTTGCTCAGGTAGTGGATGATGTTCTTTCTGTAGACATTCTTTCTCAATCTAAGAAAGGATGAGTGTCACGCAAATTTTCTCCTGCTTCATGGTGTTGTTCGCTGTGATTGACATCATCGGGAGCATTCCGATTATTCTCGACATCAAACAGAAAACGGGCAACATTCAGCCGATTACCACTACGCTGGTTTCATTCGGATTGATGGTGGTGTTTTTGGTGGCCGGCGAATCCTTCCTTGGACTCTTCGGGGTCGATATAGCTTCGTTCGCTGTGGCCGGTTCGTTCATTCTGTTTTTTATCGCGCTGGAAATGATTTTGGGCATCCGCCTTTTTAAACAAAAGCCAGGCTCTGAAAAAACATCCTCCATCGTGCCTCTGGCGTTTCCTACAATAGCCGGTGCGGGCACTTTTTCTACTCTGATTTCATTACGCGCAGAGTATGAGCTGACCACCATCATCGTCGCAATTGCCCTAAACATGCCGGTGATCTATCTGGTATTGAGATTGACCAACCGCATTGAACGATTGCTCGGTGCGGGTGGAATGGCCATTCTGGAAAAGGTTTTTGGGATTATTCTGCTTGCCATTGCGGTAAAGCTTTTTTCAAATAATGTTCAAACGCTTTTCCAGTGACCCAGACTCCCCGCATCACAGTTTACACAGATGGTTCGGCGCTCGGAAATCCAGGGCCCGGTGGCTACGGTGTCGTGTTCATGTCGGGATCTCATTACCTCGAGATATCTGATGGTTTCAAGCTGACCACAAACAACCGAATGGAGCTGCTCAGCGTGTGTGTGGCGCTCGAGAAAATGAAGTTTCCGGGTAGTGAAGTGACGATCTATTCTGATTCGCAATACGTAGTAAATTCAGTTGAAAAGAAATGGATTGAGGGCTGGGTCAGGCGCAATTGGAAAAACGTCAAGAATCCTGATCTCTGGAAGCGGTATATGGAGGCTGCAAAGGATCATAAAGTGAGTTTTGTTTGGATCAAGGGTCACGCAGGCCACACTCACAACGAGCGGTGCGATGTCCTCGCCGTGCAAGCCGCAAAAGGGCCGAATCTCAAAATGGATAGCTGGTATGAGGCATACCGGGAGCGGGAAGAGGGTATGTTCTGAACAATTCTTGCTGATTTCTGTCTGTTTGAACAGATCGGGTATGCGTATTTTCGCGTCCGGTCAAATACCACTTACCTATGCGCACCGATTTATACCAAGGTCACGACTATTACATGATGGACGAACTCCTAACTGATGAGCACAAGCTTGTACGCGACACAGCGCGGGCTTGGGTGAAGAAGGAAGTTTCTCCCATCATTGAAGAGGCTGCAGAAAAAGCGGCTTTCCCGCGTCATTTGATCAAAGGACTAGCGGAGATAGGAGCATTTGGACCTTATATCCCAGAGCAATACGGCGGTGCTGGTCTTGACCAGATCAGCTACGGTTTGATCATGCAAGAGCTCGAGCGCTGCGACAGTGGTTTACGTTCTACTGCATCTGTGCAAAGTTCGCTCGTGATGTACCCGATTTATAAATACGGCAACGAAGAGCAGCGAATGAAATACCTGCCCAAGCTCGCCTCGGGTGAGTGGATTGGATGCTTCGGTCTGACAGAACCTGATTTTGGATCAAACCCTGGTGGGATGATCACCAACTTCAAGGACAAGGGCGATCACTATCTCTTGAATGGCGCGAAGATGTGGATCAGCAATGCACCGTTCGCGCAGGTTGCGGTGGTATGGGCGAAGAGTGAAGAGGGCCGCATCCACGGCTTGATTGTGGAGCGTGGTATGGAAGGTTTTTCTACTCCTACCATGCACGGCAAATGGAGCTTGCGCGCAAGCGATACCGGCGAATTGATTTTTGATAATGTAAAAGTTCCAAAGGAAAATCTCCTTCCCAATAAAAGCGGATTAGGTGCCCCACTGGGTTGCCTTGACTCCGCCCGCTATGGAATCGCTTGGGGTGCCATTGGTGTAGCACTTGATTGCTACGATGTGGCACTTCGTTATTCCAAAGAACGCATCCAGTTTGGAAAACCAATCGGTGCATTTCAGCTTCAGCAAAAGAAGTTGGCAGAGATGATTACCGAAATCACCAAGGCTCAATTGCTCACGTTTCGGCTCGGACAATTGCGCAACGATGGACGGGCAACTACCGCCCAGATCTCGATGGCTAAGCGCAACAACATCGCGATGGCGAAGGAGATTGTAAGCGAGTCACGCCAAATACTGGGAGCAATGGGTATTACCAACGAATATCCTGTGATGCGTCACATGATGAATCTCGAATCGGTCATCACCTACGAAGGCACGCACGATATCCACCTGTTGATTACCGGAATGGATGTGACGGGTTTAGATGCCTTCAAAGGGTAGGCCTCGGATGGGTGCACCGTCGATTGATGGATATCAAGACTGTAGGATAGATAGACTTTAAGATTGTAGGACGTTTAGATGGGGAGGAGTCAAGTTTTAAACTCTTCTGCACGCTTGTGAAGTTGAGCCCTGAAGTTCGGCTCTGAAGGGGCGCCATATCTATAGCCTCTCCGCAGCACAGGAGAATAGACGCTCGCGTTTGCGCATTGAGCCCTGAAGGGGCGCCATATCTATAGCCTCTCCGCAGGAGAGGACAATGAATACACGGATTGATCCCCGAGCCCTGAAGGGGTGC
>Ga0105049_10001644_pt1 | contig 26373 bp, 20 predicted proteins | sample MAT06_FD_78087 | JGI IMG/M metagenome (GOLD analysis project Ga0105049, IMG submission 78087) | Freshwater microbial communities from Lake Fryxell liftoff mats and glacier meltwater in Antarctica - MAT-06 | ecosystem: Environmental > Aquatic > Freshwater > Ice > Liftoff microbial mat | place... | reverse complement strand
GGCCCGCCTCGATGTCGACGCGCCACGAGGCTCAGGCTTGCGCCGACAAGCGGCACGATCATCTTCAGGCCAAGGACCTGACTTGGCGAGTTCGTGAGTTCCGCGTCGCCGAAGAAGTCTCCGTCGCGGGCGCGCATGATGCTCCAGGTCAGCGCGTAGGACATGCCGCGCCGGAGCTCGTGGCGCACCTCGGCCTCGAAGCCGCCCGACGTCAGGGGCCGCCCCCGGTTGAAGTAGAGCAGCGGAACCTCCTCGGTGCCGTCGCCCGAGAGTGTCACGCCATTGCTGAACACGTTGAAGTACACTGCCGCGGTCGCCACCACGTCGGCGAGGATACGCTGTGTCACCTCGATTTCGGCGCTGTAGCTCGTCTCGTCCGCGAGATTGTCTGGCGAGACCTGGGTCAAACCGCCGTCATTGAAGGCGAGCTCGTAAACCGACGGGGAGCGGTAGGCGGTGCCTACCAGCACCTTGAGAACGGTATCGTCAGCCGGCTTGACGATGAGCGCCAGCCGCGGCGACGCGGCACCATGGAAGCCGACGTAGGGCTCCTCGGGGGCGCCTGGCTCCCCGCCCTCACCCTGCATCAGCACATGCCCGTCGAAGCGTAGCCCGAGGTGCAGCGCCACTTTGTCGCTCGGCCGCCATGCTCCAGCCGCGTAAAGGGCGAAGTCGAACGATGGGTGGTCCTCGTCGAGCGTCAGCTCGGCCGCCCCGCGGTCCTTGTTGGTCAGCTTGTTCTCCAGGATGTAGCTCGCGAGCGCGCCGACCTGCAATTCGAGCGGGTCGGAGATCTGGTGAATGACGCGCCCCTCGAGGCCGAGCCCGTTTGAGTTGTAGTCCTCGTCGAAGAACGTCTCGGAGTCTGCATCGAGCGGGTACTCGCCGATGTACTTGGTGTGGTCCCAGAACAGGCGCGTGAAGAGACGCGTCTTGTCCGACAGCTTCGGTTCGAAGCGCAGCTCGATGAACGCCCGCCGGTCGAACACGACCAGATCCGGATTGCCGAAGAAGGCGCCCTAGGGCGCGGTCTCGGGACTCGCCTTGCGCTGGTTCAGGAACCACTGGAACTCGAAGCTCTTCCAGCCGACCTTGCCGGTCGTCGTGCCAGCCGTCACCTCGCCGACGTCACCCGCGCTGCCATCGGGCAGCTCGCCGCTGCCCACGCGCGAGCCCGATTCGTAGTCGTGCACCCCGCGGTAGTTGTACGTCCAGAAGCGCCCGTCATCGCTGAACGGGGTCTCATAGCCAAAGCCCAGCCGGAACTTGGTCGTGTCGACGGCCGACAGCGTCACGCGCCCGACCCGCTCGTCGATCGCCGTCGGCGACACGAGATTCAGGATGCCGAAGAGCGCGCCCGACCCGTAGAGCGTCGAGCCCGGTCCGCGCAGGAGCTCGATGCGCTCGATCCCGCCCAGGCCAGCGATGAGGTCCTCGGCAAGATGGGACGAGCCGTCGTAGAGGTTGTTGATGACGTGACCTCGAGCACCACCTCGAGTTCGTGGCGACCGATGACGACCGCATCGAGCACCGCCGGTGTAAAGCCCGAGGGCTGGCCATCGATCCGGATGAGCGCACCGACTTCGTCGGCTCCGATAAGCACGGTACCGGTCTGCGCCGTGAGCTTGTAAGGAACGACCCGCGTCTCGTCCGGGGCGATGTCGATCGCTACTTCGTAAGGCTCGTGACCTGGTGCGACGACGCGCAGGAGGTGGCGGCCGGCGGTCACGGCGAGCTGGCCTGGCACACTGCCCTCGGCGAGCGCCTGCCCGTCGACGAGCCAGGTCGCGCTGGCACCGCCTGGCTCGCCGCGGATGTCTAGAATCGCTGTCAACGGCCGGAGCTTGCCGTCAATCAAGGCGCGTTTGCCGACCGTCACGGTGACGACATCGCTCGTGAAGTCGCGATAGCCTTCGCGCTCGAGGATGATGTTGTGCGTGCCCGGCAACACCGGAACGACCCGGGGCGTGGTACCGACCGCGCCGAGGTCTTTGCGATTGAGATAAACGGTCGCCCCGGTCGGGTCGCTCGACACCGCGATGAGCGCCACGCGATTCGCGAGTCGGGCCAACGCGTCATTGACGGTTGGCACATCTTTGTCGCCCGGTGGGGCGAGCGCCACGTACTCCTGGAAGTAGCGGTAGCTCTCGACGAAGTCGTTCATGCTCTCGAAACAGCGCGCGATATTGAGCACGACGTTGCGGTTGGGAACGAGCCGATTGGACACGAAGTAGTGCCCGAGCGCGTCGCGGAACTGGCCCGCGAGGAAGGCATCGTTGCCGAGCTGGAAGGCGGTCTCGGCCTCGTCCGCGCTACCGGTCCGATTCTGCGCGAATGCAGCGGGTGCAAGGGCCATGTGCAGACGTAACCTCTTGAACCGCCTCGTGATGAGCATCATTGCCGCACCGTACGCCTTCGGGTGCGCGACCACGTCCACGGGGACCTGGGAGCTGACGCGGCGCGCGGACGATATCGTGCCGGCCGCCGAGATTCGCTCGACCTGCGGCGCGAAGGTCGCGTGCGCGCAGCTGTAGCAGGGCCGTATCGTGGAGATTCAAAGGAAGAAGTCGAGCTAAACATTCAATCTGCAAAACAAGTTGGGAAATTGTGTGCAGACAAGGGTTGGTATCCTATCATTCCACACCAAAATACCGCAGGGTTTGAGATCCTTTGTCCAAAACTGACTGACGACTTCTGGTTAGAAGGTACATTAGAGGCAGCGAGACGTTGTGATGCAATGGTTCTATGTCCAGGGTGGGAATTTTCTACCGGAAGTCGCGGGGAACAATTGGAAGCAATTCGACTAAAGATTCAAAGCTATTTAAATGTAACCGAGGTCCCTAACGCTTGACGCGATGTTTGCATGCCTTGACCGAACGGGTCGGGGTGCCTATGGTTTAAGTTGCAAGTTTGCAATGGAGACCCGTATGTCTGACGCCAAATTAGATGAACTGATTCGACTTCAAATAAAAACCAACAAACTCCTCTCTGAAATCATTAACGACCTGATTCTGGTTGGAATGGTAGCGGGTGAGGGCATAGTTGATTCCGCAAGATACAAGGCTCTTCTTAATTTGGAAGCTTTGTTCTCCGAGAAGAATTTTGATGGCGAGGGTTTTCCTTCAAAAATATGAGTGGATAGAGGGTGATTCCTCTGGGAAAGGAGTAAATGAGAGAGATACTTAGTTTTGATGATGTGATGTTAGTTCCGAAACACTCGGACATTATCTCACGAAGTTTGGTTGATGTATCGACAGAGTTGAGGACAAATTCCGAAAGGAAGTTGACTCTCCAAATCCCTATTGTCTCCTCGCCAATGGACACAGTGTCAGAATCAGAAATGATTTTTCGACTGTGGAGGCTTGGGGATTTTTCATAGGTATAATTCTATAAAACAACAAGAAGAACTTGTCAATATTGCACTAGAAAAACATGCCGATTTGATACAAAATTGTTCCGAAGAAGAGGTTTCTGATATTAGTGAAAATATGCCAGATTTTCTCTTCGGTGGAGCCGTGGGTGTTACGGGCGATTTGATCGAACGTACTCAAATGCCGCACCAAAATAGGTTAGTCAATGGTTGATCCTGGGACTACAAATCCTGGAACGAGCCGACCAGCGAGCTCGGCAATCGCGACCTCATCGCTGCTGCGGTGCTCGCAGCCAATCCACACAACAGCCAGCCATGGAAGTTTCGACCGTACGCGGACGGGGTCGACGTGCTGCTCGACAGGTCGCGCGCGCTCGGCCCCGTCGATCCGTTCCTGCGGCAGATGCACATCGGCATTGGCTGCGCGATCGAAAATCTGTGTGTCGCCGCGCGCTCGCGCGGGCTGTCCAGCACTGTCCGGCTGCGGCCTGATAGCGCTTACCCCGACCTCGCGGCGCGCATCACACTCGCCAGCGGCGGAGTCGTCGATAACCACCATGGCCAGGTGATTCGACGACGCCATACCAATCGCGGCCCTTACGACCGGGCGCTGCGCGTGCCCGATCTCGTTCGGAATGCTCTCGCGGCCCAGGCGACCTCGAGGGTTGCCGGCCTCGAGCTCTTCGACGCCGAGTCCGAGCGCGGTGTCGCCTTCGCGCAGGCGACCCTTGCGGCGAGCGCGGCGCTCATCGCGGACGCTGATTTCATGGCCGCGACCGACGCCTGGTTTCGTTGGACGCCGCGCGAGACATCGGAGCACGGCGACGGCCCGTCGCTTCGCTGCTCTGGTCTCGCGCCCGCGCTCGAGATCCTGGCGGTACTGGGTCCAAAGCAGAGCCCAGACGCGTTCGCAGCCTCTTGGCACGAGTCGACGCGGGACGTTCAATTGCCCACTGCGCCGACGTTTGGGCTCATCACCGTGGGTGGCGCCACCCCTGAACAGTTCATCGAAGCAGGTCGGCTCTGGCAGCGCGTGCAGCTTGAAGCGACGCTCCACGGCCTCGGCATGCAGCCGCTCGACCAGGCGATCGAGGCGACCGAGCGCGCACGCCAGCTCGGCGTCGCGCACATCGAGCCCGCGGCGCTCACTCCCGCCGGCACGCAGCTCGCCATGATGTTCCGCATCGGCTACCCGCTGCGCGAGGCGCGAGCGAGCGCGCGCCGCCCGTTGAGCGCGGTGCTGTTGTGAGCACACCCGAGGTCGCAGCCCTCAGGCGACCAGGCGCTCGCAGGCGTCCCAGAAGAGGCGCCCGAGCTCGGGGTCGAGGTGGTCGGCGTGAGCGTCGCGCGTGAAGCGATCGAACATCGCGCCGCTCGGCGGGTTCGAGGTCGTGGCGAGCCGCAGCACAGGCATGGCGCCGAGTTCGGGGCGCACGAAGGCGGGGCGCATGACGGTCGCGACAAGGGCGCGAATGATCCACGGGGCGCGCGCCAACGGCGCGGTGCGGACGGCACCGGGATGGACCGCGACCGAGGTGATGCCGGGGAGGCGGCGCGCCGCTTCGCGCATGATGAGCACGCGTCCGCGCTGGGCCTGGGCGTTGGCTGTGGACGCATTGTAGGGGCGGCGCGAGAAGTCGAGGTCGTCGAGGTCGAGGTGGCCGCGGCGATAGTACTGGCCCGCCAGGCTGACGACGCGACCGCCGGTCTCGGCGAGGCGCGGGGCGAGGAGGAGGGTCAGGAGGAGGGGACCCACGACGTCGACCGCGAGGGTGGCTTCGATGCCCGTCGCAGGCCGGGTCGAGGGGGGCTGCCGGGCCTTCAGTCCAGGCTCCGCCATCCTTGCGAAGGCCCCGGCCAGCGTGCGCGTCGCGACGATGGCACCGGCGTCGTGGACGAGCACGTCGAGGCGGTCGGTGGCGAGGGCGGCAGCGGCCGCGCGAAGCCGATGCCGCTGGTCGCACCCGCAACCGCGCAGCGCTTGCCGTGAAGGGGCGTGCCGGGGTCGACCCAGGGCACGAGGCGCCTCACGAGGGGCGCCGTCACGAGGCCGAGCACCAGGGCGCACACTATCATCAGATCGCACTCATTCGCAGGGCGCTGCGTCTGGAGAAATCGGGCACTCTCCCTGGCACCACCCTTCGTCTCGATGCCGGTAGTACCAGTAGAGACCATACACCCCTTCGAAACAATAACGATATTGCTTTGGGTCATCTCTCAACACATCGCAAGCCCCGAATTGTCCGATAGTGACTTCGTCACCCGTATCCCAGAAGCCAGTATCGACCGCGGGAACACAGCCAAAGATACTCCCTCCACAGCACAGTACACTTCGGAGATATTCGATGAATAAACAGGCATACAGTCAGCTTCACATGGACCTCCATCCATGACCACACACTTATCGTTGGCCACTCGATCCCTGATGTCGGCTCGGTCATCCACCTCAGATTGGCTTTCAGTGTCGGAGAGGCCATCCATTTCAGGGTCGGAGAGGCTATCCATCTCAGATTGGCTCTCAACGCGATCGCTGTCATATGCATCAGCGGTCGTGTGCGTCGAAACTTGATCAGCGCATCCCGCAACGAAGTTGCTCACGATAAGTGCTCCGCGCACTACGATACAACTACTGAATATACGAATGCTGGCTCGTTGCGGTTGAGAAAGTGGTGATCTGTTCGGACGACTCGTTCCCCGGGCCTCCAACCCTTCACGAGATAGTCTCAGCATCGACAATAGCATTGGAATGAGTCTCCCACCCACCATCCTGCCGACGCGCCAGCCAATCAAGGCTCGCAGGTCTTTACACGCGGATCGCCCGGGTCTTTGTCCGTACAACGAAGTCCGGGTGCGCAGCCACCGGGTTTGGGCGAATCGCTGACTTCACAGATCTCGCCTCCAACGAGCTGGCAGGTTTTGAGTCGCGGGTCGGCCGGGTCCTCGTTCGCGCAGACAAGGCCGGGTGCGCAGCCACCGGGTTCGGGCGAATCGCTGACTTCGCAGATCTCCCCTCCCGCGAGCTGGCAGGCCTCGAGGTCTGCCGAGTCATCGCCGCACAAGGGCCCTGCGGTGACACACGCCGAGACGTCGCGGTAGCTGCCGCACGCCCCGAGGTCGTCGGCGCCGTCCTGGAGCGCGATGCAGCTCTTGACGGCCTCGTCGCAAGTCGGCGCGATGACCAGCGTTTCGTAGGGATCCCCGGCCGTCATCGCGAGCTTTACGACGGTCGGCACGAGCCGCGCGCTCTCGCCGGGCATGCGCGTCGGGTCCTTCAAGGTCTCGAAGGCGACGTACTTCGCGGTAGGCAGCGGCTCGACCGCGGACAACAAAGTCGCTAGCGAGTAGCCCGCCCAGGGGACAACCATCGACCAGGCCTCGACGCAACGCATCCGGTAGATGCGCTCCTCGGGCGGTGCCAGCGCCAGGACCTCGGCCAGCTCGAAGACCTTGGGCTTCGCGCAGAGTCCGCCGACCTCGAGCTTCCAGCCGTGGGTCGTGAAGCCCATCGAGGCCTCGGCGACCCTGTCCTTGTTGGTCGTGAACTCGTAGAAGTTATTGTAATGCCGTTCCTCGACTTGCTGGCAAGCGACTGAAGTGAATCGTCGATGGATCGCCGTCACCTTCGTTGAGCGCCCTGCGAGGTACCCCTTTACTCGCGGCACTCGTCGCAGTGGTGGCGGACGAACTGCCGCGGCCGGAGTGCGCGGGCGAAGACCACTCGCGAGCGCTCGACGAACTCTGTGGCGAGCTCGCGGCTGCCCGGGGCATGGGTGATCGAATCGCGCGCCAATCGTGGCTGCCAGGCGTGGTCGGGGCACGATAGGCCGGAGGCTGGCGTCGTGGAACATCGTGTCATGGCACACGAGGCGCCAAGGCCTGAGTTCAGTCGTCAGGGCTTGCGGCGCAAGGCGAGCGCCCACACCGCGAGCCCGAGCGCGAGCACAATCCCTGAAACCCCCAGGATCCCCGCCTTGGCCGCTTCGCGCTCGGCTCCCTCGAGTCCCAATGATGCGATGAAGAGCGCCATCATGAAGCCGACCCCACAGAGGATCGCCGCGCCGAACACCATCGGCCAGGTGGCCCCCTCCGGCAGCCGGGTGGCACGAAACCTCACGCTGAGCCGTCGGCGGCGCCCGAGTTGGCGAGCACGAGAGAGGGCAGGGTCAGGGCGAAGAGCACGATGCCGTTCGTCGCCTCGACGTGGAGGAAGCGCCGGAGGGGATCGAGCTACTGGTCGACAGGGCGGGGAGGGAATCTGGGAGCGTTGGAGTGCTGCGCCATCCTCAGATGTCGACCGAGTGCGCGAGTACCCAAAGCAAGAGGCCCGCGGCGGCGACGATCACGGCGTGTCGGCGTAGATCGTGGCGGGTGACCGGCGTTCCGTCGGCGGACGCCCCGCCGAAGCGCTTCGCGTCGAGGTGTCGTACGGCGATGAGGCTGCCGATGGCGCCCCAGAAGACAATGTCGCGCCAACCAAGCGACCAGCTGGTGTGCTTCGTGATGAGCGCGGCGGTGACGACAATCAACGCTGGGCCGAGCAGCATCCAGTAGAGGCGCGGAAGGACCGTGGCTCTCGCCACGGGCACAGCAGCCGCCGAACGGCTGTCACGGGATTCGGACATGAGGACCTCTGTGAGGTGGCGGCCCGACCATCCTCGAAGTCCTGCCGCGTCCGTCGCGGCACCCAGAAGCAGGATGAAGGACCGATCCGGTGTCGGTCAATCCCAGCGGGCCCAGCGGGCCCAGCGGGCCCAGCGGGCTCGGGCGCAGTGAACGCTGCGTCAACGCGCCGGGGTAGGTCGGGCCAGTTGCCTGCGCCAGCGTTGAAGCCAGTGGTGTCAGATCCGACAGGCCTGGCGTGGAAGCGCCCGGGCACGCCGCCCTGGCCGTCGGGATGTGTGCTGGCAAAAGCACGCGCGATAGTCTCTTGTCGCGCCATTCAAGACGCGGGAGACCCGACTGAGGCCCACGCGCGTGGCCAGGATGCTTTGGCTCTCGGTGACTTCGCGAACGCCGAGCGCGCGGCGCGCGTGGCCATCGCTGCGTTCGAGGCCCAGGAGGGCCCCGACCACCCCGACACAGGCAACGGGCGACGGCGAACTCGCGGGCCCCGAAGGCGCGACGCTCTGCCACAACATCGCCGGTCTGCATGTCTCAACTGGCCGACGTGTCAGCAGATTGCGGAGGCATCTCCGTATGACAGTGTCTACGAAAGTGAAAGCGGGGCTCGGCGGCAACGCCAATGGGCTCGAGGTCCGGACGCAGGTGAAGGCCGGCGGCGCGACCTTCGGAAACGCGAATGGGCTCAAGGTCTTCGGCGCGACGCCCGCCAGTCGCCGCCGGCGATTGTCGTGGCGCCCTGCCGATCGGCCACGTGGACGTACGTCCAGGCGTGCACGGAGCGGCCGTCGCCGGTCGTGACCACGACGCGACATCGTTGATAGAGGTTGTCGCGATGGCCGGCGGCGACAAACCCCTCGACCTCGTCGAGCACGAGCAGCGCGGCCGCGCCGTCCCGGAGCGAGATGAGCTCGCCATGAACGACGCTGTGCTTGTCGCCTGCCACGTTGTGCACGAGGCCGGGATAGTCGCCGAGATCGAGCAACGCGCCGCGACAGTGGGCGCGCTCGAACGCGAGTGGCGCCTGCGCTTCGATGATGTGCGCAAGCCGCTCGCCGCGCATGAGCGTGCCGTAGACGAAGAGCAGGTCGGGGGCGGGCGTGGCGTTGGTCAACGTGCTTCGAGCGTGCGCCGGATGCAAGGCGCGGTGGGTGATGTGCGACGGGCCGGCGAAGTTGTAGGCGCCCAGGGCGTGGGGATGCGCGAGCAGGTCGGCTATCACCGGGCCCACGTCGGGGGTGAAGACGAACTCCTGCGCAGGTCGACCGGCCCGAGACCCTCCTGTGCGAGCCAGCTCACCTATCGGCTGATACCACACGACTGCAGTGTGCGCCCACGCCCACGCCCGCGCCCGCGTCCCGGGAAGCACGCGATGGATGACGCCGGCCGGCGCCCTTGCTATGAGCGGCTCGTGATTCCGCGTCTCACCGAGCTCGAGCCTGCGACCACCGTGACGCGTGCGTTCCTCGGCGCGCTGAGATCGCGTGGCTTCTCGGGCGACCTCGCGGACGACCTCGCGACCCGTGTCGTCGGCTCGACCGACAACTCGATCTATCAGATCCTGCCGCAGGCGATCGTCTATCCACGCACCCGTGACGACGTCGTGATGCTCATGCAGACTGCGGCCGAGGCGGGGTTTGCCGGGCTGACACTGACGACCCGTGGGGGCGGCACCGGCACCAACGGGCAGTCCCTCACGGCCGGCATCATCGTGGACGTCGGCCGCCACATGAACCACATCGGGCCGCTCATCCCGGTCACTCCGGATGCGACGTCATTGCCAGGGCAGAGCAGCCTGCGCCCATCGTTCATCATCGAGGTCGAGCCGGGCGTGGTGCTCGACCAGCTCAACGCCGCGGTCGAGGCGCGCGGGATCTTCTTTGCGCCGAACCTGTCGCCGAGCTCGCGTGCGACGCTCGGCGGGATGATCGCAACCGACGCTTCGGGGCAGGGCTCACGCGTCTACGGCAAGACCTCGCAACACGTGCACGCGGTCGAGGTGGTGCTGGTCGATGGCTCGCTGCTCGTGACGCGTCCGCTGAGCCGCGCCGAGGTGCTCGCGCTGCCCGCCTGGGACGCGCCAGCCCCACTCGCGGAGCGGTTGCCGCGCGCAGTGCTGGAGCTGGCGGAGCGGGTGCGACCTGACTTCGTCGCGGGCCTGCCGCGCCTCCATCGCTTCCTGACGGGCTATAATCTCGAGCGGGTGTGGGATCCAGCGACGGATAGGCTCGATCTCAAGTGGCTTGTCACAGGCGCCGAAGGCACACTCGGGATCGTCACTCGCGCGTGGCTCGGGCTCGTGCCAATCCCCACCGCGCAGCGGCTCGCCGTGCTCGAGTTCGCGAGCTTCGAGGCGGCGCTCGCGTCGGCCGAGATGGTCATCGCGCAGCGGCCGTCGGCCATCGAGAGCATCGACGAGCGGGTGATGGATCTCGCGCGTGAGGACGTGATCTTCGCGAGCGTTGGCAATTATCTGCCACTCCGACCAGCGCCGTTTCCCAAGACTGCGGCGATCAATCTGGTGGAATTCGAGGGGGGCTCGCTGGCCGAGGTCGAGTCGCGCATGCAGGCGCTCACCGCCGCGTGTGAGGCCCACCGCGGCGAGCCGGGCTGGCCGATGGCGTGGTCGGTGGCCGCGAGCGAGGCCGACCGCAAGGCCCTCTGGCAGTTGCGCGCCAAGGGCGTGGGCCTGCTTGGCAATACCAAGGGGCGGCGCAAGCCGGTGCCGTTCGTCGAGGACACGGTCGTGCCTCCGGAACACCTCGCCAGGTACGTGCGGGAGTTCCGCGCGGTGCTCGACGCCGAAGGGCTCGCCTACGGCATGTTCGGCCACGTCGACGTCGGCTGCCTGCACGTCCGGCCGCTGCTGGATCTGCGTGACCCCGAGGACGAGAAGCGGGTGCGCCGGATCTCCGACAAGGTCGCGGCGCTGTGCACAAAGTACGGCGGCGTCATCTGGGGCGAGCACGGCAAGGGCTTTCGCAGCGAGTACAGTCCGCTGCATTTCGGTGCGTTGTTTCCGCACCTGGAAGCGGTCAAGACCTTGTTCGACCCGGGCCAGCGCCTGAACCCTGGCAAGATCGCGACCCCGACCGGGCATCGGGCCGAGCTCGCGACCATCGACCAGCCGACGCGCGGCCAACAGGACCGACAGATCGCGCGGCCGGCGCAGGACGCGTTTACGCTGGCCATCGACTGCAACGGGAACGGGCAGTGCTACCACTGGGACCCGGACCACGTGATGTGTCCGTCGTCGAAGGTGACGCGCGACCGTATTCATTCGCCCAAAGGCCGCGCCGGCGTGATGCGCGAGTGGCTGCGGCAGGTGTCGAACGCGGGCGCCGCGGGGGAAGTGATGTCGCCAGCAGGTGGCTTCATGACCGCGCTGCAGGCGCCCGTGCGGGTCGTAAACAGCGTCGGCAAAGCGCTCGGGCGCTTCGACTATTCGCACGACGTCAATCGCGCCATGCAGGGCTGCCTCGGCTGCAAGGCGTGTGCGACCCAGTGCCCGGTAAAGGTCGACGTGCCCGCCTTCCGCAGCGAGTTCTTGCAGAGCTATCACGCGCGCTACCTGCGGCCGCTGCGCGACCACCTGGTCGGCGGGCTGGAGAGCGCGCTCTCGGCGATGTCGCGGGCGCCGTGGTTCTTCAACTTCTTCTTGAAGAGCCGTCTCTTCCAGAAGGTGTTCGGCAAGGTCGCGGGGCTCGTCGATACGCCGCTCATCGCGCGCCGATCGCTCCGGCGCCAGATGAAGGAGCGCGGCTTCGGCCTGCTCGAGCCGGCGACGCTGGAGCGGACCGCGGCGGCAACAAAGAAGTCCGTCGTGCTGGTGCAGGACGCCTTCACGACGTTCTACGAGCCCGAGCTGGTGCTGACGGTGCGCGAGCTGCTCGAGCGGCTCGGCTGCGAGGTGCACGTTGCCCCGTTCATGCCGAACGGCAAGGGCCTGCACGTAAAGGGCTTCCTGCGTCGCTTCAAGGCGCGCGCCGCCAAGAACGCGGTGGTCTTGCGCGGGCTCGCGGCGAGCGGGGCGACGCTCGTCACGATCGAGCCCGCGGTAGGTCTCACCTATCGTGACGAGTATCGCCACGCACTTGGCAAGGAGCTCGGCTTCGAGGTGCTGTTGCTGCAGGAGCTGCTCGCGCGGCTGACGAGCGACATGCAACCCTCTGAGGTGGACGTGGCGCGACCGAGCTATCGCCTCTTCGGGCACTGCACCGAGAAGACGCTCGCGCCCGCCTCACAGCGGCAGTGGGTCGATGTCTTCAAGCGCCTCGGGCTGCGGCTCGAGCTCGTGCAGACCGGCTGCTGCGGTATGAGCGGCGCGTTCGGCCACGAAGGCGTACATCAGGCCGAGTCGAAGGGGATCTGGGACCTGTCGTGGGCGCGCTGGATCCCGGACGACGAGGCCTCCCGCAAACAAGTCCTCGTCAGCGGCTACTCGTGCCGCAGCCAGGCGCATCGCTTTGCCCGGTTTTCGCCGCGACATCCGGCCGAGGTGCTAAATGAGCACCTCGGGGACATTCGAAGGAGTTCTACATGAAGTGGTCATCCAGCGGCCGAAGCGCCGACCTTCAGGACAGTCGTGGTCGGCGGGTGTCGACGGGCGCGATGATCGGTGGCGGTGGCGGCATCATCGGCCTCATCCTGGCGCTCGTCTTCGGGCTCCAGGGCGGCGGTGGTGGCCTTCCTGGCGGCTTCGGCGGGGCGGACCCGGGGCCGGGCCAGGCGCCCGACGAGCCGTTCCAGTCGACCCCGGAAGAGGAGAAGCTGGTCGACTTCGTGAGCTGGGTCCTGGACGACGTGCAGCAGACCTTCGCCGCCGAGTTCAAGAAGGCGGGCCGTCCTTACGAACGTGCGAAGCTGGTCCTGTTCCGCGACCAGGTCAGCTCCGCTTGCGGTCAGGCCGGCGCTCAGATGGGGCCGTTCTATTGCCCGGGCGACTACAAAGCCTACATCGATCTGTCCTTCTACCAGATGCTGCAAAAACGCTTCGGCGCGCCCGGCGACTTCGCGCAAGCCTATGTGATCGCACACGAGCTCGGCCACCACGTGCAGAACCTGCTAGGCACCTCGACCGAGGTGCAGCGCGCCACCCAGCAGAACCCGAGCCAGGGCAATGCGCTGTCGGTGCGCCTCGAGCTGCAGGCTGATTGCCTGGCCGGGGTCTGGGCCCATCACACCGCCAAGCGCGGCACCATCGAGCCGGGCGACATCGAAGAGGGCCTCACGGCCGCCGCCGCCATCGGCGACGACGCCCTGCAGAAAGGGGCCGGTCAGGCGGTCCGCCCGGAGTCGTTTACGCACGGCACGTCCGCCCAGCGCATGATGTGGCTCAAGAAGGGCTACAGCGCCGGCACCTTCGAGGCGTGCGACACCTTCAAGCAGTAGCTGGTTCGACCGGCCTAACCGATGCGAGCGCGTGAGCGGAGCAGGAGCCCGTCGATGGCGGCCAGCAGGTCCGCGGCCTTGAAGGGCTTGGGCAGGAACGGGGTCTTCGCCAACGTCTCGTCCGAGAGGCGACGGTCGTCTTCCGGATAGCCGGACACAAGCAGCAGCGGCAGGTCGGGCCGCTCCTCCGACAAGATCTTGGCGAGCTCGAGGCCGCTCATGAACGGCATGACGATGTCGGAGACGACCAGCTCAATGTCGTCGGCGTCCTTCCGGATGGCATCGAGCGCGGCCCGGCCGTCGTGGGTGACGCGCACGCGATGGCCCGCGTGCACCAGGATCCGCCGCGTGAGTTCGGCCACCATCGGCTCGTCCTCGGCGATGATGATGTAGCCGGACGAGGGCGCCTCGGTCTTGCGCTGCGGCTGGGATGGCACCGCGTTCAGGCGGGCGAAGCTCAGGAGCTGCTGCGAGAGCGAAGCGGCCTGACCTGCCGTGCGCTGGATCTCCCGTAGATGTGGCGAGGGGTCGCCGTGCTGATCGAGCGCGTTCTGCGCAAGCGTCACATGTCCGAGCACGAGCGTCAGGAGGTCATTGAAGTCGTGAGCCGCACGCTCGGTATGCTGCGCAAGTTCGCGCAGCTTCGCGCGACACGCGTCGCCACTGGCAGTGGTAGTGCCGACCGGGGCTTGCGAGTCGCCGGACACGTCGGCGCTGCTGGTGCTGACGACGGTAGTGATGGACATCGTGCGCGACCTCTGAGGAGAGCGTAGCCGCTCTCGCGCCGCGGTACCGCTGATTTGCGCGCACTGTGCGAAGTGTGCGGAGTGTGCGAAGTGTGCGGAGTGTGCGTGGGCGTGGGCGTGGCTCACTGAACTGGTAGCAGCTCTCCGTTGACCGCACGCACCTTGCGTTCGTCGCCGACCGGCGTCAGCAGCCGACCCAGGCCGTGCGGCTTACCGCGTAAGAAGGGGCCGGTGTAGATGGCGCCGTCTTCGTAGCGCAGGATCCCCTGCCCGCTCGCCTCGCCGGCCCTGAAATCGCCGGTGTAAAGGCGGTTCGTGACGAGGTCCTGCAGCGCACCTTCGCCGCTCCTGCAGTCGCCGCGCACACACATCTGCTTGAGCATGAGCGAGGCCGGGGCGCTGCTCGTCAGATCCAGGCGCAGCACCTTCTTGCCGAGCACGATCACCCCATTGAGGCCCGGCACCACGACCGCGTTCGGCCCGAGCAACGCCTGCGACAACGTGATGACGCGCCCGCGCGCGAGGTCAATCGCCAGCACCGCGCCGCGCGCCGTCGCCACTGCCCAGTGTCCACCGGATCGCAGGCGCGTCTCGGCGGTCAGCTCGATCGCGGCGCGCAGGCGCGAGAGCTCCTTGGCGGTCTTGCCAGAGCCCGGGTCGACCACCACGAGCAGGCCGCGCTTGACGACGACGATGCCCTCCCGCGTCGCGCCGACGACCCCCTCGTTGTCGATCCCAATCGTGCGCGCGTCGTTCGGCCCGGGTCCGAGGACGACAATACGCTTGGGCGTGCCGAGCGCCACGCTGCGCCCGTCGGCGAGCGACGCCATGCCGTTTATCGCCTCGGCCATCTCGGGCATGCGCAGCTGCGACACGACCGTGCCGGTCTCGGCGTCGACCCACAGGACCGGTGTGCCGCGGTCCGCGATGAGGCCTTCAGTGCGAAGGCCCGGCAGCTCCCAGCCGACAAGCCCGAGGCGCGTTCCGTCGGGCGCCCACGCGATGTCGCGCAGCGCCACCGCCGGTGGCACCTTCCAATCGCCGATGAGGCGGCCGGTGCGCAGATGGACCAGCACGATCCGTCGCTCGGCCGCGACCACGGCCCGCTCGGACTCGCCCGCCGTGCGCGGAGCGACGCTCAGCGTGTGCCACGTCTCGGCGGGCAGGCGGGCAGCGAGCTTGCGCTTGCCGGTCTCGAGGTCCCAGGTGACGAGGCTCGTGCCCTGCACGCTCACGCCCAGGACGCCGTCTTCACCCGCGTCGACGAGGCTCGTCGCGCTCAGCGGCTTCGGTGCCCCAGGAAGCCAATCGACTTCAGGGACAGCGAGGAGGCACGCGACGAGCGCCAGAGCCCACATCGATCAAACATCACTCAATGATGGTGATGGTCGTGACCATCGCGCCCATGCGGATGGCCGTGCTGGACCTCGTTCGGGCTCGCCGCGCGCAGTTCGATGATGGTCACCTCGAAGTGCAGGGTCTCGCCCGCCAGCGGGTGATTCATATCGATGTGCACGTGCGTGTCGTCGACCGCCAGCACCCACATCGGCATGTGCTCACCGTCCTCGAGCTCGGCCACGAACTGGATGCCGGGGCGCAGGTCGGCGTCGGGCGGGAACGCATCGCGCTCGAGCTCGCGCACCGCGGCCGGGTCGCGCACGCCGTAGCCGTCTTCGGGCGCCACGGCGATCTTGACGACATCGCCCTTTTTCTTGCCGGCCAGCGCCGACTCGAGCCCAGGCACGATGTTCTGGTAGCCATGCAGATAGCTCAAGGGCTCGTCGCCCGAGGAGCTGTCGAGGACTTCTCCGCCCGCGTTGCGCAGCGTGTAATCGATGGTGACGACCACGTCGTCGGCGATGATCTCGGGGGTCTCGGACATTTCGACTCTCCTTGCGCAGACCGGTGCGTGCGTTCCTTTCGACACGCCCTCGACCGGGTTGCTACCACGGGTTTAGGACAAGCACATCCTCGCCAAATCCGGCGACGGACCCGCTCACCCAGGCGGCCACTTCAGCGGCCGGCCTGCGAGCACATGGAAATGATGGTGGAAGACCGTCTGCCCGGCCCCGGCGCCGACGTTCGCGACCACCCGATAGTCGCTGTAGCCGGCCTCGTTCGCGACCTTCTTGCAGACCCGGACCAGGTGGCCGAAGAGGGCGACATCGTCGTCGTCCATTGCGTCGATATTGACGATGGGGCGCTTGGGCACGACCAGCACATGGAACGGGGCTGCCGCGTACATGTCGTTGAACGCGAGCGCCTGGTCGTCCTCGTACACGATGGTGGCGGGGATCTCGCGAGCGATGATGCGCGAGAAGATCGTCGGGTCTTGGGACATCGGGACACCTCCGTGCGTGCGGATAACGCCCGCGAGGCTCACCCGTCAACGGTGAGACGTGTATGCTGCAAGCGATGCGCGATGCGCTCGCCCAGCTCGACCTGAACCTCCTCTACACGTACCTGCTCGTCGTCGATGCGGGCGGTGTCGGCAAGGCAGCGACGATCCTCGGGCGCACCCAACCGGCCGTCACGTTGCGCCTGCGCCAGCTCGAGAGCGCGCTCGGCGCGGAGCTCGTGACCCGCGCGGGCCGGGGCGTCGTGCCAACGATGCTGGGACGATCGCTACTGCCCGACATCCGTCGCATCGTCGAACGTGCACGCGCAATCGTCGACCTCGCCCAGGCCGCCCAGCCCGAGGCCCAGGGCACGATGCGCATCGGCGCCCTGCCAATGCTCGGCGTCTACCGCCTGGCACCGGCCCTGGCCGTGCTCGCGCCCGAGTTCCCGCGGGTCGACTTCGAGCTCCACCCGGCCTTCATCGGTGAGGCACTCGAGGCGCTCGCGGCGGGTCGCATCGACCTCGCGCTGACGGTCGGAGACGTGCCGGCCGGCCGCCACCTCCACGTCGAGCCGCTCGGCGTCGTACGGCCGGTGGTCGTCTCGCCCCGAGGCCTCCTACCGCGGCGCCCGGTGTCGGCCAAGCTGCTTTCGCGCCACGACATCGTCGGCTACGGCGCCGTGAGCGACCCGTTCTTCGGCGCAGTGCACGCATTCTACGAGAGGCACGCGCTCGATCGGCGCATGCGCGTGCGCGTGCCCCACATCCAGACGATGAAAGCGCTCGTGGGCGCGGGCCTCGGCCTCGCCATCGTGCCCGACTACACCGCGACCGACCCTGACCTCGACGCAAACCGGGTCATCGGCCTCGATCTGGCGCAGCCGCTGTCGGCGTTCCTCCGGCCCGAGCTGTTGCGCATGCCAATCGTGCAACGGTTGCTCGCAGCGCTGAGGGCGTGAACGCGGGCGCGGGCGCGGGCGTGGGCGCGCCTACTCGTCAGGCCCATCTCGCAGGTCGTCGTCCTCAGGGATCTGGTCGAACCCCTCAGGCGGCGGCGAATCCTGGTAGCCACCCCCCGCACCGCGGAACGCTGGCACATACGGCGCCGCCGCAAGCAGCTCCTGCTCGGTGATTTTGCCGCGCTCGAGCATGATCTTGAGGAGCGCCTCGAGGTACGACTGCCAGCGCGGCGTGACCGCGCCCTGCAGGAAGAACGAGTAGTAGCGGCGTGGCCCAGGGATGATGCTCGCCAGCATGATCGCCTCGGTCAGCGTGAGGTCGATCGGGCGCTTGCCAAACCAGTGCCAGGCCCCATCGCCAATCCCATAGATGCCGGGACCGAACTCGATGGTGTTCAGGTAGAGGGCCATCACCTCTTCTTTGCTCAGCTGCTGGGCCATCTGCCAGGCGATGAAGACCTCCTGCAGCTTGCGAGAAATCGTCTTACTATTGCCTAGATACAGGTTCTTCACGAGCTGCTGCGTGAGCGTCGAGGCGCCGCGTACGAAGCTGCCACGCTGCAGGTTGGTCGCGATCGACTCCAACATCGCACGCGTCGAGATCCCATCGTTCGAGTAGAACGTGCCGTCCTCGGTCGTCGTGAGCGCCAGCGGCAGGTACGGCGTGATGTCATTGAGCGACACCCATGAGCCCGTGCCGGGGCCGACCATGCGCTGACCCGCGCTGCCATCCGCGAGCCTTATCGCATACGTGTGGGTCGCCCGCAGCGCGGCGAAGTCGACCTTGTCACCCAGCGTCAGCACCTGGATGCCGCGCCCCTCCGGCCGCGAGTCGATCTTCACCGCCTCGGGCGCCGCCGTATCGAGGTCGACCACCACCGGCCAACGCAGCATGCCCTCCATGCGCAAGCCCTGCAGCAGCGGCGCAAAGCCGTGGGGAATCGCGTCGACGATCCGCTGCAGCGGCGTCTCGGGCAGGTCGAGCTGAAGGTGGACCTTCGGCTTTCGCTGCGCGTCCGCGATGTCCAGCGACGCATGCACGAGCACGCCATGCGACTGCACGATGCCATCCGCCAGCGTAAGGCGCCCCTCCGGCGCGTCCCAGCGCAACGTGCCCTGCAGTTGTATAGCGAGATCGGTCAGCGGGTCCGACGCGACCGAGGCATGCGTGAAGACCCCGTCCACCAACGAGGCCTTGCCCGCGAGCTCCCAGGCCGCCCCCTGCACGTCCCCGTCGAAGGTCAGCGCGACATCGCGCAGCTGCCCGACGGGTGCTAGGAGCGGCGGCACGACCTCACCCTTCGTTGCTGCGTCTGTGCCAAACGCGTCGACGAGGCCCAGCGGCACGAGGCTCGCGTTGACCTCGACATGCAAGCGCGCCCCTTCGAGGCGCGCGTCGAATGACAGCGTGGGCTTGTCGCCCCCGGTTCCAAGATCAACCGACGCAAACGACGCCTTGATGTGACGGACATCCCCCACGTGTGTCGCCTCGAGGCTGACGCCCGCGAGCGTCATCTGTGCGCCGGGCACGCCCAGCAGGATCTCGCCGTCCTCGACCGCAAGCCGCTGGAGGACCAGCGGCGCGAACGCGCGCACCAACATCGGCACCCGTCGCCGAGACAGTCGTTCGAGCGCCTCGAACGGTGCCGCGAGGCGCGCCGACAGCGGCTGTGCAGGCGGCTCCTGGAGACCGACCTTTGGCGTCTTCTTCGCCCTCGTCAGGAGCCGATCGCTCGCCGCCAGGTTCGCCTCGGTCAGCACACGCACGAGCACGTCGGATCGCCTCTGGCTACCGTCGCTGCCGAGCGCGATTTCGTTCGACGCGGCCAGCCCCTGCCCCTCGAGCCCGGGCGCCAAGTGCTGCAGCAGGTCCTCGAAGCCGTGATGGCCGGCGGCATCGACCGTCAGTGAGATGACCGGCTTCACCAGCGTGACCTGGTCGAGCGCCGCGAGCACCGCCTCCACCTTCGCGCGCTGGCCGCCCGGCGCCGACGCCGTGAGTGCCGTGGGCAGCCCTCCGGGCCTTTGGTCGGGGGCCGCAGTCCAGGCTTCGCCATCCTTGCGAAGGGCCGCCGCGACCCGGACGAGCAGCTCCTGCGGCGCGGGCGTCACGATGACCTTGTCACACGATGCCGCCGCCGCGACCTCGCTCGCCCCGCCCTGCTTGGCGATCGGCACCGACAGCTGCAGCGGCCCGAGCTCGATCCCTGCGGCCGTCAGCGCCACCCCGCCGACACCGAGCACGCGATCCTGCAACCAGAAACGCATCGGTCGCGTCGGCCGCAGCTCAACCCGGGTCGGTGGCCCGGCGAGCGGCCCTTCGGCCATGAACGACAAGCCCTGCCCGGGGTCGAGTGAGGTCGACGTGAACGCGACCTCGACCCGCATCGGGGTCGACGCGAGGTGCCCATCGGGCGACGGACCCGACGGCCGCAACGTCACCTTGCCGCCTTCGAACGAGGCGCGCCCCGGCAGCGACAGCCCGAACGGCAACGGCGGCAGCACTACGTCGAGCGCCAGCGTCGCCCCGTCCATCACGACGATCGGCAGCTCTGGCGCGATCGTCACGCCGCCGCCGAGCCCGGCGCCCGCCTTCGCATCGCCTAGCTTTCGCGCGGCCGCGATCAGCGGATCGAGGTTCGAGTGTCCGGCCGCATCGCGTGTGACCTTCATCACGGGGTGCGTCAGCGCCACGCGTAGAATGCGCACGTGCCGGTTCCAGAAGTCGACCTCGCTGTCGACCTCGAGCGCCTCGGCGGTCGCCAGCACCTCGTCGGCGCCTTGGACCGAAGGCTGGCCTGCACGAACGACCACGTCGCGCGCCCGGATGTTGCCGCCCCAGGTCCACGTGACCGCGGCCGCGTCGATGCGCACGCCGAAGCGTTCTTCCAGGCGCGTCAGTGCGCGCTTGCCGGCGCGCTCGACGAGGCCCGGCATGCCGGCATAGACGCCACTCGCGATCCCGAGCAACGCCACAACGATGCAGCCGAGCACGAACCAGACGCGTGACGTCGCCCGCGCGGGAGGAGCCGGCTGCGGCGAGACCTGGGCCAAGGTAGCCAGAGGCGATACTGAGACCCCCGGCTGAACACCGCGCCACGGGCCGAGGTCCTCGACCAAGCGACGGGACGGCAACGGGCCGCTGGTCTCGGGGGAAGTCCTCATGCGGTACTGCTAACGACTCGCCGCACCGGCATCATCCACGCCGGCGGGTGGTCATTGCTGGCTGAACGACTTCGAGCCGGCGGTGATCGCCGTGACCACGATGAGGCCCGCCACCAAGGCGACGCCGCCCGAGATGAGCAGGATCGTCTGGGTGTCCGAAAAGAGGTCGACCTCGTAGTTGCCGATCTCACCAAGGGCCAGCAGCGTGTCGCGATCCGAGGCGACGAGCTGGCTGTTGGTCATCTTGAAGTTGAACGGCGTCACCGGGTAACGGCGGCCACCGACCGAGCGCACGAAGATGTTCGTCTCGCGATCGACCAGCACCTTGTCGCCGCCCTTCGACGTCACGGCCAGCGGGACCTCATCGGAGACCTGCAGCTTGGCAAACTCATCCGGGGCGACCTGGTAGGTGTTGAAACAGCCGCTGAGCCCTCCCGCGAGGAAGGAAACCAGCGTCACCACTGTGGTCGTCGAGCGGAAGTGCTTGATCATGCAACACCTTCGAGGAGTACGCGAGCCGCGCGCGGCCTGAGCGGGCGGACGCTAGCAGAATCGGCTGGGGCCGCAAAGCCCGAACATCGGGTCAGGCCGGATCCGAGGATGGCATCAGATAGGTGCCAGTGTCAGCCGCAGCGTCAGCCCATCGATCTCCGAGTCGCGGCTCTCGCCGGGGACCGCGTTTCCAAACACCACCTCGGACGCGAGCGACTCTGATGCCAGCGAGCTCGCGTGCGCCCTGCAGGCCGCGATGAGCTCCGGGTCGCCGTCGATACCGACGCGGATGCGCGCGACATAGTCGAGGTTCGCCTCCTTGCGCCAGCCCTGGATGCGCGAGAGCACCTCACGCGCCCGTCCCTCGGCGATGAGCGCCGGGGTCAGGATCGCGTCGAGGATGACGACACCTACCGGCCCCGACGAAGCGACCCACCCCTTGGCGGGCGTCACCGTCACCGTCACCGTCTCGGCATCGAGCGTGCCCTCGGTCCCATCGCCGAGGCTCAGCGTCACCTTGCCTTCGGTCGCGAGCTGGGTGCGGACCGCCTTCGCGTCGACCGCCTCGAGCGCCTTCTTCACGAGCTGCACGCGCGCCCCGAAGATCGGCCCGAGCCTACGGAAGTCCGGCTTCAACGCGAAGTTCACATGGTGCGCATCCTGAGTCAGCACGACCTCCTTCGCGTTGAGTTCGTCCATCAGGAGGTCGCGATAACGCTCGACGCGCTCAGAGAGCTGCGGTTGCCCGAGGATCACCTCGACCCGCGCGAGCGGCTGGCGCACCTTGAGCTTATTGACGTTGCGCGCCTGGAGGCCCAACGCGACCACGTCGCGCACGACCTGCATGTCGACCGACAGCGCCTCGTCGACGAGCGACGCATCCGCATCGGGCCAGCGCGCGAGGTGCACGCTCTCCGGCGCGGCCGCGTCCACATGGCGCACGAGGTTCTGGTAGATCGTCTCGGCGATGAACGGCGTGAACGGCGCGGCGATGAGCGCCATCGTGACGAGCACCTCGTAGAGCGTGTGATAGGCGTCCCACTTGCTGACCAGGCCGGACTCACCCGCGGCTGCGGCGGAGGCCCAGAAGCGGTCGCGCGAACGGCGCACGTACCAGTTCGAGAGCGCGTCCGTCAGGCGGATGATGCGCTGCGCCGCGTCGTAGAGGCGCATGTCGTCCATCGCGACGGTGATCTCGGTCAGCGCCAGGTGCAGCTCGCTCGTCATCCAGCGATCCAATAAGCCGCGCTCGGACGGCGGGCGCCGCGGCGAGGTGCGTGGATCGAAGCCGTCGATGTCGCCATAAATCGTGAAGAATGAGTAGACGTTCCGAAGCTTTACGAGGAACTCCTGCTGGCCGAGGCGCACGTTCTCGGGCGAGTAGCGGGTATTGTTCCAGGGCGGGTTCGACGCGTAGAAGTACCAACGCATCGCGTCGGCGCCGTCGGTGTCGAGGATCTTGTCCGGTGGCGTGTAGTTGCCCTTGGACTTTGACTCCTTCTTGCCGTGCTTGTCGGTGACGTGGCCCAACACGATGCACGACTTGAAGGGCGCCTGGTCGAACAAGAGCGTGCTGATCATCAGGAGCGAGTAGAACCAGCCGCGCGTCTGGTCGACCGCCTCGCTGATGAAGTCGGCCGGGAACGCCTCGGCGAACTTGTCGTGGCCCTGATGCGGGTAGCCCCACTGCGCAAACGGCATGCAGCCTGAGTCGAACCAGCAGTCGATGACTTCGGTCACGCGCTTCGCGATGCCGCCGCAGCTGTCGCACGGGAACACGACGTCATCGATCCAGGGCTTATGGACCTTCAGGTGGTCGGACAGGCTCGGGTCGGCCGCCTTCGCTCTCGCGAACGGCTCGAACGCAGCGGGGTTGCGCTTCTCGATGGCGGCCGCTGAGTCTACCGCATGCACCTGGCCACAGTCCTCGCAGATCCAGAGCGGCAGCGGCGTGCCCCAGTAGCGTTCGCGCGACAGCGCCCAGTCGACGTTGTTCTTCAGCCAGTCGCCGAAGCGCCCGTCGCGGATGTGCTCGGGGATCCAGCGGATGGTCTGGTTGTTCGCGAGCGCCTGCGGCGTGACCGAGGTCGTGCGGATGAACCACGCGGGGCGCGCATACTGGATGAGCGGGTCACTGTCGGCGCGCCAGCAGAACGGATAGTCGTGGCGATAGACCTCCTCTTTATAGAGGAGCCCGCGCTTTTTCAGGAGGCGGATGATGTCGCGGTCGGCGTCCTTGCAGAAGCGGCCCGCGAAGTCGGTCACGCGCTCGTCGAACTTGCCGTCGGGCTTCACGAGACAGAGAAAGCCGATGCCGTTCTGCTTGGCCGCGTTGAAGTCGTCGACGCCGAACGCTGGCGCGATGTGCACGAGCCCTGAGCCGGAATCCGTGGTGACGAATTGGGCGCCGATCACCTCGTGGGCCCTGCCGTTTTCGGGCGGCGCATAGTCGAACGGCGCGACGTACCGGGTGCCGACGAGCTCGGCCCCGGGCACGACCTTGTCGATGGCATACTGCGTCTTGTCGAACACGCTCGCGACCAGGTTCTCGGCGACGACCAGCGTCTCCTCGCGGCCCTCGTGGGCGGTCTTCACGAACGCGTAGCGGACCTCTGGATGGACCGCGAGCGCGCAGTTCGACGGCAGCGTCCAGGGTGTCGTCGTCCACGCGAGGAACGCGACGTCGGCCTGGTCACGCCAAGGGAAGCGCACGATGATCGATGGGTCGTCGACGGTCTTATAGCCAAGCCCGACCTCGCCCGCTGACAGTGCGGTGCCGCCTTGTGGCCACCACCACACGACCTTGTGGCCACGATAGAGGAGCCCCTTCTCGAACAGCGTCGCGAGCGCCCACCAGACCGACTCGACGTAGCTCTGATGGTAGGTCACGTAGGCGTCGGGCAGGTCGACCCAGAAGCCGATGCGCTCGGTCAGCTGCTCCCACACGTCGGTGTAGCGAAACACCGAGGCGATGCACTTCTTGGTGAAGGCCTCGATGCCGTAGGCTTCGATCGCCTCCTTGCCGTGGATGCCGAGCTCCTTTTCGACCTCGACCTCGACCGGCAGCCCGTGCGTATCCCAGCCGCCTTTACGCGGCACCTTGTAGCCGCGCATCGTCTTGTAGCGCGGGAACAGGTCCTTGATGACGCGCGTCAGCACGTGCCCATTGTGCGGCGTGCCGTTGGCGGTCGGCGGCCCCTCGTAGAAGACGAACGTCGGCTTGCCTTCGCCCTGTTCGATCGACTTCTGGAAGATGCGCGCCTCCTTCCAGAAGGCGAGCACCTTCTTCTCGTCGGCGGGGAAGTCGATGGCACCGGAAACCTTGTCGAAGAGATCGCCCATAGCCATGGCGCCTATCGCGCGCGCGGGCCTCCGGTCAAGCCAGCAACGGCAGCCGCAGGCGATACGGCGCCCTCGTGCTCGCTCTCGTGCCGCGACCGAGGCAGGGTCAACCATGCCTCGCCGCCGTCCTTCGGACGTCGACCGCTTCGCGGGTCCCGGCTCTAGCCCTATTGGACAGGGGGCTTCCGCCCTTCGACCCCCGCGCCGCTACGCGTCGCCCTAGTGCCGCGGGAGAGACTTGCGGATCCAAACACCCTGGTCGCGGCACTAGAGCGCCGAACAGGTTGGACTCGGGCGGAAATGCAGGGATCCACGTCGCATCGCCGTCGGCGACGAATGGAGGGCGGCCATGCGTGACCGCGCGATCTCGGCGCACCCGGTCCTGCTGCGACACCCGTGGGCGACGCTGTTGTTCGTCTCCCGCGCCAACATCGGCCCGAACATGCTGCGCTACGTGGACAGCACGGTCGGCTGCCTGCGCGCAGCGGGCTTCTCGTACCCGATGGCTGACCACGCGTGGAACGCGCTCGACGCGTACACCTACGGCTTCACGCTCCAGAAGCTGAACTTCCCGTTCGCGCCCTCCGAATACGCGGCGGCGGCAAAGCAGTTCATCCACCTGATCCCGGTCGTGCAGTTCCCGTACCTCCACGGCATGTCCACCGAGGTCATCGCAGGACGGCACGACGGCATCCAACACATCGAGCTCGGCCTCGAGCTGCTCCTCGACGGCCTCGAGCTGATGCGGGAGGCGAAGTAGCCCGTGCCTCTCGCTTCGACCGAACCCGCTGCACCCCCGGCCGCAGCCCCGGTCATGTCACTTGGCGAAGCGCCGACCGCACATTGCCCCGAACCGGAGGTCGCAGTGATCCCCGTTGCCTCACTACGTCCGACAGACGCCGAGTTCCTCGCGAGCGAGCATGTGGTCGACCCGGTGTCAGGCTGGTCCCTCGTGCGCGAGACGTACAGGGGCCGCAACGGCCGCCAGTTCTACTACGAGCGCATCGACAGACCAGGCAAACCGCGGCCGCAGAGCGGCTCTCCGATACGCCGCTCGCTGACCTGCCGACCTACGTGGCGAAGCTTATCCAGAATGGTCGCGAGCTCGCGGCCGCGCGTGTCGAGCACCGCAAGACGCTCGAGCGGCGCTTCCCCGAGCTGGCCGCGGGCGCGTGCGTGCCTTCCGGCGACCCGATCGACCCCCCGATGCCGCGCGACTTCCGAGCGCTCGACGAGTGACCCGTCTGCTCAGACGCGGACCACGACCTCGCCGCTGTGCGCGCCTGCTGCGCCCGGCGGTCACGAACTGTGCGCTCCCGGCGGCTGCGCGTGTCGCGGCGGCGCGGCACGAGCCTCCCCGACGACGGCGTCCCCACCGACAGCTTGCGCAGCCGGGTTCGCCGATGGTACGCGACGGCCGTGCCTCACATCCCCACGATAACCCTGCTCGCCCTGGCTGCCGCCCTCGTCGCCTGCGTCGACAACGAGCCACGCGACGCGCAGGTCGATACAGCAAGCGACGTCAGCGCCGTCGATGCAACGACGGCAGGCGACACGACGACCGCTGAAGCGACACCTGAGCGTGCCCGCTGCGAGCTACCTGCCGATGCCGCCGTGACGTTGCCGGCCGACGACTCGCGCCACTCGGCCCCGACGGAGTGGTTCTACTGGACGGGCCACCTCCAGTCGGAGGACGGCCGCTGGTTCGGCTTCCACATGACGGTGTTGGTCGCGGGCCCGGTCGGCCATGGGATCGTGCTGGCCCATCACTCGCTGACGCGCGCCGATGCGCCGGTCGGCGGCGACAAGTATGCACATGGCTTCGCGCTCGGCCTCGAAAAAGAGAGCGAGCTGCCCGAGCGGGGTTTCGCGTTCGACCTCGATCGCATCGCGGTCAGCGGCTACGACGGCAACGACGTGCTCGCCTCCGAGCTCGAAGGCTCGAAG
>Ga0105049_10001643_pt1 | contig 26377 bp, 18 predicted proteins | sample MAT06_FD_78087 | JGI IMG/M metagenome (GOLD analysis project Ga0105049, IMG submission 78087) | Freshwater microbial communities from Lake Fryxell liftoff mats and glacier meltwater in Antarctica - MAT-06 | ecosystem: Environmental > Aquatic > Freshwater > Ice > Liftoff microbial mat | place... | reverse complement strand
TGGTATGGCCGCCCGCTGGATGCTCAGACGCGGGCCGAGATGCAGGGACCGAGCATCGTCCTCGGCAGCCCGGACTTAGTGGCGCCGGAATCCATGCTGGAGCTCTTCGACACGCTGCTCGACGACACATACCAAGCACATTTCCGTCACCAGTACGCCCGCTTCCGCGCCGCCATCGCCACCCCGGCGGGCAAGGACCGCGTGGTGACCTACGTCGACCGCTTCAAGCCGAAGCCCAATGCGCCCTGCTCGTGCGGCAGTGGTCGCAAATTCAAACGCTGCTGCGGCCGCTGAGCGCGCAGTGGTCAGCAGACACATCGCCCTTCAATTCACGTAGACGAACTCATTCGCGCAGATCAACGCCTGAGCGTACAATTCCCACGGTTTCAGCGGGGTGCGTTCGACCATGGTACCCAGGTTGATTAGCTTGGCGTACTTGTCTTTGTCGGCGTTGTCCTTCGGTGCTCCTGGTTTGCTCGCGGGTTTGGCGCGTGCGAATTCGGGCTTGGCCGCTTCGCTGATGAAGCCCAGTGCGAGCTTCACCTCCTGCTCGCTGGCGGCGCGTTGGTAGAGGATGCGGTAGAGCGCCTGCACGCGCGCGTCGTCGGTGGCGGCGGCGGTGATCTCAGCGCGCGTCATCAAAGCGCGTGCGGCGTCGGCGGCCATCGGACTGTTGAGGAAGAACAACGCCTGCTGCGGCACCGTGGTGTTGGTGCGGCGGCTGTTGGGCATCTCCGGATCGGCGAAATCGAACTGCACCATCAGGTCAGATAAACCCAGACGATCGACGAAGCCATAGATGGTGCGACGGTAGGAATACGGTTCATCGCTGATGTTCACCGGCCGACCACCGACCGTGCGGTCCATGCGTCCACCGAGCAACACCAGCGAATCGCGGATCGCCTCCATATCCAGACGACGGAGGTTGGCGCGCCACAGCAGGCGGTTGTCCGGATCCTTAGCCTCGAAGGCGGCGATGCTGCTGGCGGACTGCTGGTAGGTCGCCGACAGCAGAATGCGACGGTGGAGCTGCTTCATCGACCAACCATCAGCGACAAAGCGCGCGGTGAGCCAGTCGAACAACTCCGGGTGCGCGGGTTTCTCACTCATCACGCCCAGGTCATCCGGCGTGGTGACGAAGCCGTCGCCGAGGTGATGCATCCATGCGCGGTTGACCGCTACGCGCGCGGTCAGCGGATTCGCCGGATCGGCGATGGCGCGCGCCAGTTCCAGGCGACCGCTGCCCTGGGTGAATGCTTTGCGTGTGCCGCCGGTCAGCACTTCCAAAAAGCTGCGTGGCACCACCGGGCCTTTTTTATTCTTCTCGCCGCGAATGTAGACGTAGCTGTCATTGGCCTTGGGCTTGTCGGCCACGGTCAGCGCCCAGCCGGGCGATCCAGGATGAGTCAGGCGCAGGTGATTGATCGCGGTGAACTTCAACTCACCAATGGTCTTGTTCTCCAGCGAGATCTTCTGGAAGAACGCCAACTGCTGTTCACTGGTGATCAGGTCGTCGGCGTCGGCCAGCGGATAAGGAAAGGCGATCAACTCCGCCAAGGCCGCGTCGGTGGTGGGTGCCGGCTGTCCGAGCGTGAACAAGCTGTCGAGGTACGCTGGCGCCGCAGCGGCAGCCTGGGCGAAGAGGATGGCGTAGATGCGTGCGACCTCGGCAAGCGTGCGCGGCTTCAGGCCACGCAGCGCTTCGGCGACCAGCGGGTTGACCGGGTTCTTCTTGTCGCTGAGCGCCGCGACGAGGGCCGCCGGTGCCTTCTCTGCGAACTGCTCTTCCGGAATGCGCGACAAGCGGGCATAGGGACCGATCACCGGATGTTCGTTGCGCATCTGCAAGGCGCCCATGACCTCGCGGATCTCGTCACGGTTTTCCGGATGCAGGCCGTACGCTTCGGCGATTTGCAGGCGTTCCGGCGAACGACCGTTGATCACCACCAGTCGCAGGTAGCCCTCGGTGCGTTCCTGGAAGTCGCCCAGGCGTTTGCGCATGATGGCATAGAACCCCGTGCGGTTCTCTGCGGTCAGGGTGGCGAGCTTGGTGCGGTAATCCGCCACCTGCGCCGCGTCGGTAGCCGACGATACTTCAGGCAGCTCGTAGGATTCCTCGATATTGTTGAACACGCCGTGCAGGGCGTAGTAGTCCGCCGTCGGGATGGGATCGAACTTGTGGTCGTGGCAGCGCGAACACGACACCGTCACTCCGAGCATGGCCTTGCTGACGGTGTCGATGCGTTCATCGATGATGTCGTCCGGGTTGTCGAAGCGTTTGCCCACGGTGATGAAACCGAGTGCAGCGAGACGTGGATCACTAGGTTTGATGTCGGGCAACTGGTCAGCAGCGATCTGCTCGACGAGGAAATCATTCCACGGCTTGTCGTCGTTGAAGGCCTGCACCACGTAGTCGCGGTAGGTCCACGCGGAGCGGAGGCGGTAATCTTCGTAGCGGTACTTGGTGCCGTTGCTCTTCAGGCCGATGGTATCGCTGTAGCGCGCGCTATCGAGCCAGTGACGGCCCCAGCGTTCGCCGTAATGCGGCGATGCGAGCAGACGTTCAACCACGGTGGCAAACGCCGTCGGCGATTGGTCGGCGACGAACGCGGTGATCTCTTCGGTGGTCGGCGGCAGGCCAATGAGGTCGTAGGTCACGCGCCGCAGCAGCACTTCCTTGGCTGCCGGCGGATTGGGCTTCATGCCGTTGGCACGCAGCTTGGTCAGCACGAAGGCATCGACCTCGTTGCGGATCCACGCATCTTTGAGCTCCGGTACTGCCGGAGCCTGCACCGGCTGGTACGCCCAGTGTGCGCGTGCCTCGTCGCTCAGGCCGGTGAGCTTGGTGTGTTTGCCATCACGCGGATCCGGAGCACCCAGGGTGATCCATTGGCGCACGGCGGCGATCTTCTCATCCGACAACTTGCCGCCCTCCTTCTTGGGTGGCATCTGGATCTCGGCGTGAGTGAAGGCGAGGACCTGGAAGAGTACACTCTTGTCCGGTTGGCCAGGGACGATCGCTGGGCCGCTGTCGCCGCCTTTCTCCCAGCCCGAACGCGTATCGAGCGTCAGGCCACCCTTCGATTTGTTCTGCGAGCCATCGTGACACTTCAGGCAATGGTCGATGAACAGCGGGCGGATGTTCTTCTCGAAAAACAAAACACCTTCGCCGTCGGCAGCGTTCAGAGCACCGGCAGCGACCAGCAGCGCCAACGTGGCGCAGCGCAACCGTTTCACGCGATGATCCCGTTCACCACCTGGCCGAAGTTATCTGTGAGCCGGAAATCACGGCCGTTGTAGCGGAACGTCAGCTTGGTGTGGTCGTGGCCGATCAGGCGCATCAGTGTCGCGTGCAGATCGTGGATGGTGACCGGGTTTTCGACCACTTCGTAGCCGAGTTCATCGGTCGCGCCGTAGGCCATGCCGCCCTTCACACCGCCACCCGCGAGCCAGGCGCAAAAGGCTTTGCCGTGGTGATCGCGACCAGAGTTGGCGTCGACACGCCCAGGCGTAGTGACCGTGCGACCGAACTCGCCACCCCACCAAACTACGGTGGAATCCAGCATGCCAAGACGTTTGAGATCGGCGATCAGCGCCGCCGCCGGTTGATCGATTGCACCCGCGGTACGCGTGAGTGCACCGAAGATGCCGGCGTGGTGATCCCAGCCGCCAGCTTCGATCTGCACAAAGCGCACGCCGCGTTCGACCAGGCGACGAGCGACCAACAGCTTGGCGCCCATATCGCTCTTGCCGTACAGCTCACGCGTCTCCTTCGACTCTTTGTTGATATCGAACGCCTCCATCGCCTCAGTTTGCATGCGGTAGGCGAGTTCGAACGATTCGCTGCGCGCTTCGAGTTGCTCATCACCCGTGAAGCGGGCGAGGTGGTCCTGGTTGAGCTGCGACACCAGGTCGAGCTGCTTGCGCTGCGCATCCGGCGCGGCGAAGTCGTTGCGCAGATTCGACAACACGCGGTCCACCGGTTTGTTGGCGGCGAAGTCGGCGCGCGTGCCCTGGTACATGCTTGGCAAGAACGCCGCCTGACGCCACTCGGCGCTGCCACCGAGCGTGATGAAACCCGGCAGACTGCGATTGTTGCTGCCAAGGCCGTAGAGCGTCCACGAACCGACGCTGGGTTTGACCTGGATGAGCGACCCGGTGTGCATCATCTTCGCCGCCGGTCCGTGCGCCGGCACGTCGACGGTCATCGAACGGATGACGCACAGGTCATCGGCGACCTCGGCGAGTTTCGGAAACGCCGACGACATCAGCAGGCCGGACTTACCACTTGGCGAGAAGGTGAACGGCGACGGGAAACCAACGCCACCGCCGTGACTCGGCAGAATCTTGTCGGCGAATTTTTCCATCACTGGTTTGGGATCGAAGGTGTCGAGGTGGCTCGGCGCGCCCGCGGCAAAAATGTGGATGATGGCCTTGGCCTTGGCCGGCAGCGGCGGCGTGCGCGGCGTCAGCCCACCACCATCAGCGAACAGGCCAGCCGGCGTCGCCAACTGCCCAAACAGCGAAGCTGCCGCCACGCTGCCGAGAGCCACCCCGGTGCGACGGAAGAATTCACGACGGGCGTAGATCGCATGACCGGGTTGGGGGGGCTGATGAGCCATCTGGCACCTCGCCTTGATGCTACTGGCGCACCCACCCGACCATTGTGGGGAATCCCGACGAGGTTGCCGCGCGTCGCGACAGAGGTCGCCGAGCTCGCATCTGGGGCATCCGTGGAGGCCAGACGAACTCCTCCAAGACCCCTTGTTCCACAAAGATGCAACGAACGTACTTGTTCCGAACAGGGATTCCGCTAACCCGTGGCCCGAGGCTGCCGACCTGTGTCTGCTCTACTAATTGTTCCGTCGAAATCTTTGCGCGTTCTGACCCGTACCCGCTGGTCAGTGATGACGGCCCGTTCATGAACGTCGCGACCGCGTTCAATCCACGACCGCCGCTCGCTGGGCGTTACCGCCTGGGACCGGTGATCGGCATCGGCGGTTTCGGCACCGTGTTCGACGCCTTCGACGAGGTCACCAAGTCGCGCGTGGCGGTGAAGAGCCTGCGCCAGATCGATCCCCAGCGACTGTTCTGCTTCAAGCAGGAGTTCCGCCTGCTGGCTGATTGCCGTCATCTCAACCTAGTGCGCTACTACGAACTGTTCCAGGACCGTGACCGCTGGTACTTGGCGATGGAGCACGTCGACGGCATGGACGTGATGAGCCACGTGCGCGGTGCTGAGACCCCCGCCATCGACAGCACCACCATGACCCACTCGGTGGCGGTGGAGATGCCGTGGGAAGGTGGCGCACAAAGCCACGCCCGCTCCGCCGCTGATCGCTCTGGTGAAGTCGCGGTCGCATCCCAGCGTGAGGTCCAACGCATCCGCGTGTTGCTGCCGCAACTAGCCAACGGCCTGGAACACCTGCACGCCAACAATCTGGTCCACCGCGATCTGACGCCGCGCAACATTATGCTCGGGCGCGATGGCCGACTGGTGATACTCGACTTCGGCCTCGCCCTGCGCGGTACCGGCACGTCGATGATGCGTAACCTGCGCGTCGGTACGCCAAAATACATGGCGCCAGAGCAGGTCAGCTCGGAACCGTCGACGCCCGCGGCCGACTGGTACGCGGTGGGTTCCATCCTCTACGAAATGATGACCGGCATCGCGCCGTTCGTCGGCTCCTCGAACCAAGTACTGGCGGACAAACGCAGCAAGACGCCGATCGATCCGCGGCAATTGCATCCGCACCTGCCGGACGACCTCTGTCAGTTGGCGATGGATTGCTTGGCGCTTGATCCGCTGCAACGCCCGAGTGATGGCGTCGAGCGCCTGCGCGCGTGTGCGGTGGCGACCACGCCAATGCGCACGCCGGCACGTCCCGCGACATCGGTGCCGTTTGTCGGCCGCCATGAGCAACTGGAGCAGCTCGACCAGGCGTGGCGCACGCTGGTCAAGAAACGCACCGGTACCGTGATGCTGGTGCGTGGTCCCTCGGGCATGGGCAAGAGCGCGCTGATCGATCGTTTCGTCACGCGTCTGCCCACCGCTGACCGCCTGTTGTTGCGCAATCGCTGCTACCAGCACGAATCGGTGCCGTTCAAAGCACTCGACGGCTTGGCGGACGCCATCGGCGAATACCTGCAGGACATGCAGGACGAAGAACTCGCGCGCCTGCTGCCGGATGGGCTGCAGTACCTCGCGCGCTTGTTCCCGGCGCTGCGCATGATCCCGCGCATCGAATTGAAGGTCGAGGCTGATGCCGGCACCCAGCTCGACCCGCACGAACAACGCCGGCGCGGTTTCCAGGCGCTCCGTGCGCTGTTCCACCGTTTGAGCGATGGTCGCCAGCTGGTGATCACCATCGACGACATCCAGTGGGGCGATGAGGACAGCTTGGCCGCCCTCACCGAAGTGCTGGCGCCCCCAGGTGCGCCGCCGGTGCTGGTGATCGCCTGCGGTCGCACCGAAGACGACGGCGCCCAGGTCCTCGACCGCATGGCGCAGGTGTTTGGCGCTGCCGGCATCGCGGTCGCGTCCCTGGAGATCGGCCCGTTGTCAGCGGCTGAGACCACCGAATTGGCTGGCAGCCTGTTGGCCGGTGACTGCGCCCCGGTGGAGATCGACGCGGCGCATCGCGACAGCGGTGGCCATCCGTTGTTTCTGCGCGAGCTGGTATTGGCGCAGGCCCAGGGCGCGGCCAACAACCGCCCATCGCTGCGTGATCTGCTCGCCCGTCGCCTGATGGCGCTCGACGCACCAGCGCGCCGGCTGGTGGAAGCCACCGCGGTGGCTGGCCGCCCGCGCACGCTCGCCCTGCTGCACCATGCGGTTGGCGAGATCGACAATCTCGCCGCCGCCGTGCATCAGCTCGGCGCCGATCGTCTGGTGCGTTTGCGCACCACGCTCGGCCGCGACGAACTCGGCGTCTACCACGACAAGGTGGCAGAGACCGCCATCGCCCTGCTGTCACCCGACAAGCTTGTGGCCCATCACGCCGCGCTGGCCAAAGCCCTGAGTGCCACGGAAGATCCGGATCAAGAAGCCGAAGCGCTCAGCATGCACCTGCTTGCCGCCGGTGACCGCGCCGGTGGCTGGCGCTATGGCATCGTCGCCGCCGATCGCGCCGCGGCTGCCCTCGCGTTCGACCGCGCCGCAGTGCTCTACCGCAAGTTGCTGACGATCATGCCGCCGGATGTCGACCGTTCGGCGTTCCTGATGAAGATGGCCGACGCGCTGGCCAATGCCGGACACGGCGTCGAAGCGGCCAATGCCTACGGCGAAGCTGCCACCAATCCTGCATTCACTGAACGCCTGCACGCGCTGCAACGCGCCGCCGGCCAGTACCTGCGCAGCGGCTACATGGACGACGGCTTGGCGATCGCCAAGCAGGTGCTCGGTGAGGTCGGCCTGAAGTGGCATGACAGTTCCATGTCGGCATTGCTGTCGCTGCTGCTGCGCCGCACCTGGCTGCGCATCCGCGGACTGAAGTTCAAAGAACAGAATCCGGAAGCGATCCCGCGTTCGATGCGCATCAAGATGGACGCCCTGTGGTCGCTTGGTCACGGCCTGGGCGGTGTCGACACCGTGCGTGGCGCCGAGTTCCACATCCGCCACCTGCACCTCGCGCTGCAGGCCGGTGATCCCTACCGCATCGGTCGTGGACTGGCGTGGAAATCGATCCTCAACGCTGCCGAGGGCGGTGCTGGCGGACGCCGCCGTGGACGCGCGCAGGCCGCGCTTGGCCACGACATCGCCAAGAACCTGAACAATGACCACGCGGCGGCGTGGAGCTGGGCAGCCGAGGGCTACAACAACTGGTGCGACGGCAAATGGGATGACGCCATCGCCTGCGACGAGAAGGCGGCGAAGGGTTACCGCGAGGAGTGCCTCGACATCACCTGGGAACTCGGCTCGGTCTACGCGTGGTGCTGGGGTCCGGTGCTGTGTTACAGCGGGCGACTGAAAGAACTCCGCGGTTTGATCGGTCAGGTCGAACGCGAATTCGGCCAGCTTAATGATCTCTACACCTTGGTGACGCTGCGCACCGTGGTGACGCCGTGGTTGACGCTCGCCGATGGTGATCCGGAACGCGCGCGGCGCGAATCCGCCGAGGCGGTGGCGAAGTGGTCGAAGAAACATTGGCACCTGCAGCACCTCTTCGATCGCATGGCCGACGCACGCGTGTCGCTTTACCAGGGCGATGGCGCACGCGCCGCCGATCTGATTGATGATGGCTTCCCGCGTTACAAATCGACCATGCAGAACCTGCTGCAAGTGAAGCGCATGTTCATGCACGGCCTGCGAGGCCAGGCGGTGATCATGGCAGTGATGCAGGGCAAACGTCCTGCCAGCGCACTGAAGGTCGCAGACGCCGATGCGAAGCGTCTGGGCAAGGAAGGCACCGCCTGGGCGTCGGCCTACGCCACGCATCTGCGCGCCGCGCTGCACTTGGCGCGAGGTGACATCAATGCTGCCGCCGACGGTTACCGCGCCAGCATCGCTGCTTTCGATCAGTTGAAGATGCCGTTGCACGCCGCTGCCGCGCGCATCCGGCTGGGACAGACCGCGAACGACGATCGCGCCCGCGCTGATGGCGTTGCCGCATTGTCCGAATTGGGCGTGAGGGAACCGGAACGTTACGCCGCGACGCTGGTCGCTGGTCCCTGACACTTGGGAGCTGTAAACTACGAGCTGCGAGTCTGTCACCCGTATGCCGAGGTCGCGTTGCTCCCGCGGCGAAGCCTCGCAGCGCGGACGAAGTCCGCTCGCAGCGCGCTGCCGCAGGCGCGCTCGCCGCGCGTGGCCGCAGGCCCGCTCGAAACTCGCAGCTCGCAGCTCGCAGCTCCCTGATTCATCCCGGATTCCCCGGCTCCTTCGGCCCTGGTCGTTTGGCGACCACACGTTTCACCCGCCAGGTCAGGATGCTGAAGGCGCTCATCCAGCAGATCAGCACCGAACACGGCAGCAGTGCCCACACCCACGCTGGCAGATCGAAGACGAAGGGGATGGCAAGTAACATTGCGAGCGTCAACAGCGCGGCCAACACCACGCAGGTCACGCCCAGGATCACCGTGCTGAACAACGTGCGACGCCAAGTGCGTAGCTTTTCCTGCATCGCCTCATCCATGCTAGTTTCACGCTGCCAACCACCGTTGACGCTGCCGGGAATCCAGAATGGCCGACGCTGGTAGCCGTCGCGCCAGGAATCGATCAGCGCTTCGCCGGCGATGGCGAAGGAACGACCCAGCGCGAACTTCAGCGGAGGGAAATGACGCACCAGCAGGGTCTTGGCAAAATAGTAGAGACACAAGCCCTTGAAGCCGGTCCGCACCAGCAGGCGCATCCACCACGGTGGCGTGCGGGTGTCCTCTGGGCGGATCATCGCCGTTTCGTCCGGTGTCAGTTGCGTCGCGATCAACTGCATCGGTAGATCCCGCTTCATCCAGCCCGGCAGGTAATCCTGCAAAAATCCACCGAGCGAACGCGTGAGTTTGCGGCCCTGCTCGCTGGCACCCGCCTGCCTTTTTTTTACCTGGGCGTAGAACGCGCCAGCGTCAGTGAAATTCTGCGGGATGAGGTCCGCCTGCACGCCCATGATGTGTCCGACCAGTCGCCACGCGTGCAGGAACGCTTCGCAGTCCGCATCGCTCAAACGACAACCCCATGCACGTAGACCGACCGGGATGGTGTAACCGAAAGTCAGCAGGGTGTAGGCCAGATCCTCCTGATTCACCGGCTTGCCGAGTTTTTCTGCATCGTAGGGCTTCTGCAGGATACCGGCGGTCAACGCCCCGATGGAACTGCGGGCGAAGGCTTCCGACGTATGCGCGTCCTTCGGCAACGCGTGCTCAGGATGCAGCAGCATACAACGCATCGACGCATGCAGCAGGCGCACCTTGCGCGCGGCGATAAAGCCACGGCCCCAGACAAAACGTCGTCCAGCAGTGCCATCCGGCCCAGGGATGTCCTCGAACAATTTGAGTCCGTCTTCCTGCATCACCGCGTCGAGCATCAAGCCGGTTTCATAGATGCGCTGGTAGATGAAGCGGTGTTCGCCGAGTTTACCGGTGTCGTACAACGTCGGGATGCCGTGTTTGATCAGGTAACAGGATGGCAGGCTGCCGGCGTAAAGCACGCCGATGATCGCCAGCATGTTCTCGTCCCAGATTTCACTCGCGCGCGCCAGCAGCTTGCCGTCGACCCAATCCGGCACCGGCAGTGGATCGAAGTAGTCGGTGAAGTGTTTCGGCATCGCCTGAAGCGCCTGCCCAATACGCGCGTCGTCGAGCAGCAGCAATTCCGGCGCCTGCAACAGCAGATCAGCAAGGCCGAGCAGTTTCTGATAGCCGAGCCGACCGGTGGTGTGGTCGAATTTTTCTCCGGCGATAATCTCCTCCGCCATCGGGTCGACCGTCACATCGCCGATCTGACGCATGCGGTCGAGTTCCTGATCCGTCCATGGCATGGTGGGCTCCTGCAATCCGGTGCACGCCACGCTAGGCGGACATCCCCATGTGCGCAAGGCATGCCACACGTACTGCGGAGCCACGCGACAAGTCCAACGAGTGGATCCTGCCGGGCTGTGCCATAGACCTGTGACCGTGAAGTCGCCCATTCCACTGTTGCGTGATTGGTTGCTCAGCCACCCGACCGGTCGCTGGGTGGTGCTGGGCAGCTGTGTAGACGTCTTGTGTGGCATCGCGGCGGCGGTGTTCGAGATCGGTGCTGATGTGTTGTCGCAGTACCTGCTGGTGGGTCTCACCGGTACCAGCGTGTGTGCTGATGGGCATGGCGGGCATGCTCGCTGCCGGCCATCGTACACCGATCGCGGCGTCGCTGATGGTCAATGAAGTCGCCGGCACGTATTTGCTGCTGGTGCCAACCATGTGGGTGGTCGGACTGGCCTTTTTAGTTACCGGTCGTCGCAGTCTGATCTCAGGACAGGTCGACGGCATTCAAGACAGCCCAGCGCATCGCAGTCATCTGTTCGCCGATGTGTTGGCGACTGCCAAAGTCGCCGATCTACTTAGCGTCCCGCGCACCTGGAACACCATTCCCGCGGGTGCTGACCTAGACACCTGCCGCAAACTCATCGCGGTATCAACCCAGGATCAATTCCCAGTGCTGGGCGCGGAGCAACGCCTGCTCGGTGTCATCGATCGTCTGGAGATCACCAAACTGGCTCCAGATGCGTTGTTGTCCGGCATGGTGTTGGCCGACGACCTCGCCGGCGGCGCAGGCGCGGCGTTGTCACCACAGGATTCGCTCGCCGCCGTGCTGTGCCGCCTGCATCACCAGCATGTTGATGAGTTGCCAGTAACCGACGCCAAGGGCACGTTCCTCGGCATGGTCACCAGCGGCCTGTTGATGGACTACTACCGGCAGCAGGCGGAACGTGTACAGGCGGAACGTACGGCGGAAGGTTTTACCACACCAGCCGAGCCGACTTGGAAATACCAACAGGGTGATTATTTCGGATTGGGGAAGTGATCGAGCAGACTACGATGGTGGCATGGGCCGCGGTTGGATCCTATTCTTGACGTTAGTTGTACTGCTACTCGGCGGTGGATCCGCGTGGTGGTGGAGCACGCCAGGGCAGGTGTGGTGGATGACGAAGAAGTGGGAGTGGTGAGTGTTGCCCAAGTACAGCGCATCGCGGGGTGGCGTGACGCACGAGGCCATCGTCGATGACCTGAATCCCCAATGGGATCGGCTGCTGCGGCGCAAAGTCGTGATCCCATACAACCGTGTTTGGGATCCGGCACCTACTGAAGATAAAATTGAGTCGTTTGGCGATCAGATCGAAAAGAAGATCCGGTTCACTCTCCCACCTCCCATGACTGGGGCTTGGGGCGCCACAAAATACCTGGATGGCAAGCGCGTTTCCTGGAACACCCCTGGGGCCAAAGAACTCTTTCATGTCCAGCTCCTGATCACTCCCGAACAACACCGCGACCTCTCATAGATCGCTCGGGATATTTTTGGCACAGATGGAATGATTCCGGACAATCATCCGCTTCCCTGGTGGTGGATTCCAAACTTGCCACCCTAGTCACTCAACCAGGTGGCGCGTTCTTTGCCCCGCCGTAGACTACAACCATGCGTCGTGGCTGGATTTTGTTGCTGACCATCGTAGTCGTGCTGCTTGGAAGTGGGTTCACTTGGTGGTGGAGCACACCTGGACAGGTGTGGTGGCTGCAATTCAAGGCCGACCGCTACATCCCGCCGCTGGTGGACCGACCTGGCGGCTGGGACAACGGCGTGGCAGAATTTGCCGTCGAGGATTTTCTCGAGCCCCAGGTCAGCCGCCTGATTGCCCGGGATTTCGTCCGCTGGTACGCCCGACGGATCCCTGGTGGAAAGAGTGATGACCAACTCCAGCGCCTGCGCTCCCGGATCGATCGAGAAATATCCGTCCCCCATCCCTTCTCGTGGCTCTGCGATCAACGGATGCTCGACCCCTGGCAGGACGGCGGCGAAATCCTGGTGTTCAAATTATTGCCACCAGATCAGCACGCCGTGCTGGCACGCATCTGTCGCGAGGAATTAGGTACGGAAGGTGAAGTAATCACCGTGGACAAACAGATCGTGGTGCCATGGGATCTGCTCACCAACCTCGTACGATAGAACTGCCAGACACTGACCCCGGCACGATGGATCAATCCGCTGTGGACTGCTCCGCCACCCTATCGTGACTCACCCCGCCGGGTGTTGCCACGGCGCGCGGTACGGCCGCTTGAGCAGCTTGGTCGCCTCGGCGTCGCCGGTGATCTCATTTTTCGCCGGATCGAAATGGAGCGTGCGGCCGGCCTGAAGCGCGAGGTTGGCAAGGATGCACGACGCCGACGAAATGTGCCCCTGCTCGATGTCCGCCACCGGACGTTTCTTCTCGGCGATGGCCTTGAGGAGATCCTGCATGTGCCCGCGGATCGCCGGAGCGACGTGTTTTTCCAGGTCTTTTTCATCCTTGTCGATGGGGTACTGGTCGAGTTCCATCACCACGTCCTTGTGGATGGGATCACCTTTGCCCTGCGGGATGAAGTCGTAGCCATTGACGCTCGCCTTGAGCGTGCCCTTGTCGCCGTAAAGGAAGGCCGCCCACGGATACTTGGGATCGGGTGTGCTGCCCCAGGCGCGGTGCGTCCATACCACTTTCAGATTACCGAAGTCGAAGGTCGCGCTCTGAGTGTCGCTGATGTTCGCACGACTGGCTTTATCGACCAGGATGCCGCCAGTCGACGACACGCTCAGCGGCCAACCAAGGTCGAGCATCCAGCGCACCAGGTCGAGCATGTGTACGCACATGTCACCGACGATGCCGTTGCCGTACTCCATGAAGGCACGCCAACCGCGCGGATGGACGATTGGATTGTACGGACGCATGGGCGCCGGGCCGGTCCACATCTCCCAATCGAGGTTCTCTGGCGGCAGGATATCAGCGTCCTGTTTGCGCGAACGCATGTGGTAATAACAGCAGATTTCGACGTAGGCGACGTTGCCGAGCTTGCCGGCCTTGATGATCTGGTCGCGTGCTTCGATCAGGTGCGGCGTGCTGCGCCGCTGGGTGCCGACTTGCACCACGCGGTCGTGTTTGCGCGCGGCGGCGACCATTGCGACACCTTCCATCACATCGACGCCCGTGGGTTTCTGCACGTAAACGTGCGCACCGGCTTCGACCGCGGCGATCATCGGCAACGCGTGCCAGTGGTCAGGCGTGTCGATCAAGACGATGTCGAGGTCCTTTTCCTTGAGCAGGTCGCGGTAGTCCTTGTAGGTGCGCGGCACCTTCTTTGACGCCTGACGCTGCGAGACCAGGTCAGCGCATTCCGCCAGCATCTTGCTGTCGACGTCGCAGAGCGAGACCACCTCCACCGGCGCGACCTGGATCAGGCGGAAGAGGTCGCACTTGCCGTACCAGCCGCAACCGATCAGCGCGACCCGCAGCGGCTTACCGTTGCCGGCGGCGTCGGCCTCCGCCGCGGCGACGTAACGGCCGAGCACGCTCATGGCGACGCCAGCAGCTCCAGCAATCAGGACATCACGACGACGCATGGGAACCTCCGTGGGAACAGGGCCGTGCTGTAACAGGCCGGGCCGATGCTGGCCACCGTGGGAACCATCGCCGGATGCACGGATCAGCGCGGTGTGCCGCCCGCCGCTACCCCCTGGGATCGCCGGCTTCCTGCGGCGACGGTTCACTTCACCGATGGAGCGCATGATGAATCGAGCGGATTCCGTCGTTCGTTTCATCACCAGAGGACGATCTGTCTGTCGAGTTGGCCTGGTCGCTCCTTGATCCCTGCGTGCAGATGACTGGAATGCTCGAATGGACCATGCGATCCGACACGTAGCAGTGACCGGTGCCAGCGGCAACGTTGGTGGTGCGGTCGCACGTGAACTGATCGCCCGTGGACTCACGGTGATCAATCTGGATAGCCGTCCCTGCGCGGATGCGAATCTGCCCTCACTGCTGATCGACCTGCGTGATCGTGAGGCGGTGCAGCGGGCGCTGAGCCAGGTCGATGCGGTCTGCCACCTCGGCGAGATCCCGAACCTCTGCGGCCTGCCGCCGGCAGAGGTCTTTACCAGCAACACCACGGTCGGCGCCAACGTCTTCCAGGCGGCGGCAGATCTGAAGCTCCGACGCGTGGTCTATGCCAGCAGCATCCAATATTACGGCTTCTGCGGTTCGGCCTCCGCGGTGCCCCGATTCCTGCCGCTCGACGAATCGCATCCACCACAACCGCAACAGGCCTATGCACTGAGCAAGGTCGCCAATGAATCCTACGCGCGAATGCTCGCCGAACGGCAGGGCCTGTCGGTTGCAGTGATCCGTCTACCGTGGATGAGTTCGTGGAAGCTCGATGGCAGCGAAGACCTGTCGTTCCTGGACCAGCCGACCCAGACCGCCTCGGAACTCGGCACCTACCTGCATGTACGCGATGGCGCAACGGCGTTCGCCGCGGCGCTGCTGTCGCCGCGTCCTGGGTTTGAGGCCTACAATGTAGTGGCGCCGAACGCGCTCACCAACCGGCCGCTTGCTGATGTGCTGCGCGAGGCGCACCCGAATTATCCGCCATTGCCCGCGAATTGGCCAGCGCTGCGTTGTCCGTACAGCGACACGAAATTCCGCAGCCACTTCGGCTGGGCACCGACGGTCGACATCGTGGCCCTCCACCAAAACCACGCGTTGCATCCAGCGCGCTGATCAGCCCACATGGCACGGGCGTCTCGCCAATGCTGGAAAGCTAAGCGTGGTTGTCGCCACCCCGGAGGGGAGGCCTGGTAATAGCCCGGCACTTCAGTGGACTTCAGTGCACTTCAGTGCCGGGAACGGGAGCAGAATTTTCACTAGTCCTGGCGGGACGACTGAATTTTTTGAGGGTTCAGCCGTCTCTCCGGGACTACGAACATTTTTCGTTGCGAGTCCCGGCACTGAAGTGCACTGAAGTGCCGGGCTATTACCACAGTGTCCCTGCGGGACACGCCTTCGCTTTTCAGCATTGGCGAGACGCCCGTGCCACGTCAGAAATCAACCCGTGCGGATGAACTGGATCGGCTCGGCGCCGTCCGCCAAGCAGCGGCGGATACGCGCCAGGATACTGGCCTTGTCGAGACCATGATCCGCGAGTTGACGGTCACGACCAGCGTGTGGCACCAGTTCATCGCGCACGCCGACGCGGCGGATGGTGAGCGTCAGATCAAGATCAGCCGCGGTTTCAGCGACAACAGAGCCGAAGCCACCCGGAAGCGCGTGGTCTTCGAGCGTCAGCACATGGCCGTGGGTAGCCGCGAGTTTGCTGAGCAATGCGCCGTCCATCGGCTTGGCGAAACGCGCATTGATCAGCGTCACGCGGGCGGCTTCGTCTGACGATAGTTCGGCGTAGGCTTCGAACGCGGTTTTCACCGGCGTGCCGTACGCCCACACCATCAGGCGGCGTGAACGATCGGCATCGGCGACGGTGGCGTGATGGAGCACCTCGGCCTTGCCGAAGACGATTGGTTCGTGACCCCAGGCGATATCGGGGATCTCGTCCTTGGGATAGCGGATGAGGTAACCGGCCAGACGTTCGTCGCTTTGACGGTGCGCATGCGACCAGCGCAGCATCGCCACCAGCTCATCGCCATCTTTCGGTGCGAGCAACGTCAGCCCAGGGAAACAGCGGCTCCAGGCGATGTCGTAGAGGCCCTGATGAGTCTCACCGTCTTCACCAACCAAGCCGGCGCGGTCGAGCGTGACCACGATGCCGAGGTTGCGTTGGACCACGAGTTCCTGGAACAGCTGATCGAAACCGCGCTGGGCGAAGGTCGAATAATGTGCCACCACTGGCAGCATGCCGGAGATCGCCAGACCCTCAGCAAATCCGAAGCTGTGCTGTTCGCAGATGCCGACGTCGTACATGCGATCAGGAAACTTCTGGGCGAACACGCGCAGACCAGTACCCGAGGGCATCGCCGCGGTGATGGTCACCAGGCGTGGATCCTCTGCCGCCATGGTCATCATCGCGTCGGCGAACACCTGCGAGTAGGTGCGGCGCGATTTGGCCTTGGGATGGAAGTAACCGGTGTCGACATCGAAACCCTTGGGGCCGTGGAACGCCAACGGATCGGCCTGCGATGGTTCCCAGCCGCCGCCCTTCTTGGTCAACACGTGCAACAACACTGGACCGCGCAGATCAGCGACGCGCGCGAGCGCCGCTTCGGTGGCCGCAAGGTCATGACCATCAACCGGGCCGTAATAGCTGAATCCCAGGTCTTCGAAGATGTAACCCGGCGTGACCAGTTTGTGCGCCGCCAGTTCGAGCGTCTTGGCGAAACGTTCCAGACCCTTGGCGCGCGGAATTCGTTTGAGGGTTTTGACGAAACGATCGCGCAGGCCTTGAAACATCTGGCCACTGCGGATGCGATCGAGGTAGGTGTGCAGCGAGCCGACCGGCGCGTCGATGAAGTTGCCGTTGTCGTTGAGCACCACCAGCAGATCGCTTTTGAGCTGACCCGCGTTAATCAGGCCCTCAAAGGCCATGCCGCCGGTGAGCGAACCGTCACCGATCACCGCCACCGTGCGGCGGCGCTGCTTCTGCTGGCGGTAGCCTTCCGCAACGCCCACGCCGGTGGAGATCGAGGTCGACGAATGACCGACCTTGGCGAGATCGTAGGGGCTTTCCTTGGGATCAGGGAAGCCGCTGATGCCGCCGGCTTGACGATTGGTGTGAAAAATCTTGGCGCGGCCGGTGACGAGCTTGTGCGGATACGCCTGATGGCCGACGTCCCACAAGATGCGATCGCTGCTGAAATCGAATACGCGGTGCAGTGCCAGAGTCAGCTCGATGGTGCCCAGATTCGACGACAGGTGACCGCCGTGTTTGGAGGTGGTCTCCTTGATGCGATGACGCATCTCCTCCGCCAACTGCTTCAACTCCGCGGGCGTGAACCGGCGCAGGTCGGCAGGCGAGATCAGACCATCGAGCAGAGGCAGCGGCTTCATGGGGGCTCAGCATAAAACAGGCCGGCGCTGGGGAAGCACCGGCCTGTCAGGGTAAGACGCGTGCGGACGGCACGCGGAAGGTTTACTTGATCTCAATGACGTCGTCAGCGACGACGGTCTGGATCTCGAAGCCTTCGACCGACACCACTTCGCCGATGTTGCCGGCGTTGTCGACCGCGGTGACCTTGATCTTGGCGATCTTGGTGGCGATTGCGGGGATCTCGAAGCGAAAGGCGCTGTCGGTGGGCAGTCCCTTGCCGAGATCCTTCCACGCCTTGCCGTCGGTCTGGAGCGATACCGTGACCGAGTTGGCGGTCAGGTTGGCATCCTTAATCGCGAACGGCACCGCTACGCGGTCGCCCGGCTTGAAGGCGCGGCGACCAGCGACGGCCTTGTCGGCCTCGACGATGCCCTGAGCCGACGACAGCGTGATCGCAGGCGCAGTAGTATCGACGATGTAGAGGAACTGATCATCGGCCTTGCCCTTGGGCGTAACCGAGACGTTGCCCGACTGGTCGGTGGCGACGATGGCGAGGCGGTACTTGCCGTCGGTGGTGGCCTTCCACGAGACGCTCTTGAACGGCTCGGTGAGGAACGGGCCTTCAACCCAGCTGGTGCCGTCATCCTGGCTGATCCACAGGCGCGCAGCGCTGAGACCGGCGGGGCCGACGTCACGCACGTCGGTGTCGAGCGCCGTGTCGAGCTTGGCGCTGATCGCCGGGCCGGTGACCGTGCCGCTCGGATTCACCGAGTCGACCAGCACCGAGGTGCTCTCGACCGTGCCGACATTGCCGGCCTTGTCGGCGACCAACACCTGGAGCTGACCGGCGGTGGTCATGTCTTTCGACACCGTCCACTCGTAGCTGCCGGTGTTGGGAATGTCCTGCGCCACCACATCCCAGGTGCCCTTGCCATCACGCGAATAACGCAGGGTGACGGGCGAGGCCTTGAGGTATTTGTCGGCCGCCTGCCACTTGATGGTGTACTTGGTGCCGCCGCGCAGCTTGGCCTTGGAAGTCGGGAAATCGATCACACCGGTTGGAGCCGTGCGATCGATGATGAACTCGGCATGGCCCTTGGTCGCCGCCTCGGGCACCGGCATCGGCAGACCGGAGGTCAGGGTCTTGCGGAAGTAGACCTTCCAGTGGCCTTCGGTCGGAGCCCAAGTGATTGGCTGTTCCTTGGCAAAGACGATGCCGTGCTTCTGCCACTCACCCCACGCCTTGCCATCGAAGGACGTATACCATAGCTCGCGTGAAACCACGTCGGCCTCGTCGCTGGAGCGTGCATTGATCGTCACTTCCTTGCGCGCCCACACCTTGACCTGGCGATCTTCGACCTGCTGGGTTTCTTCCGTGACCGGAGCAACGGCCGGCGCATCCGCGGCAGGCGCGATGACGATCGCGGCGAAGAGGGCGGGAACGAGGCCGAGGGTGCGGCGGATAGACATGGTTCAGTTCTCCGTGAGGCGGTTGATGGCGGAGCGGAAGAGGCGGACGCCGTCGCCTTCAGGGCGACGGGCTTCACGCGTCCAGCGCGGATGATTTTCCCAGCGCAGGAAACGTTCGGGGTGCGGCATCAGGCCGAACACGCGGCCGGTGGGATCGCACACGCCGGCGATGTCGTCGGTCGAGCCGTTGGGATTGGTGCCGCTGCTGTAACGCAGGGCGATCTGATTGCCCTTGGCGAGTTTGCCCAGCAGCGCTTTGTCGGCGACAAAACGACCTTCGCCGTGCGCGACCGGCAGTTCAATTTCGCCGTCGTCCGGAATCCACGCGCAGCGTTTGGGATCGCCGGTCAGACGCACCCAACGATCGGTGTAGACGCCAGAGGTGTTGTCGGTCAGCGTCGCCTGCTGCGTGGTGTCGCCACCGACGCGCGGCAGCAGGCCGGACTTCACCAGCACCTGGAAGCCGTTGCAGATGCCGATGGCGAAACCACCGCGCTCGACGAACGAAAGCAGTTCATCGCGCAGCGCCGACATCAGTTCGTTGGCGAAGATGCGACCGCTGGCGACGTCGTCGCCATAGCTGAAACCCCCAGGAATCGCGAGCACCTGATGCTCACGCAGCAGCGACGGTTTCTCGCGCAGGCGGTTCACATGCAAAATGGTGGAGGTCGCGCCGACCAGGTCGAAGGCGTACGCGGTCTCGACTTCACAGTTCGTGCCCGCTGCACGCAGTACCAACACCTTCGGCTTCATCCCGGCTCCTCGCTCCTTGCGCGCCAGTTGCGCGAGGCGGCATTGAAGCGGGGAGTAGTGGATGGTCAACGTGGGGCAAAGCCTGGCGGCGGGGGAAAACCCGGCGGCGGCAAGATCCCAGGGTCGACCACCTGCTTCCCCGCGTCCTTCGACACCAGGGTGCTGAATTCCAGGGTCAGCGTCGGTTTGTCCGGGTGATTGGTGCGCACCAGCACCTTCTCGTGGAATTCACCCAGCGGCAGAGTCGCTTCGTCGCCGCCCTGGGCGCTGGCGGTGATCAGCCAACTGCCATCCGCCTGGGCGGTCGGAGCGAAACGCCAGAGCTTGCCTGGGTAGTCGATGCCAAGGATCTGCAGGCCGCCTTCGGGGACTTCGCCCGGTGGACTCGATATCCGCGCACGTTTGCGCAGGCGGTTCGGTTCGTCTGGACGGACCTTGGTGACGTAGCGGTAGATGTCGTTCCAGGCGCGATCGTCCGGGCGTTTCAGCGGATCCATGCCAGGGCCGATGGCGTCGACTTGGACGCAGCCGCGCACCTGCCAGTAGGCCTCGACCTCAATCGACTCCAGGTCCGGATCGGTGAGGTAGATGCTGACGCCGACGCGCACCATGCCCGAGCGGTTGAGATTATCGACCGCAACGGTCAGCGTGGTCGTGGCCTTCGGCAGCAGGAAATAGTCGGCGATTTCCAGGGTCGCACATTTGCAGGTGGGATCGAGCAATTTGATCTTCACCGCACGATCGTGCGGGTTGCGCACGGTGATACGGGCCAGAAACGGCTCGGTCTCGCGCAGCACCGGCGCCTGCGCTGGGTCGGTGACGTTGGAGTTCTCCACTGCCGTGCTGACCACGGGCAGGCCCAACAGACCCAGCGGACACAACAACAGCAGCAGCAGGTAACGCATGCGGACGGCTCCGATCGCAGGACGGCAGGAAGGAAGCAGGCGATGTGAACGGATCAGGTCGGTCGGCGGTTCAGCCGTTCCACCCCTGACTCCCACACCGGCAGCGAACACGGTTAGACGATAGCGACGGTCCGGGCCAACACCGCGGCGGCAAGATCGACCGCCACCTGTTGGTCATGGGTGTGTGGGGCGAAGGGCAGCGTCGCCAGCAGCGGCAGGCCGGTCAGCGCCACTAGTTCCGCCGCGGCAGTGCGCACCGCCAGCGAATCATCAACCGCGGTGTGGTGGTTGAGCACCAGTCCTAATACCACGATGCCGCGCTGACGAGCGGCCTCGACCGTTAGCGCGGTGTGATTGAGCGTCCCCAGGTGTGGACGGGTGACGATCACCACCGGCAGACCAGCCGCCGCGATCAGGTCGGCCACGGTCTGACGTTCAGCGGTCAACGGCACCAGCAACCCACCGATGCCCTCCACCACCAGATCGTGCGCATCCGTCGGCGTCGGGCGGCAGCGGTCGAGGTTGGCGAGCAGACTGGCGAAGCGCACCTCGACCCCCGCCGCTCGGGCCGCCAGATGAGGTGAGGCCGGCTCTGGAAACTGCAACGGACACAGGTCTTGAGCCGACTGACCTGGACCGCGCAGCGGGTCCAGGGTGCGTGCGTCCTCGGCCGTCGTGCCGTCCCAACCACCACAGGCGATCGGTTTGTGGACCCATACTGGACGGCCAAGCCGACGCAGACCGCCGACCAGTAGCCCCACCGCGCGAGTCTTGCCCACGCCGGTGTCGGTACCGACTACCGCCACCTGAAGCGGGGAACTACGTGACGGCTGGTTGTTTGGCGGCAAAACCACGGTATTTCCCGGCACTTTCCGCCTACGGATGATTGAATCCGCGGCGCCCTTACTATGGTGGACGGCCCCCAGCGGCAATGCGGTCGTCTCGCGGCAGTCGTTCTGCTTCGGCATCCGCCTTGCTCAAGGGATCCCGCCTGCGTCTTTTTGCGCTGCCAGCTGCACGCACCCGAAGGAATCCGCTATGCCGACCTACGAATACGCCTGCCCGACCTGCGGCATCGTCGAAGCCTTCCAATCGATCAAGGAGCCGGCGCTGACCAAGTGTCCGTCGTGCAAGAAGGCCAAGGTCCAGCGCATGATCTCCAGCGGCGCCGGCATCATCTTCAAGGGCTCCGGCTTCTGGGAGACCGACTACAACCGCGGCGGCGACTACGCGAAAAAGCAGAAGGCCGATGCCGCTCTAGCGACCGGCAAACCGACCGACAAACCGACCGACAAACCAAGCGACAAGCCGACCAAACCGCTCACCACCACGCCCGCAGGCGGTGCCGGCGCAGCAGCAGGCGATGTCGCCCCGAAGGCCAAGGCGCAGACCAAACCACTGGCGATAGCGAAAGCCGGCGACGCGTCCTGACCGCTGCTTTCCTCTCTTCGCCTCAGATCCACGCACCCCACGGCCATGCCGTGGGGTGTTTTGTGTGAGCTGGTGTCGGGACTGACCAGAGATCCGAACCATTCACGCCCAGTCGACCAACCGTAGCCCAGAAATGTGGGCGAAATCCTTGGTATTATTGCTCACCAACGTCAGGTCGAGCGTCAGCGCATGTGCCGCGATCAACAGATCGGGCAGGCCGGACGGTTGGCCTTTTTTTTCCAACGCGACCTTGAGCGCACCGGCACGCGCAGCGACCTCACCATCGAACGGCAGCGTGGCGACGAACGTCAGAAAGCCCTCGACCGCGGCCGTCAGTTTGGCCGACTGACGTTTCATCGCCCCGTAACGCAATTCAAAGGCGGTGATCGCACTCACCGCCAGATCGGCAGGTTTTTCCGCCTGCACTCGTTGCACGACCGTGGGAACACCGCGCAGATAGAAACTGACGGTGTTGGTGTCGAGCAGCCAGGTCACGCGAACGGATCCCGCGGCTCGCTCCACTCAGTGCCCCAATCAGGCCGCGGGATGTCCTCGGTCCACGACCCGGCCAGGGCAAGGAACTCCGGCGACCATTCATCGACCAGTTCCAAAATGATCCGATTTCCTTCGCGGTGTTCGCGGACTCGCGCCCCACGGGGCAGCCGACAGTCACCCAGCAGTCGCACGGCCAAGCTGTTGCCGGTCTGAAAAACGGTGGTCTCGGTGCTCATGATGATGTGTATGTACGTCCGTATATACGCCTGCAAGCTGGCAACGGCCAAGCTCAATCAATCATTCAAGCACAACCACATCAGGCTCCTTGAAACCCTCGACTGGAACCTGCAAACCCGATGCAACCCATTATCTGGCAGATGCTTGACCTAAATCGCCAGCGATCGAGTCAAGATGACCAAGGGCCACGGACGCAAACGGCTGCCAACCACTCAACCTGGGCAAATTGTCCCAGAAACGCCCACCCAGGTGCTGGCACGGGGCGTGCATAGGCGTGGCACCGCGTCCAGGACTTGGGCGCCCACACTCTTTCCTTCCAAGTTCACCTCGTCCAAACGGCCATCAGGAGATTTCCCCCATGCCAGCCAAGCAGATCATCTTCAACGAAGAAGTGCGCGACAAAATCCGCACCGGCGTTGAGAAGCTTGCCCGCACCGTCAAAGCCACCCTCGGCCCCTCAGGCCGCAATGTGGTCATCAACAAAAGCTGGGGCACCCCGCAAGTGACCAAGGACGGCGTGACCGTCGCTGAGCAGATCGAATTCCGCTGCCCGTTCGAAAACATGGGCGCGCGCATGGTGCGCGAAGTCGCGTCGAAGACCGGCACCCAGGCTGGCGACGGTACCACCACCGCCACCGTGCTCGCCGAAGCGATCTTCTCGCAGGGCCTCAAGGCCGTCACCGCCGGCGTGAATCCGCTCGACCTCAAGAAGGGCATCGACGCCGCGGTTGCCGCCGTCATCGCCAATCTCGAAAAGCAGGCCACCAAGGTGAAGGGTGATTTCAAGATCATCGCCCAGGTCGGCTCGATCAGCGCCAACAATGAAATGGCCATCGGCAAACAAATCGCCGACGCCATGCAGAAGGTTGGCGAAGACGGCGTCATCACCATCGAAGAAGGCAAGGGCCTGCAGGATGAAGTCGATGTCGTCGAAGGCATGCAGTTCGATCGCGGCTACGTCAGCCCGAACTTCATCACCAACGCTGACAACCTTTCGGCTGAACTTGAGAATCCTTACATCCTGATCCACGAGAAGAAGATCAGCTCGGTGCAGGAACTGGTTCCGCTGTTGGAAAAGGTGGCCAAGGCCAACCGTTCGCTGCTGATCATCGCCGAAGAAGTCGAAGGCGAAGCACTCGCGACGATGGTCGTCAACAACATGCGCAAAGTGCTGAAGTGCTGCGCGGTTAAGGCGCCGGGCTACGGCGACCGCCGCAAAGCCATGCTCGAAGACATCGCCACCCTTACCGGCGGCAAAGCGATCTTCGAAGACCTCGGCATCGAACTGAAGAGCATCGAACTGAGCGACCTTGGCACCGCCAAGTCGGTCAAGGTCGAGAAGGAAGCGACCACCCTGATCGAAGGCGCCGGCAAACGCGCCAATGTCCAGGGCCGCATCAAAGAGATCCGCAAGGAAATCGAAGGCACCAAGAGCGACTACGATCGCGAGAAACTCCAGGAGCGTCTGGCCAAGCTCGCCGGCGGCGTCGCGGTCATCCGCGTCGGCGCGGCCACCGAAGCCGAGATGAAGGAGCGTAAGGATCGCGTCGATGACGCGCTCCACGCCACCCGCGCTGCGGTCGAGGAAGGCATCGTCGCCGGCGGCGGCACCGCCTACCTGCGTGCGATCGAAGCGATCACCAAGCTGAACCTGGAAGGCGACGTCAAACACGGCGCCGACATCATCAAGGCGGCGCTGCGTCTGCCGACCGTGACCATCGCCGAAAATGCTGGCCAACAGGGCGAAGTGATCGCCAACGCGGTGCAGAAGCTCAAGGGCAACTTCGGCTACAATGCCAAGAGCGGCGAGTACGAAGATCTGGTCAAGTCCGGCGTCATCGACCCCGTCAAGGTGTCGAAGAGCGCGCTGATCAACGCGACCTCGGTCGCCACGCTGCTGCTCAACACCGAAGCCATGATCGCTGAGATCAAGGAGCCCAAGAAGGACAAGGGCGGCGGTGGTCACCACGATGAAGGCGGTGGCATGGGCGGAATGGGTGGCATGGGCGGAATGGGTGGTGGAGACTTCTGATCTCCACACCAGCACCACGAACACACCACCAACCAACAAACATAAACCTCAAGGAATCATCCCATGGCCAGCGCAGCCAAGTCAGCCTCCAAGACCACCATCAAGCCGCTCGACGATCGTATCGTCGTCACCCGCACCGAAGCACAGGAGAAAACCGCCGGCGGTATCTTCCTGCCTGAGGCAGCGAAAGAGAAACCGCAGGAAGGCAAGGTCCTCGCGGTCGGCCCAGGCAAACTGCTCGATGACGGCAGCCGTTCGAAGCCCGACGTCGCCGTCGGTGACATCATCTTGTTCGGCAAATACAGCGGCACCGAGCTGACTGTCGACGGCCTTGAGGTGATCATCCTCAAGGAAAGCGACATCCTCGCTAAACTGGGCTAAAGCCCAGCGGCTACGAGCTTCGCGCGGCGAGCTGCGCGCTACGAGCTTCGCGTTTCGAGGGCGGCCAAGCCGCCCGCAAGAACACGAAGAAACCGGGTGCCTGCCTCTTCCAGCGCGAAGCTCGCCGCGGCGAAGCCTCGCAGCGCGAAGCTCGTAGCGCGAAGCTCGCCGCCTCAGCTCTCCATCCCTCCTCTTCAAACATCAACACTCTCATCCAAGGAAAACCACAATGGCCAAGCAGCTCATGTTCGGCGAAGATGCCCGCCGCAAGATTCTCATCGGCATCCAGACCCTCAACGACGCGGTCAAGGTCACCATGGGACCGACCGGCAAGGTCGTCATCATCGAGAAGTCCTTTGGCGCTCCCAGCGTCACCAAAGACGGTGTGACCGTCGCCAAGGAAATCGAATTCAAGGACCCATTTGAAAACATGGGCGCGCAGATGGTGAAGGAGGTCGCTGACAAGTCCTCCAAGGTCGCCGGCGACGGCACCACCACTGCCACCGTGCTCACCGAAGCCATCTTCCGTGAAGGCCTGAAGGTCACCGCCAGCGGCGCGAACCCGACGGAAGTGAAGAAGGGCATCGACAAGGCCGTTGCGGCCGCCGTCGAACAGATCGCCAAGCTCGCGACCAAGATCAAGAGCTCGGCCGAAATCGCCCAGGTCGGCACCATCAGCGCGAACTCTGACGAAGAGATCGGCAAGCTGTTGGCCGAAGCGATGGACAAGGTCGGCAAGGACGGCGTCATCACCGTCGAAGAAGCCAAGAGCACCGAGACCAAGCTCGACCTCGTCGAAGGCATGCAGTTCGACAAGGGCTACATCAGCCCGTACTTCGCCGCTGGTGCCGAGAACCAGGAAGTGAACCTGGAGAAGCCCGCGATCCTGGTTTACGAGAAGAAGATCTCGAACCTGCGCGAGTTCCTGCCGCTGCTCGAAAAAGTCGCGCAGGGCGGCAAGAGCCTGCTGGTCATCGCCGAAGAGGTCGAGGGTGAAGCCCTCGCCGCGCTGGTGGTGAACAAGCTCCGCGGCATCCTCAACGTCTGCGCCGTCAAAGCCCCTGGCTTCGGCGACCGTCGTAAGGAAATGCTCAAGGACATCGCTGTCCTGACCGGCTCAAAGTTCATCGCCGAAGACCTCGGCGAGAAACTCGAAAGCGTCGAGCTGGCCGACCTGGGCAGCGCGAAGATCGTCACGGTG
>Ga0105049_10001631_pt1 | contig 26501 bp, 18 predicted proteins | sample MAT06_FD_78087 | JGI IMG/M metagenome (GOLD analysis project Ga0105049, IMG submission 78087) | Freshwater microbial communities from Lake Fryxell liftoff mats and glacier meltwater in Antarctica - MAT-06 | ecosystem: Environmental > Aquatic > Freshwater > Ice > Liftoff microbial mat | place... | reverse complement strand
TACACTTAAATTTTCATTAACAAAACTATAAACATCACTAGGTAACCAACCCCATAGAATCGGTACATGTATTTTACGATCCTGTCCTATTTGAAGCTGACCAAGCATATAATCTTCAAGCTCATTTTTATAAATAGTTTGTTTTGTATCTGCAATTGGTTCAGGGCAGTCAAGGCAATATTGATATAAATAAACTCCAGTATTTTCAGTAGCATATATCATTCTGCCATCTCCAGAAAATTCACAGCCATAAAATCCAGAGTAAAAAGTATTCTCGATTATTTGAATATTCGACACTTCGCCACTGCACCTATCAAAATCATAAATCTACAGGTAAATTTCTCTCGTAAACGCGAGACGACTTCCGTCACGTGAAAATTTCATTTGACCCGTGTTGCCATAAAATTTAGTCCCATCAACTTCAACAGATGGATAACACTGGTAAAAGGGGCCTTCTATTGTTTCAGGGCTTACAAGAAATCTTACAAAACACATTGCAGTATTAATATTAGATATGGTATGACCCAATATCCACCAGTCCCTGCCATTTGCGTGCTTAATAGCCTGCATTTTTTCCCCACTATAACCAACCCAAAAATGAATATTTTTGGCGATAATGTCTCCTAAACCACCATCAAGTGTCATATCAACTTATGAGTATTCCAATCCAACAGTATCATCCGGGAAATTTGAATTAAAACCAGACATATAAATGATATAAAATAAATTCATTGAGCCAGGTTTTGGAATAATTGTAACACCTTGTGTAATACTGGAAGGATTGCCATATTGCACCAGCCCGATATTAAGGCTATCCCCGTTTGGCATTACCTCCAAATTCTTGTTCCATACTTTTTCTCCATTTGTATAAAACAATAATTCACCTGCATAGTTGGATATTGCTGAACATGCTTCGAGTGCGTTTATAGGAGCTTTAAAAAAGTTGGCGGGGTGGTTGAAAAATCTAACCCCACGCTATCCCCAAAGGTCCAGTTATTTGCTTGTAACTGAGCAAAAGTATTGCAGCACTCAAGAGTTGAAAAGATTATTAATAACACGTATTTAACCATATTACCTGTGAGTCAATTTATTTTATTTAATTAGAAACAATTACCGACCGTTTTAAAGCTAAATTATTATGCAGTGCACTAGTTTCTATTTTTCACAAAAAGTGCAAACTATTCACTAAAAGTAGTCATTTGGATTTCTAAAACCATTTTTTTTCACTTGGCGTTGGTTTCACCTAGTATTAATTTGGTTAAGTATCTAGGCAGTAGAAATTACTATCCTCATTTTCAAGTAGGGTCTTCAATTCAAGTCAACCTCATTATTGGCCGAAGTTTCAATGGTCCGAGAAATATAATTTGTAAAGATTTCCTATAAGCAGGATAACAGAAGAAGGCATCAACCATTGTCATGTGTTTGAATCCTTTCGAGGTCACATAACCTGTAAATTGCAGGTTTTTTTATGCGCAAAAGTGCTCAATTGAACAGAGCATCTGACTACTAATCAGAAGGTTTGGGGCCTGCCTGCCGTAGTAAAACGGAGGTAGGTATGAATCCCTTCGAGGTGACACCACCTGCAAGTAATAACATATTTAAAATTTGTCAATAATATTATTGAGTGTAAAGCTCCAAAAGCATTATTTAATTATCCATTTCATTATCAAATTATAAAAATAACTTTATATGAATATTGTAACAATTCAAAATTGTTATGTAACGAATGTTAATTTATTAAGGTCACCTTTGGACGGTGAAAATGTTTTCACAATTTAATTATTTATTATGAGAATAAAATTATCCGTTTTGTTAATATGTTTTGTCGCTTTAATGATGCCTGTTGCAGGTTTTGCGCAGTTTGCAGGTGCAACAAGCGACGATTTGTATGCTTCTTCTGGATTTAGTAATCCTGAATCAAATAATGATGCAATTATGACAGATATGTCGAAGGATGCTGATGGCGATGGTGTTAAAGATAAAAGGGATGACTGTCCCGATACACCGGCTGGCGTTGCCGTTGACGAAAAAGGTTGTCCGCTCGATAGCGACAATGACAAAATAGTCGATTATTTAGATAAATGTGCTATGGTTCCTGGTTTGGCTAAATTAAATGGTTGCCCAGATCAGGATAAAGATGATGTAGCCGATAAAGATGATGCTTGCCCAGAAGTTCCAGGTTTAGCTAGATTTCAGGGTTGTCCTGATAGCGATGCCGACGGAATTCAAGATGCATTGGATAAATGTCCAAATTTAAAAGGTCTTGACAGGTTTAAAGGTTGTCCAGATACTGATAATGATGGTATTGATGATACAAACGATAAATGCCCAGGAACAGAAGCAGGTATTAAAGTAGATATAAATGGTTGCACTGCAGATGTTGATCGCGATGGTATTATTGACTCTGATGATAAATGTCCAGATACACCAAAAGGCGTTAAAGTAGACATGAAAGGTTGTCCTGCCGACACAGATGGTGATGGTGTTATCGATACAAATGATAAATGTCCAACTACTAAAGGTGAAGGTAGCACAAATGGCTGTCCAGTAATTAAAGAAGATGTGAAAAAACGATTAAACTTTGCTGCTCGCGGCATTCAGTTTGAATCAGGAAAATCAACTTTGAAATCATCTTCTAACCCAATGTTAGATGAAGTGGTAAGTATTTTACAAATGTATACCGATTACAATTTGCAAATTACAGGCCATACCGATAATGTAGGTGGCGATGATTTAAATATGCAACTTTCTCAAGATCGCGTTGATGTTGTTAAATCCTATTTACTTGGTAAAGGCGTTGCGGCATCTCGCTTGGAAGCTAAAGGATTGGGTGAAACAAAACCAGTTGCTTCTAATGATAATGATGCAGGAAGAACACAAAACCGACGTGTTGAATTAGAATTATTTATTCGCTAAATAAATATATTTTTGTAAAAGGCATTGTATCAGTATTGGTGCAATGCCTTTTTTATGTGTTGAAATTTAGAAAAAAAATGCAAGTCGTTTTATTGCAATTACTTACGATAAGCTATGCACATTAAGAATTATTTGGATAGTTTTAATAAGTCCCAAAAAGGGATTATTGTTGTGAACTATCGAATAAAATTTTTAGAATGATTTATGATCTCCCTTCCAAATAATCGCTTAAATATTCGAAAGCACTACCTAAATTTCCATTAATCGTAATACTTGCTTCGTTTATCATTTGTGAGTTGTCTTTAAATAACTCATCCCAAACTGATTTAATAAGCAACATTCCAAACTCTTCACTGGCGCTTCGAGGAAGTTCATTCGGTAAATTATCTATAGCCATTATATCTATCGATTCAGGAATGTAAGGTGCAATCTCCATTTCCGAATTTACATCATAACCATAAACTGGTTCATTAATGGTTGTTGAGCGAATTGTTGCAGGAACACCTCCATTTACATCACAGCTAACATCTGCAATTACTTTTATTCGCCAATTCGGATTCCGCATATCGTTTTTTGTGAATAATTGTGGGGCTTGCGGACTCCAAAAAATACAGTTAATTAATAAATCACATTTATTCATGTAGTTATTAAATGTACATTTATATAATTCGGGATGTAAGTGAAATTCAGTTCTCTCAAAACCAGCATCGCTAATCCTATCATACAAATCATCACTATCTAATACACAAAAAACTGCTTCGTTGAAATTGTTATGCAAGAATTCATCTTTTGTTACTTGCTTAATTTTGATATCATTTAAAAATTCAACAGCGCCTTTTCCAACTCTGCCTGTGCCAGTAACAATTATTTTTATTGACGGAATTTGTAATCCTCGGTATTGATATTTTAATTCGTAATAATCACGACAATCTTTTGCGCGCCTTAAATGGCCTTCATCTAATCGTTGTCCAAGTGTCCAGATACCATTGTGAGCACCTATAATTCCAGCCCATCTGCCGAATGCAATAACACGAATTCCTTGTTCATCTTTCAAGCATTCATAATCAATCATCTGAATGTTTTTCTTCACTAAATTTTGCAGCAACTTTCTGTTTTGCGGCTGTTTTTTAATAGTATGTGAAAAAAAGGAATAAATTTTATTTGGAATTAATAAATCATACGGCACTTCTTTAACACCCATTAGCATATCACAATCGCGTAAATCCTCTTGCAACGTAATACCTAATTCTTCAAACTCGTAATTTGCAAAACAACGTCCTTTACTAGGTTGCACAACAATCTCTACACTAGGATAATTCTGCTTAATTTGTTGTATCTGTGTCGGTATAAGTGGCACACGCGCATCAGGCGGAAATTTCGCCTCTCGTAAAATGCCTATTTTTTTAATTTTCATGAACTGTAAAGTTAATGACTTAATTTATTGAATAAAACGATTTGCACACAATAAAATAATTACCCTGTAAATTTTTTATTTTTGGCGTGTTCGCCTTCCATGCCAAATTGACTTTTGCTGGTTGCATGCATTTAACCTCCAAAAGCATGGCTAGTCAAAAACTTAAAAATAAATATTATTGTTTCACAAATAACTTTCGGTAACTCAATCCATCAATTATAACAACTGCACTGTAAATACCGCTTGGTAGTTTTGAAGTAACAATTGCTTCAGTTAAAAATGATTGTTCATTTTGCATTACCAAAATACCTGCAGAATTATAAATACTTAACAATTCAATGGCTTTATTTGATGAAATATGCAATAAATCATTAACTGGGTTGGGAAATATTTTTAATTCAGGTTTAGCAATGCTAATTACCGCTAAATTGGTGTCAACAGTTGTGTCAGTGAGCACATATTCAAAAACATACAATGCCTCTAAAGGAATATGGTCCGACGATTGGTATAATGCATTAGCTAAGGTAGCACTTACAACTCCATTTGGCATGGTGTTCATTGCTCCATTATAATGAGCGCCATCGTTACCAATTTCATTTAAACTTCCTACTAAATAAAACATGCCACCTTCATCTTCAATAGCCTGGCTATGCAACATCATATCGAATCTGTCATCCATTCCGCCAGTTGAGCCACCGCCAAAACTTTCAATTCGTGTGCTTTGGGTATGATAAGGAGCATTTGATGCGCTATTCCAAGTGGTGGTAAGCAGTCCTGCTAAAGGGTCAATAAAATATCCAACATCGCTATCATCAATTAAAGCCGTATAAGCATCTTCATTTGAATCGTAAATATTGAAATCACCCACAACCATATAATTCGCATCTTCAGGTAATAAATTTATGACCTTTAACAAACTGTCTACTTCGCGTTTACGTTGGTCTGCATTAGTACCGCCGCTGCTTGCTTTTAAATGCACCGAATAAATATAAAATATTTCATTACTCAACGAATGTTGCAATTTAAAAGCGTTAATATCGCGTAATTCAGTTTTTACAACTGTATTGGAAATAAAACCGAATTTGTCTTTCCTGAAATAAATGCCATTGTCGGTATCGAAACTGTTAATAAAAGTGCCCATTGCATAATTAGTATCCACTTTCAATACAACACTATCTCTAAATCGCGAAGCGCCCGACAATTCGATTAGTTCCTGCACAACGAGAATGTCAGGATGAATTGAATCGATAACTTCCTTTAGAAATTGTTCTTTACCATTTCCTGAATAATCAAAATTCAATACATTATAGCTCATTATAAGGCAAGTATCAAATGCTTGTGCCTTTACAAAGTTGCTCAACGAGCACACCATCACCACTAAAATAAATTGTTTCATAATTGCCGTAAAGATGCTAAAATCTAGGCAAATGCTACGCTAATTAATTATTAAGCCTTTGCCATGTAAGCCATTTGGCCAATTTTTCTATTTTATTAGCCTGCTAGGTTCAGCTGGGTTTCCACATCCCCTAAACCCTTAATTGACGCTACTTTTGTATTTTTGCGACTTGATTATGGAAATTTCAAAAACATATAATCCCGCCGAAATAGAAAAGAAGTGGTATAAACACTGGATCGACAAACACTATTTTCACTCAGAACCGGATAACCGTGAGGCTTTCACCATAGTAATTCCCCCGCCAAATGTAACTGGCGTTTTACACATGGGTCACGTACTCAATAACACAATTCAAGATGTGCTTATTCGTCGTGCCCGTATGCAAGGTAAAAATGCTTGTTGGGTGCCAGGTACCGACCACGCATCAATTGCTACCGAGGCTAAGGTGGTAAAAATGCTACGCGACCAAGGTATTAAAAAATCAAGTTTATCGCGCGATAAATTTTTAGAACATGCTTGGGAATGGAAAGAAAAATACGGCGGAATCATCCTTCAGCAATTAAAAGAATTAGGTTGCAGTTGCGATTGGGAAAGAACAAGCTTTACCATGGATAAAAATTATTATGATGATGTAATTAATGTGTTTATCGATTTATACAACAAAGGATTTATTTATCGCGGGTTACGCATGGTAAATTGGGACCCTGAAGCGCAAACTGCAGTTAGCAACGAAGAAGTTATTTATAAAGATGTTATATCAAAATTACATTATGTAAAGTATCAAGTAAAAGGCGATAACGATTATATTCGCATCGCAACTACACGTCCGGAAACAATTTTGGGCGATACTGCCATTTGTGTGCATCCTGATGATGAGCGTTATAAAAGTTATATTGGTAAAACAGTTTTTGTGCCAATAATAAATCGTGAAATTCCAATTATTGCAGATACGTATGTTGACCGTGAATTTGGAACAGGCGCATTAAAAATTACACCTGCGCATGATGTGAACGATTATGAAATTGGCTTAAGACATAACCTCAAAGTAATTGATATTTTTAATGATAACGGAACATTAAACGATAATGCACAAATTTTAATAGGACTCGACCGAATGATTGCCAGAAAAAAAATGGTGGAATTAATGGAAGAAAGTGGAAACCTGATTAAAATTGAAGATTTAAAAAATAGTGTAGGGTTTTCGGAGCGCACTAACGCCATGATTGAACCTAAATTAAGTATGCAATGGTTCATTCGCATGAAAGAAATTGCACAACCTGCTTACGATAATGTTGTTAATGGCAATATTAAATTGCATCCTGATAAATTCATCAATACCTATAAACATTGGATGGAAAATGTGAAGGATTGGTGCATTAGCCGACAATTATGGTGGGGGCAGCGCATTCCGGCTTGGTATACCGAAACAGGCGAGTTTGTTGTGGCAAAAACTGAAGCCGAAGCAATTAAGGCATTAGCTGATAAAAATATTATTTATACCACTATTCGCCAAGATGAAGATGTACTCGACACCTGGGCTAGCAGTTGGCTATGGCCGATAACGGTTTTCGACGGATTGAAACATCCTGATGGGAAAGATATTAATTACTACTATCCAACGCAAGTATTAGTTACAGCGCCAGAAATATTATTTTTCTGGGTTGCAAGAATGATTATCGCAGGATATGAATATAAAAATGAAAAACCATTTAGCGATGTTTATCTAACTGGCATAGTGCGCGATAAAAAGCGCAGAAAAATGAGCAAGAGCCTCGGCAATTCTCCCGATCCATTAGATTTAATTGCCGTATACGGAGCCGATGCAATTCGCATGGGTATTTTATTGTGTTCACCTGCAGGGAATGATATTATTTACGACGATAAATTGATTGAGCAAGGCAGGAATTTTAATAATAAATTGTGGAATGTTTTGCGATTAATAAAAGGTTGGGAAATTAATGGAGATAGTAATCCAGAAAATACAGCTGCTATCGATTGGTTCGAATCTAAATTAAATCAAACTATCGCATTAATTGATGAGCATTTTACCAATTTCAGAATTAGCGATGCATTAATGACCTTGTATAATTTTATTTGGGATGATTTTTGTTCATGGTATCTCGAATTTATTAAACCTGAATTTGGCAAACCAATCGACCAAAATACCTATAATAAAACCATCGGATTTTTTGAAACTTGTTTAGTATTGTTGCACCCTTATATGCCGTTTATTACTGAAGAATTGTATCATTTGGTTGACGATAGAAAGGAAGGCGATGATATTATTTTAGCACAATTACCTAAAAGCGGTAACGTAAATGCAGCCTTAATTGAAATAGGAGATGCCGTAAAAGATATCATTACTAAAGTGCGCGACATTCGTGCTAAAAACAATATGAGTCCGAAAGAGGCTGTACCATTATTTATGGATGACACAATTGAAGCTTACACAGCTTTTAGCACAATTCTAATAAAAATGGCAAATCTGAATAAGTTTGAAGCAACTTCCGTTGAAATTGCCAATGCTATTACTTTTTTGCGTGGCACTCAAAAGTGTTATGTTACCATCAACGTGCAAATTGATGTTGAAGAAGAAAAGCGGAAATTAACAGAGCAGATTAATTATCAGCATGGATTTTTAGTGAGTATTGAAAAGAAATTGAGTAACGAAAAATTTGTTGCAAGTGCGCCAAAGCAAGTGGTTGATATGGAGCGTAAAAAGAAAGCTGATGCAGAAGAAAAAATCAAAATGTTGGAAGAAACCTTACAAAGCCTAAACTAATTATTGGTTTTAAGTAAATTGTGGTGTTAGTAACCACTTAATTCAACAATATGTGTAACTTTGTAAACTATATAACCTAAACCAAATAAAAATGAAAAAAGTAATCATTGCTTTATTGGCAATATCAACCGCTTTATTTGCTACCTCTTGCGGAAAAAAAGGTGGCTTAAGTGAAGAAACTAAAGCTGCTACCACAACTTTTGAAACCAGCTGGAAAGCTACAGAAGCAAACATGACTGCATTTGGCACTACTATGGCCTCAACATTCGGTGAAATGAATACAATGATGGCTCCGCACATGTCGATGGATATGAGCAAAATGAAGCCTGCAGCAAAAGCTAGCATGGATTCTATGATGGGTATGTGCAAAGTTATTACCATGCAAATGGAAAAAATGAAAGGCGATTATTCAGCCGCTATGGGTGAGTGGGCAGCTGATTCACAAGCTTATGCAGATTGGAAGAAAAAAGCATCGGAAGAAAAAATGGATGACGCAGCTTTCAGCGCAGAAATTACCAACACTTGGACAGCTAAACTCGGAACTTACAACGATAAATTGGTTGGAATGAACGAGTCGCTTACAGGCATGCAAGCTGCTTGCAAAGCAACATGCGATGCAATGACAGGAATGGCAATGCCAATAAAGTAATAAGGATTTTAAGATAAGGTTTTAAGGCAGTCCAATAGGGCTGCCTTTTTTTTGCGATAATCAATAATAACATTTAACGTGTTGTTGAAATTTCAATTATTTTTAGCAGCAGAGCGCTATAAATTTGTTCCAATTTTATAATTATGAAACTGAAAACCACACTCATCCTATTGTTATTACCCGTTATAGCAGGTGCCCAAAACATAACCCAAACTATCCGAGGTCAAATTATCGACAAGGAATCGAAGGCTACATTAATTGGTGCGTCGGTGCTGATATATGACGATTCGGTGATGATTGGCGGAGCTGCCGCGGATGAAAATGGATATTTTCGATTAGAAAATGCACCTGTTGGGCGAGTAACCCTGAAATTTTCATACATTGGGTACGAGGAGGTATTTATGAGTAATCTGATTATTACTGTTGGTAAAGAGGTAATAATAAACATTGAAATGGAAGAAAGTGCCACTGGTTTAAATTTGGTTACGATTGCAGCATATCAAAATAAAGGTGAAGTAAATAATGAAATGGCTGTAGTAAGTGTGCGCACATTTAGTGTGGAAGAAACCGACCGTTATGCAGGAAGTCGCGGTGACCCTGCACGCATGGCAAGTAATTTTGCTGGTGTGCAAGGATCTGACGATTCCAGAAATGATATTGTAGTTAGAGGCAATTCGCCAATTGGCGTGCTTTGGCGTTTAGAAGGCATTGATATTCCTAATCCCAACCATTTCGCAATTGCTGGCACAACTGGCGGACCGGCGTCGATAATTAATAATAAATATTTGGGCAATTCCGATTTTTTTACTGGTGCGTTTCCTGCTGAATATGGAAATGCCATTGCGGGTGTTTTCGATTTAAATATGCGCAAAGGCAATAATGAAAAACATGAATTCAGCGGTCAAATAGGTTTTTTGGGTACCGAGTTGTTTGCAGAAGGTCCAATTAATAAGGAAACAAAATCTTCCTATTTAGTAAGTTTTAGATATTCTACATTGCAATTATTCCAATTCATGAATTTGCAAATTGGAACCAGCGCTGTGCCTAATTATTACGATGGTGCTTTTAAATTGTCGTTCCCAAAAGGGAAAGGTGTTTTTAATGTTTTTGGTGTGGGTGGAAAAAGCAATATCGATATCCTGGTAAGTGAATTCGATAAAGCTGAAACCGAGTTGTATGGCGACAGCGACCGTGATCAATATTTTGGAACGAGTATGGCAGTTACAGGAGTGTCGTATGGTCATCAAATTAATTCAACTACATACGGGAAAGCGGTGCTTTCGTATGCTTGGCAAGAAAATCATGCCAAGCACGTTTTAGTTTATCGCAACGCAGAATTTGAAATTGATAGCATGATTCCCAATATGAATTATCACTTTATCGATCAAAAATTTACAGCGCTTTATAACTTAAATAAGAAAATTAATAATCGACACAGTTTTAAAACTGGCATCAGCGCAGAGCGATATAATTACACGCATCTAGATTCAAATTTGAATTTATTTACTTGGGATTGGGTTAATAGATATGATTATAACGACGATGCCTATTTAATGCAATTGTATTTTCAATGGAAGTATAAAGCAGGAGAGAAGCTAGTTGTAAATGGCGGATTACATAGCCAATTGTTTACGTTAAATAGCAACAGTAAGTCGCTAGAGCCACGTGCAGGCTTGAGTTATAAGATTAGTGATAAATCGGCACTAAATCTTGGCGCAGGTTTGCATAGTCAAATGTTGCCAAGTTATCAATATACATTCCAACAACTGCAGCCGGATAATTCGTTTGTATTGCTAAATGATGATGTTGCATTTATACGTAGCTTTCATACCGTATTAGGTTACGATCAAAGTTTAGGAGAAAATTTAAGGTTAAAAGTAGAAACATACTTCCAATCGCTTTATGATGTTCCTGTAGAAATTGAACCATCTGCATTTTCATTGGCAAACGAAGGAAGTGGCTTCTCAAGATTTTTCCCTGATTCACTCGAAAATACAGGAACAGGAAAAAATTACGGTGCTGAATTAACTATCGAAAAATTCTTTAGTAATCACTTCTTCTTTTTAGCAACGGGTTCAGTTTATAATTCATTGTATACAGGCTCCGATGGAATAGAGCGGAAAACCGATTTTAACGGTAATTACGCAGCCAATTTATTAGGAGGATATGAAATCACCATTAACAAGCGCAACACGCTTACAACAGGAATTAAAATGACTTACGCTGGCGGCAAATTAACAACGCCTGTAGATACGCTGGCAACTATTGCTGCTAAAGAATTAATCTTCATCGATTCACTCACTAATACAGTGCAACTTAAAGATTACTTCCGCTTCGATTTGAAATTGGCTTATCGAATTAATTCCAAAAAGAATAGCATAACCCACGAAATTGCCCTCGATTTGGTTAATTTGTTCAATGTGCAGAATGTATTAGGCTTAACCTATGCACCAAACCCTGCAGATCCGACAGCAAGTCCTGTAAAAGAAGAATATCAGTTAGGATTTTTACCTTTGTTCTATTATAAAATAGATTTTTAATAAGGAATCTAGATGCAAGTCACATTACCGCATTTAATTTCTGCATAGTTAAATAACATGACCTACAATTCAATAATCTACAGCGCAGCAAATAAAATTTGCAACATAACGCTTAATCGCCCCGAAAAGCGCAATGCATTTAATGCTGAATTAATTGCAGAACTTAAGCATGCGTTCACCACCGCAGACCATGATGCTGGTGTAAAAGTAATCGTTTTAAAAGGTAATGGTGAGGTATTTAGTGCAGGTGCCGATTTAGCATATTTGCAATCATTACAGGAAAATAATTTTCAAGAAAATCTGGACGACTCTGCTTCTTTAATGGAATTGTATAAACAAATTTATACTTTGTCGAAACTAGTTATCGCGCAAATTGAAGGTCATGCTATAGCAGGAGGTTGCGGGTTAGCTGCTGTTTGCGATTTTGCCTATGCTGTTGATGAAGCTAAATTTGGATATACAGAAGTGCGCATTGGTTTTGTACCTGCAATTGTGATGGTATTTTTATTACGTAAAATTAATGAGCGCAATGCAAAGGAATTATTGCTCACCGGAAAATTAATATCGGCGGAGGATGCAAAACAATTTGGATTAATAAACGACGTTGTAGGCATCGAAATGATGCAAGAAACAATTGATAGTCTTTGCACAGATTTAATTAATAACACAAGTCGTGCATCCTTAAAGGCAACTAAACAAATGATTGCCGCTGTGCAGGAAATGCGTTTGGATGAAGCATTATTTTACGCTGCAGGAATTAATGCAAAAGCACGTGCAACTGCTGATTGCAAACACGGCATCCAATCATTCCTCGATAAGCAAAAACCCAATTGGGAATAATCAAGGAATAGATAAAAAAGACAATATCGTAGCATGAATTTTCACCATCTGTTCAATATTTATACAATAGGGCGGCATAATGTATATAGTATTACCTAAAGGCCGCAATAAAACACCGTTGGCTATAAAGTAGGCATATATTTCATCCCGCCCCTCATTAAAATAGCTTGTTTTTTGCGGAGTTACCACATCAAATGCCAATATGGTGCCTGATTGCCGAATGTTTTCAACTTTTTTAGTTGCTACTGTTTCAAATGCTTGCAAACGCTTTGCAAAATCTTTTTGAATCGCAATTATATTTTTAACATTGTCGTAAAATCCATCTTGTTCTAAAATATCCATACTCGCATTTGAAACAGCACATGCTAATGGATTCGCAGTATAACTATGACCATGAAAAAAAGTTTTCATTACGTCGTCACTATAAAATGCATCGAATATCGCTTGAGAACACATTGTAACGCCTAAAGCCATAGTACCCCCAGTAATACCTTTGCTTAAACACATAATATCTGGTCTAGATGCACAATAATGACTTGCAAATATTTTTCCAGTGCGATAAAAGCCTGTCATCACTTCATCGGCAATACAAAGTGCACCTTTCGATTTTGCTAATGCAATTAATGATTCAAGATGGTTCGGCTGGTACATTAACATTCCGCCAGCACCCATAACTAAAGGTTCATAAATAAATGCAGCCACATCTTCTTGTTCAAGATGCTTTGCTAATTGCTCAAGACTTTCTGTTTCTTTGCCAGGTAGGGGTGGAGTGATAAATGTAACATCAAATAATTTATCATGAAATGCTTCTGTAAACCCATTTCTGTCACTTACACTCATACTGCCAAAAGTATCACCGTGATAACTGTGTTCAAATGCAATAATTCTTTTTTTTGTACTACCTGAATTGGTATGAAATTGCAACGCCATTTTTAAGGCAACCTCTACAGATGTTGAACCGTTATCGGAATAAAATACTTTCGAAAAATATCCTTCGGCATGAATTAATAAACGCATGGCGAGTTTTAATGCAGGTGTATGTGTAAATCCTGCAAAAATTACGTGTTCTAATTGTAAACTCTGCTCGTATAATTTTTGTGCAATATATGCGTTGGAGTGGCCGTGAATATTTGTCCACCAACTCGAAATGCCATCAATATAAACCTTCCCGTCTTTGTCGGTAAGTAATGCGCCCGCACCTTTAACAATATGAATTGGTTCGGTAGCCAGTTTCATTTGCGTAAAAGGGTACCAAATTGGGCCGGTGCTATCCATCTGCTTAGTTTTGTTTTAAGAGTTGAGATTTTATTTTTTCTGCATGTCGCTTAACGAATGATTTGTCGATTACATCTGTTTGTTCAACTTTACCTAAAAGTGGTAATTGACTAAATGATAAAATCGCAGTTTCACTGGCTAAATGTTCGTTCCCGTTAAAAATAATTCCGATAACAGGAATGTTATGAGCCTTAAGAACGGATGCAGACAGCAAAGTATGATTGATACTGCCCAAATAATTTTTTGATACTAAAACAACTACTGCATCCAATTGTTTAATGAGGTCTAGCATCAAAAAATTGTCTGTTAATGGCACCATTAAGCCGCCTGCGCCCTCTATTATCAATTTATTGGTGGTTTCAGGCAGCACAAAAGCTGCTGGATTAATAGCGGTTGCTTCCATAATAGCTGCCAGATGAGGAGAAACTGGATTTTTAAATCGATAAGTTTCTGGAAAACACTTGCTTTTTGGATTTGAAATCAAATTGGCAACACGCTCGGTATCACTATATTCTAAACCACCACTTTGAATAGGCTTCCAATAATCGGCTTGCAATGCTTCAACTAATACTGCCGAAACAATAGTTTTGCCGATGTCGGTTCCTATACCGGTAACAAAGATGTTTTTCATGCGCGTAGATTCCAATTTGATTTTTGTTAATTAAACTTTTAGTAAACCATCATTTTTAGACAAAATACAGAGCCGCCACTTTTCATAAATTCGGATGTTTCAACTTCAGCAACAACATGTGCACTTTGCTGAACTATATTTAATGCAACAGGATTGTTTTTTTGAATGATGGCAGCAGAAGTAGCTCTATTGGTTCCATAAATGATATGGGCATTGCAGGCAAATCCATCAAATGCTTCATGGTCTGGAACTTCATAAACACCCTCAAACATTCTACGAATAGTATTTATCGATTCTGGTGAAAATGCATCAGGCGCAATTAATACTTCAGCATGATTTAATGGAAGAAAACAAGTGTCGAGATGATAGTATTGCTCGTTAATTAATTCGAGCGTTACAATTGGCGCATCTAATGTGCGTGCAATTTCATCGTAAACATTTTTCTCACTCCTAAAACCATAACCTCCGTAAAGCAATCTTTTACAAGGATGCGCAACCATGTCGCCCATGCCTTCAAAATGATATTTGCTCTGTAAGTCAACTATTTTATAACCGTGATCTTTATAAAAATCTTCGATATAAGGAATTTCATTTTGTCTGTTTTCAAATCGCATGCGACTCATCAGTGCAATTTTTTCTCCATTCCACATCACCCAAGGGAAACTTTGATTCGCAACAAAAACCATGTCCTCTAATCCTTCAACACCATCAATAACATGGACTTCATCAAGAAATTTCTGATTTTTAAATGCTAAGTAAGTATTGCGAATGGCATCCCATTGAATATCTACGCGTTCTTTATTTACAGTGCCTTTCTGGTTTTGCATGTGTACATTTTTTACATCTACAATATTGTAAAATTCTGGGGCACACATTAAAACTTTTCTCGGTTCAACTCTCGCGTCGCAATCTTCTAATTGAAAATGGACTTCTGCAGGACTATAAGCTTTTGCAAAAACTGGTGTCATTTATAAATTATTAGTAATCGATTAAAAAAATAAATTGAAATATAATTTAGCACAATTATTTAAATCGCGCAGCTACTTTTAATTCTTTGTTGCCAGCTTCATAACTGTAAAATCCTTCTCCTGATTTTACGCCTAAATATCCCGCATTAACCATATTGACTAAAAGTGGACAAGGAGCATATTTTTGATTGCCAAAGCCTTTGTATAAAACATTTAATATGCTGTTACAAACATCTAACCCAATAAAATCGGCTAATTGCAATGGCCCCATTGGATGTGCCATACCGAGTTTCATTACTGTATCTATTTCGTTTACACCTGCAACACCTTCATATAAAGAATAAATGGCTTCATTAATCATTGGCATTAAAATGCGATTTGCAATAAATCCAGGATAGTCATTTACTTCTACCGGATTTTTGTCTAATGCTTTACTTAAATCCATAATAATATTTGTAGTTGCATCGCTGGTGGCATATCCTCTAATTACTTCAACCAGTTTCATAACTGGAACAGGATTCATAAAATGCATGCCTATAACTTTATCTGGTCGCTTAGTTGCGGCAGCAATTTTGGTAATGGAAATAGATGAAGTATTAGATGCAAGAATAGTGTCTGCATTACAAATTTGATCGAGCTCTGTAAATATTTTTAATTTCAAATCAATACGCTCAGTTGCAGCTTCAACAACTAAATCGGCATTTGCTGAATATTCAAATGAGGTATAAGTAGATAAATTTGCCAATGTGCTTGCTTTGTCTACTGCACTAATTTTTTCTTTGGCAACCATCCTGTCCAAGTTACCGGAAATTGTTTGAACCGCTTTTTCTAAAGCTGTTTCTGAAACATCCACCAGGTTTACCTTAAAACCCTTCATCGCAAACACGTGTGCTATTCCATTGCCCATGGTACCAGCACCTATCACTGTAATATTTTTCATTGCACCAATTTTTTTGGGCAATATTAATGAATAATCATAAGCTTTTGAGCGGCAATCCTTGTAAATTGGGCGTTTTCAACATAGAGTTGATAAGTTCCTGAAGGAAGGGTTTTTACAGAAATGCTTTGTGAACGGTATTGTAATGGAATACTACGAACCGTATCACCCGCCGTATTTACAATTTTTAATATCAATTTTTCATCAGCATTTGATATTTGAATTGAGATATTTTCATCAGCTGGATTTGGGAATATTTTTAACATATTATTTGCTGAAATGCTAATTTCTAAAAAGTCGGGGCAATCTAATGCTGTATATAAAGGTGCGTCAGGTAATTCACTATCATATATGCCAATTACATATTCACCTTGCTGCAATTTACTTAATTCTAGCGCACCACGTTTATCGATACTGCTTCCCCAATCATTTAATTCGTAATAAGGATAAATTGTCCATTCATCAGTTGGATTCGCTCTGTAAAAAAGTAATAAACTATCGTCGCTGTTGGTAATAAATGTATCATCTAAATAACCACCGCCAAGTGTTTGCTGACCATTATATAATAATTTGGCAGTGGCATCAAAATCATCACCAAATGTGCCTGAAATTTTCCAGTAGCGTTGATTGTTTAAATGAATACCCGGATGTTCCGTTTTAAACTGATCGGCTGCAACCCAATAATGTTGAGCATATACAAAAACTGGGGTAGTAATATTATTAACAGTGATATCGATTAAACCGTTTTTCAAACTATAGGTTGCTGCTGCATCGATAGTGATTTTATCTTCGGTAACAGCATCATTTATTTTTTGATGATAATCAATTACAACATGTTTGGCGTTTACGTCAGTAAATGAAATTTGTGTGTGTTCTCCACTCACCATTACTGGCACGGAACTAACTTCAATCCAATTTTCATCGAAAAAATTTAATGTAAGTGGAACATTATTGCATAATTCATTGGCATGATGTAATTTTTGTTGAATGCATACACTGTTAATCCCAAGAGGCGTATACCCGATATCGTCTATTTCAAATCCCGGAAACCCTGCCTGGTAAACCCATCCATCAAAAAAATCATTCATGTCAATTCCGCTACATTCCGTTAAATGATCACGTAAATCTGCAGCGCTTACTGCTTTAAATTGATAGGTTGCTAAAAATGACTTGATGCAATCAAAAAATAAATCATCACCTAAATATCCACGCAAAGTATGAATAACATCAGCTCCTTTTTTATAAGTAGTATATCCATAAGTATAAGTTGATGGCACATTAGAAATTGGGAAATAGTTTTCACCGTCTTGCGCTGCTGCATAGTGAATTACATCTTTATGATTAGTTTGAACAGCTTCGGTATAAGCATCTTCACCATATAATATTTCAGTAAATAAATGCTCAGAAAATACAGCCCATCCTTCGTTCATCCACATTTCTTCTGCCGATGAACACGTAATTAAATTGCCCCACCAATGATGTGATAATTCATGTGCATATAAAGTTTCCCAAGTGGTAAATCCATTAACTGCAAAAAGTGGGTAAGCAATATTCATGGCATGTTCCATCGCGCCTCCATTAAATGGCACTATGGCATATCCAATTCTGTCCCAAGCATAGGCACCATAATGGTTTTCATAAGTGCTTAATGCACTGTGTAAATTAATAAATGATGCTGCAAGGTCTGTAGAGTCCTCAGGTTTAACTGCAATTTCTATAGGAATATCACGGTCAATTCCAACATAAGTATCGGTATAGCTCGTGTAGGTTGAAACAGCAACAGATGCTAAATAACTCGGAATTGTTTGGTTGCAATTCCATATCCAAGTTTTGGTGCCATCACCATTATCGATTTCACTTTCGAGCAAACCACCGCAATATGCTTTTTTGTCACCTTCGGTTTTTATTTCATAACGATAGGTACTGCGTTCAATAAAATTATCAAAACAAGGAAACCAAATTCTCCCAAAATTATGTGGCACTGCGTCGAAACCTACACCTAATTGATAGGCATAATCACCATTCCAATACCAACCGCCCCAACTGCCATCCTGCTCGGGTTCACCATGATAATAAACAGTAATTTTTGTTGAATCGTCGGTATTAAATATTGAGGGTAATGTTATATTTAATAATTCACCTATGTGCGTAAATGCTAAAGTATTACCCGTATTATCTAATACTGAATCAACGGTTAATCCAATTAAGTCTAGTGGCAAAAAGGATATATTATCCACTTTTATTTTAATGTCTAATTCAGCGCTTCCTGAAATGGTATTATCTGCATAATCTGTAATATCTAAAATCAGATTAATATGGCGAATATCAATACTGTCGCTAATGGTTGGCGTAGCTGCTTGTGTATTGATTGCCGAAGCAACAAACAGTATGATTATGAAGTTCTTAAAGCAATTTTGCATCATATAATTGTTAATTTTACAGCCTTATGTTTGGTAAAATTAGGCAATTCTTGCTTATTGTTTTGTTAATGTGTGCTGCACGTCCTGCCACAGGTCAACCTGCCGATTCACTGGGCATTGGCGGTTTTATTACCCTCGATTCGTTTGTATTAACTGAGGTATCAATGGGATTCAGTGTTGCCGATTTCGTAAAATTTGTGCAGGATGACACTACTTTTTATGAGGCATTTAGAAATTTACGGCGCACCAATTACCAAAGTGCAGCAACCATAAGGATGTTTGATGATGAACAATTGAATACTGCCGCTTACACCAACAGAACCGTTCAGCAATTGGAAAGTAATTGCCGTTGGATGGATTTCAACTTCGAAGTAAACACTGGCGATTTTTTTGATAAACATGGTGATATGAATTATTACACCGCACGCATGTTTGCCTATATTTTTTTATATCGAGACACCATTTGTTATCAGCAAATATTGGAAGATAATAATGTGCAAACAGATTCGAAATTAGATGAAAGAAAAAATCAATTAAAGACATTAATTTTTAATCCAGGTCAGCCAGTTGAAAACATACCTTTAATAAAAGATAAGATGGAAATATTTAGTCCTGAAATGCAGCATTGGTACGATTATTCCATCGAGCAAAAAAAATACGGAACTGGTGTCGATTGTTATGTATTTACTGCCAAAAGGAAGCCGGAAGCCGAAAAAGGTAAAGACGTGGTGTTTAACGAATTAACAACCTGGTTTGATAAAAAAACAATGCAAATTGTAGCACGACATTATAGTTTGAGTTATTTTACAACGCTGTTTGATTTTGACGTAAATATGGATGTAAAACTCGCTACTTTAAACGGTTATCAAGTGCCAACTTCAATTAAATACAATGGCTTTTGGGATATTCCTGCTCGCAAACCTGAAATAGGAAGTGTGCAGATAAACATTTGGTAACATTTTGCTGCAGCTTAAGGCTGGACTGCATTACTTTTAATAATTGACTTTTATCACTTTTACTGAAAGGTGACATTTGGTGCGGCATGATTTGTTGCGAAGTTTATGCTGTAATTCAGGCGAAGTATGAGTATTAGATAACCAACATTTAATCACATGACAACTTTAACCCTAATTTAGCAATACACATTGGCAAATCAATCAAACTATCGATTTAGTTAAGTTTAAACCTAATAGCAAACAATTTGAAAAGAGCATGTTATTGGAACGAAACATCTAATTTTCTTACATATTATAATATATTAACATTGCTATAGCTTATTCTGGGTTTAATTGAAAATGCGAATGTTTCGGTGACTTAAAGTATAACGAAAATAGATTTAGCGTAATTAGAGCTAAAGATGAAGCGCTCGCAGCATCATTTTTACATGAAGCGGAGCACGATATTTTGGATAAATATAGATTAAATTTGTTAAAGGGATTATAATCTGAATCATAATGACAAGGTGCTTGTGCAATATCGCAACACTTGTTATTTTTTATATCACGTCCTCGACGGGTTTTCGACGGGTCATAGACCCGTCGAGGACCCGTCGAAAACCCGTCTAAAACCCGTCTAAAAGTTTTCTAAAAATCTTCGAACTGTACTTTCAATCGACTCAAAAAAGCTATTTCAAATATCAATATTCCTCCGTTTCATTCGGGAAATCATTTGTCTTCACATCTTGAATATATTGTCCAACACCTTTTTTTATTTCGTCGTATAAATTCAAATAGGTGCGCAAAAACCGTGGTTTAAATTCTTTGGTAATGCCAAGCATATCGTGCATAACTAATACTTGTCCGTCTACTTTACCGCCCGCACCAATTCCAATTACTGGAATGTGTAATTGTTTTGCTACTTTTTCGCCCAAATTAGCTGGTATCTTTTCAAGCACAATCGAAAAACATCCTAATTGTTCCAACAATGCTGCATCCTCGCATAATTTAGCTGCTTCTATTTCGTCGGTAGCTCTAACCGTGTAGGTTCCAAATTTATATATTGATTGAGGCGTTAAGCCTAAATGTCCCATTACCGGAATTCCCGCACTTAAAATGCGTTCAACAGATTCTTTAACTTCACGACCACCTTCTAATTTAACGGCATGTGCACCAGATTCTTTCATAATTCGAATAGTTGAATCCAATGCCACTTTCGAATTGCCCTGGTATGAGCCAAAAGGCAAATCCACCACCACTAAACATCTTTCAATAGCCCTAACAACACTCGAAGCGTGATAAATCATTTGATCTAAAGTAATAGGCAACGTTGTTTCATGTCCTGCCATTACATTCGATGCACTATCACCCACCAATATCACATCAATACCTGCATCATCTAAAATAGTTGCCATAGAAAAATCGTAGGCGGTTAACATCGAAATTTTTGTGCCATGCTCCTTCATTTCTTGGAGCGTATGCACTGTAACACGTTTTACTTTACCGAAATCTGGAGTTGCTGCTGACATATCTATCAAATTTGTTCGGGCGAAAGGTAAGGTTTATTTTGGATTATGACTAAAATTGAAGTAGGTGCAAAATTCGGCTCGTTTTTTGTCAAACCTGGCAGGTCTTTTTTATAAAATATTGATTATCAGCACTGTAAAAAATTGCATTTTTAATCAATTGCACCTCAATTATTGCTCAAAGTAACTTTTTTTAGCTTGTTCAAATTTTTTTTAAATACTGGCATTACCACTCACTTTCGCCGTACCTTTGCACCTGATTTAAAATCAAGCCCAGCTTATGAACAAAATCTCCGGTTTTTCAATACTTATCCTCACGGCTGCGCTCATTTTTGCTGGCTGTGGAAAAGAGAAAAAACAACGTGAATTCGCTCAAAATTCCATTGTTTACGATACAACATTACCGAACAATGAAGCAATGGCGAAATATTTGGCAGACTGCAATGCCAATTATTTTAAACACCCTAAAAACCGTTTTGCAAGTTCTACACGTGCAGAAAATTTTTCCAAAGCAACAGCGCCAAAGGATGCAAAAAAATATGTTGAATGGAAAAAAGCTATTGGCGATGAATGGCTGTTTGCCGGCGCTACTGAAAAATCTATTGCCGCTTACGACGAAGCAATTGCGAAAGCTTCAGCAGAAAAAATTAAAGGCGATTTAATCAATGATATTATTTACATGAAGGCTGTTGCCTACATGCGATTAGGCGAACAAAAAAACTGTATTGCGTTGCACTCTTCCGAATCTTGTATTTTACCAATTGCTAAAGGTGGATGGTATACAGTAAAAGAACCTACAGCAATTGCCGTTGATTTATGGTTGGATATTCTAAAAGAAAATCCCAAAGATTTAACTTCAATGTTTTTATTAAATGTTGCATACATGAATCTCGGTCAATATCCTGATGGCGTTCCAGCGCAATACAGAATTAACCCGGAAGAATTTAAATCGTCGTACGATGTTGGACGTTTCCCGAATATTGCTGGTCAATTAGGTGTCGATTTTATTACAAAATCAGGCGGAGTTTGCGTAGAAGATTTTAATAATGATGGTAACCTCGATATCGTGGCTTCTGGTTGGTTTTTAGATGAACAAATTAAAATAATGTTTAACAATGGCGATGGCACATTTAAAGATGTAACCGAAGCAACAACTTTAAAAGGAATTACGGGTGGATTAGATTATAAATGCGCCGATTATAATAATGATGGCTTCATGGATATTTTAATTCCTCGCGGTGCATGGTGGAACGATTTCGGTAAATTACCAGCTTCACTCATACGCAATAATGGTGATGGCACTTTTACCGATGTTACGTATGAAACTGGTTTAATGGAACATCTTTATCCAACACAAGCATCGGTATTTGCCGATTTTAATAATGATGGTTGGTTAGATATATATTTTGGAAACGAAACGCGTCGCGATACTGAAAAATATCCTTGCGAATTATTCTTAAGCGATGGAAAAGGGAAATTTAAAAACGTAGCAAAAGAAGCAGGTGCTGATATTTTATGCTTTGCAAAAGGCGTTGCCGCTGCAGATTATAATAATGATGGCTATATGGATATTTGTATCTCTAGTCAAGGTACCGAAAACTTTTTGCTCCGCAACGATACAGGTAAAAATGGGGGAAAAGTGAAGTTTACAGATGTAACTAAAGAAGCAGGCGTTGGTTTACCAATTAAAAGTTTCCCGGTTGCATTTTTAGATTTTAATAATGATGGTTGGGAAGATTTAACCATTCAAACCTATGATGCCGAAAACTGCGACTATGATAATGCAGCAGAATATTTCAATAAACCAGTAAAAGGTGAATACTCCATTTTATATCGCAATAACGGTGATGGCACTTTTACCGATGTTACCAAACAAATGAATATGCAGGTAGCCATGACAGTAATGGGATTAAATATTGGCGATATTGATAATGATGGTTGGATGGATATTTATTCCGGCACTGGAACACCAAACTATACCTCATTGGTGCCAAAACGTATGTTTAGAAACAATGAAGGAAAAGCCTATCAGGATGTAACGCATTCTGGTGGATTTGGGCATTTACAAAAAGGTCACGGAATTGGTTTCGGCGACGTAGATAACGATGGTGATCAAGACGTGTATGAAGATATGGGCGGCGGATACGAAGGTGATGGATTTCAAGGGGCATTTTACGAAAATCCGGGTATTACACGTAATAATTGGGTTTCATTGCAATTAGTTGGCACAATAGCAAATAAATCGGCAATGGGAACCAAAGTGAAAATAACCGTTCAAAATCAAGATAAATCAATACGCGATATCTATTTGGTTGTAACTAACGGTGGAAGTTTTGGTGTAAACAGCAACCGATTAGAAACAGGTATTGGAAAAGCAGTTGCCATTAAACAAATTGAAATTACTTGGCAAGGTCCAAACAATAAACAAGTGTTGAACGATTTGCCGATAAATTCGTTTATGAAAATTATAGAAGGCGAAGCTGCATTCGAGATATTACCGCTCAAATCGTTCAAGTTCGCAGCTATGCCAGCAGACTCAATGATGATGCACCATGGACATGAAATGTAAGCGATGCTTTACAAAACATTTAAACTGTAATTAAGAAAGTTTTAAGTAACCGCAATCAAAAAATAGTATAAAAACGCAGTCAAAAGCTGAATTTTGCATGAACAATCATAAATAGATTATGAACACGAAAACCAAAAGGATATTAATTATTTCGGGAATTTTCATCGCAGTTGTCGGTGTTGGGTCTTATGCCATGAAGAGTAAAATCATGGGCTTACTTAAAGGCAACGATAACAAGCGTGTTGCAGCTCAGCAATCTGCAGATATTAAAGAAATTGCCTGGACATCTACCGAAGCTGGTAATCAACCAATGATTGATTACTTGCATCAAGTTTATGATGCGGTAAACAAACCGGGCTTACGTTTCATGAATACTGCCATTGTTGAAAGCTTATTGGCATTGCCAATTCCTAAGGAAGCAGGAGCCAGATATCAATGGTATTTTGATGTTTGTAATCAATTACTCAATTGTGGTAGAGTAGACGATGCAGTTGCCAGAATTGATGAATTTGAAAAATCGGAACAATTCAAAAAATTAACGGATGCCCAATTTGGTGGCTGGTATTATACAAAAGGTTTAGTTTATTTAAGGTATGGTGAAGTGGAAAATTGCATTGGTATGCACAATGCAGAATCATGTATTTGGCCATTGTCGAAAGCTGCTCAAAGCACAAAAAAAGATGGCCCTACAATGGCTGTGCAAGCCTATAGCGATTGTTTAAAATACGAGCCTGAAAATTTATCTGCTATGTGGCTAATGAATATTGCCTACATGCAATTAGGTACCTATCCAGAGGCTGTTCCTGCAGCATATTTAGTTAAGCCCGAATCATTTAAGTCAGAATACGATGTACCACGTTTTAAAAACGTAGCTATTGATTTAGGCGTAGATAATCCTAATATGTGTGGTGGTGTTATTCTTGATGACTTTAACAACGATTATTTGATAGATATTTTTACTTGTGGTTGGGGATTACATGAAAGAAGTTTCCTTTTGTTAAATAAAGGTGATGGCACGTTCGATGATGTTTCAAAAAAAGCAGGGTTAAGCGAATACCCTGGTGGATTAATGATTCAACAAACAGATTACAACAATGATGGCTTCCTCGATGTTTGGGTTTCTCGAGGTGCTTGGTATAGCAACTTCGGTATTTTGCCAAGTTCTTTATTGCGCAATAATGGTGATACTACATTTACTGATGTAACACGTGAAGTTGGAATCTGGACTACTAGACCATCACAAGCTTCAACTTGGGCAGATTTTAATAATGATGGGTGGTTAGATTTATACATCGGAAACGAGGCTTCTCGTAAAGGTGATAAAATTAACGACTGCCAATTATGGATAAACGAAAATGGTAAATTCCGTGAAATAGCTAAAGAAGCAGGTGTTAACGTAAACTCATTCATTAAAGGTGTAACCTCTGGCGATTATGATAATGATGGTGATGCCGATATTTATATTTCAGCTAACGGATTTAAAAACTTTTTATTCCGCAACGATACCAAAAAAGGTAGCGCCAAAATTAATTTCACCAATGTTACAAAAGAAGCTGGCGTGCAAGGCCCCGAATCTAGTTTCCCTTGCTGGTTCTTCGATTTTGATAACGATGGTTGGTTAGATATCATGAACTTTAGCTATAGCGCAAATATTTCTGATAACGATATCCCAGCCGAATACATGGGCAAACCTACTGAAAGTGATAAAACTGCATTATATCGCAATAACCACGACGGAACATTTACCAATATTGCCGAAAAAACAGGATTGTCTAAACGCACATTCTTAGTTATGGGCTCAAGCTATGGCGATTTTGATATGGATGGCTGGATCGACTTTTATGTTGGAACTGGAAAGCCTGATATGCGCAGCTTAACACCAAACAGATTGTTGCGTAACGATGGTGGTAAATACTACCAGGAAGTTTCTACTTCTGCAGGTGTAGGTGTTTTACAAAAAGGTCACGAGATATCTTTTGCCGATTTAAATAATGATGGTTACCCTGAAATTTTCGCTCAAATGGGCGGTGCTTACGAAGCATCTGGATTTTACGATTGCTTATTCGAAAATCCTGCTTCTTTCCAAAATAATTGGATATCAATCGACTTAACTGGAACAAAATCAAATAAAATTGCACGTGGCGCGCGATTAAAAATTACAACAGTAGAAAACGGTAAAGAACGCAATATTTATGAATGGGTAACCAGCGGTTCAAGCTTCGGCGCAAACAGCCTGCGTCAGGAAATTGGCCTTGGTAAAGCAACTTCAATTAAACAAATTGAAATAACTTGGCCAACCAGCGGAATTGTAACCGTTCTTAAAGATGTGCAAATGAACCAATTTATTGCGGTAACTGAAGGTAAAGATGGTTTTACACCAATTTTGTTAAAACCTTTCGTATTCCAAAGTACACCAGAAAAATCGTTCACCCACAAAATGATGGAAACAATGGATCATGGTAACGATAGATATATGGATATGCAGCATAATCATTAAATAATTGTATACTATATTTAAAGAGGCTGCTCAAGAGTGCAGCCTCTTTTTTTATTTACGAAGTTTCTAGTTGTTACCAATATTTATTATCAGGTTAACCCAAATTAATCAATAGATATTAGCAAATTAATCAAACTGTTGATTTAGTTGGGTTTAACCTAAATAGCAAACAAATGGAAAAGCGCATATTATTGGAAGCCAACATC
>Ga0105049_10001628_pt1 | contig 26518 bp, 20 predicted proteins | sample MAT06_FD_78087 | JGI IMG/M metagenome (GOLD analysis project Ga0105049, IMG submission 78087) | Freshwater microbial communities from Lake Fryxell liftoff mats and glacier meltwater in Antarctica - MAT-06 | ecosystem: Environmental > Aquatic > Freshwater > Ice > Liftoff microbial mat | place... | reverse complement strand
TCGCCGACGGTCCAGCTGCGGGTCTCGTCGTCGCCGAGCGTCTGGCCGAAATCATCGACCAGGTTCTTCGAGACCACGGCCTTGTAGCCGGTGCGGGCCTTGGTCGCGCCCCACACGCTGATCACCATGCCCGATTGCTGGATCCGCAGGTTCGCGATGTCCGGGCTGACGGCGACGAGCTCCTCCTCGAACTTCTCGCTGTCGAGCGGGTTATTGAACCGCATCGTGAACGGCGTGCCCGGTGGGCAGTTGTTCTGGTAACCGCAGATCGCCTCGACGAGCTTGAGCGGCGGGTAGGTCCTGAACGCGAACGACTGCGGCACCTTGGTCGGATTCGGGCCCTCCGCCGACGGCGTGCCGATGGGAATCGTCACCACGATCGCGGCGTCCTTCGGGAAGTCCTGCGCGGCGCGGAACGCGATCCAGCGACCGTCTTGCTCGTTGCGCTGCGCCGCAAGGACCATCGCCGCGACCTGCTTGTCGCGCGACTTCGCCTTCTTGTCGTCGGTGATCTTCTTGATCTCGGTGTCGTCGATCCGCTTGATCGCGACCGCCTTGCCGTTCGCGGTGACCGCGATCTTCGCCAGCACCGCCTGCGCGTCGATCTTCTGATCGAACAGCGCGAACATCGGCACGTCGAGGTGCTGCGGCTGGTAGTCGACGGGGAAGCGCGAGACCAGCGTCGGGGACGGCGTCTCGAACGTGAACTTGGTCGCGGTCTTGAGTGCGTTGCCGTTGGCCGCCTTGGTGCCCGCGGGAACCTCGACCGTGTAGGTCGTCGCCATCGGCATCCGGACGTCGGGGTCGAACAGCAGCGTGCGCGTGCCGAGCCACCGCCAGTTGCCCTTCGGCTGGGGCGTCAGCGTGACCGGCGTGGTCTTCGACGCATCGCCTTGCGACGTCACCGCCACCATCGGCTGGTTGAACGTGATGCTGACCTCGGGTGCGATCGGCACCAGCCCCTCGGGCATGTAGCGCAGGATCTTGAGATCCATGCTCGCTTCATTGGGCTTCGGCGGCAACAGCGACGAGGCCGGCGGCGGAAACGCGCCGGTGATCGTGTTGCCGGTGCGCGGCACGGGTTGCGAGCGCGGCCGCAGCGCGAACGCTTGCTGGTCGTTCGCGTCCCTGGTGATCGGCTTCGCGCGCGACAGCATCGCCTGCGTCTCCGCATCGCCGAGCTTGCGCGCGGGTGCGAGCTTGCTCTTGTCGAACGCGGGTGCGCCGAGCTTGCCTTCGGTGACCTTGAGGTCGAGCCCGTTCGGCGCGTCCTTCAGCTGGACGTACACCTCATCCGTGACCGGCGACTGACTGCCGACGTTCGGCGACGAGCCGTCGCCCCCCTTGCCACCACATCCACATGCCCCCGAGGTGACGAGCACCGCCGCAACCAGGATTCGCTTCATCGGCATTCTCCTCATTACTCCACCACCACGCGATCGGAGCCGCCGCGACCGAAGGTCTCCGGCATGTACATCTCTTCCGCCTTCGGCGGCGGCACCACGAAGTTACCCGGTGTCGTCGCCCGCGCGACGTACTCGTACGTGTGAACGCCTTCCCACAGCATCGACGCGAACGCCTCGACGCGCTCGTCGCGCATGTTCTGGTGCTCGTACCAGGGGCCGTACCACCACCAGTACGCGCCCTTCGCCTTCTGCTGATTTGGATCGAGCGGGATCGGGCCGGTCACCGCGAGCGCCGGGTTCATCGCCTCGAACCCTGCGGGCATCGGATCGACGAGCGCGACGTGATAGCGCCGGTTCTGGTTGACCATGTTCAGCTTGATCCGCACGCGGGCGCCGGCCTTGACGTGCCACACTCCGTCGGGCGTGCGCGTCACGTGCCTGGGATCGTCGACGGCCTCGTACGCCCGCGTGACCACGAAGCCGTAGTCGGCGGGATCGAGCTTGAGGTTCGCCGGCGCGTAGGTCATCCCGATCCGGTAGTAGAGCCGACCAGCGCCGGCTTTCTGGATGGTCAGGTTCTGGTTGTCGTGCGACGCGACATCCTTCATCGCGATCGGGATCGTGAAGAAGGATGTCGAGCGGCCCTTGAACGCGTGATCGCCGGCGTAGTCGTTGCCGAGCCAGACCCGCGCGACGAAGTCCGGCGTCGACTTCTCGTAGGTCTGGAAGTACCGATCCATCGCGAGCAGCGCGAACGTGTTCTCCTGCGTGTTGAGCCAGCGGCCGCGCTTGCGGTGTGCGAGCAGGCCGGTCACGATCTTCGGGATCAGATCGAGATCTTTCTGTTCCTGGATCAGCGACTCGAGCAGCACGCTGTCGACGCGGCGATCGCTCGCGAGCAGCAGGTAGTTGCCGTCGCCGTAGGAGGTCGTGAAGTTCGCGGCACCCGCGGTCTCGCTCACCTTGTTCAGCGCGTGGCGGACGATGGCCTTGCGCTCGACCTCCGCACCCTGCTGTTGCGCCATCATGCCGAGCAGCCAGCCGAGGCCCTCGAGCGGTGCCTTGTCCACGCCGCCGTGGTCGCGGAGCAGCTTCTGGCCCTTCGCGAGGTCGAGATCACCGAGCAGCTTGCGGGTGTAGAGCGCGTAGCTCGAGATCGAGAACCGCACATCCTTGCCGTAGTACCAGGGGTAGTGGCGCTCGATGTCCTTGAGGTAGGGCTTCGCGCGATCGATCATCCCCTCGGGAACCGCAAAGCCCTTGGCCTTCGCGCGGAGGAGGGCGTTGGTGACGTAGACCGTCAGGTACGGCTCGCTCGGACGACCGCGCTCCCAGAACGTGAAGCCGCCGTCGTAGTTCTGCATCTGCGAGAGCCGCTCGAGGTCGGTCTTGACGCTCGCCTCCATCGCGGCCTGCGACGGCATCTCCTTGGTCTTGAACGCGGTGAGCACGTCGCGTAGCGCGGCGATCGCCATCACGCGCGATGCGCGCTGTTCGGCGCACTCGTAGGGGTACTTGACGAGATAGAGCATCGCGTCGGTGAGCGCCTGCAGGTTGGTCGATGCGGTGGTCACCTCGAGGCCGCCGAACTCGGTGACGACCTTGCCGGGCAAGGCGACCGGCTGTGCGATCACGCCGTTGTCGATCACGCCGTACGTCGCGAACGCTTCCGTCGTCGCCGGCGTCCACACCGGTAGCGCGAGCTCGCTCGCATCGCTGTAGTTGCCCGAGGAGGCGACCAGCTGGAAGCGCGCGGTGCCGGCGAGCTGCGCGGCCGCGGGGAAGCGAACCTCGAGGCGCTCGTTTGCGGGGACCACGAGCTCGCGACCCGCACCGTCGGTGATCGCCGCGTTGGTGCCGCGCACCGCGACCTTGACGCTCATCGGCGCGTCGGTCTGGTTCTGCACGATCACGGGGAGCTCGAAGGTGTCGCCGAAGTTCAGGAACCGCGGCGGGCTCGGCCGCACCATCAGCGGCAGGCGCGCGGTCAGCGAGCTCTCGCCCTTGCCGAACTGCTTGTCGCCTGCGGTCGCGATCGCGACGATGCGATAGCGCGTCAGGTTGTCGGGCAGCTTGATGTCGACCGTGGCCGCGCCGTTGGCATCGGTCTTCACCGCCGGTGCGAACGCGGCGAGCGGGTTGAAGTTCGCGCGGATCGCGATCGACTTGGGCTGCTCGGGCTCGCTCTCGCCACCGTCACCGTCACTCTGGTCGCTCGGGTCGTTGGACTTGCGCTGCTTCGACGGCTTCTCCTTTTGCTGTTCCCCGCGAGCGCGCCCCGCGGACCGCGTGGCACTTTGCGGGCGCCGCATGCCGCCGCGGACCGTCGTGGTCTCGACGGTGATGTTTTGATCTTCCTCGTCGAGGATGCCGTCCGCATCGTTGTCCTTGTTGTCCATGCCGGCGTACATGTCGCCCTGCGGCTTCGCGAGCTTGACGTACGCGCGCGAGTAGAAGTCGCGCGTGTCGGCGCCGCGATGGCCGTAGAACGTACCGATCGGGTTCGGGAACTGATAGCCGCTGAGCGCGAGCACCGCCTCGTCGACGACCAGCACGGTCGCGTCGGCATTCGGCACCGGCCTGCCCTGCGCGTCCTTGACGATCACGCCGAGCTTCGCCGCTTCACCGGGCCCGAGCTTGCTCGCGCTCGGCGTCACCGTGACCGCGAGTGTCCGATGCTTCGGCGGCACCGGGAGATCGATCATGCCCACCGCATAGGCGGGGCGCTTCGGCAGCTTCAGATCCGGATCGCCCTGGTCGTCGAGGCGCGCGGCCATGCCGACGAGATCGACCTGGACGACCATGTTCGGCGTCATCGAATCTGCGATCGGCACCGTGATCACCTTCGTCGGCCCGGTGATCGCGATCCGCTCGGTCTTGACGATGCCCGAGCGGCGCCAGCTGACGATCGCTTCCGCCGGATAGAACGGCGCCTGCAGGAGCAGCTCCGCGATGTTGCCGGGCGCGTACTCCTTCTTGTCGGGAACGATCTGGACCCGCTCCTGCGAGAGGTCGCGCGCCGGCGGGCGGTCGCCGCCGGTGACCCAGAACGTCAACGTGGTCTGGTTCGGACGACCTTTCGCGTCGACGATCAGCGCCGTGACCTTGTAGGTGCCCCCCTCCTTCGTCGCGAAGCTGCACGGCACGGCGGTTGCGCCGCCGCGGTCCGCTGGTGTCGCGACCGCGCACGTCTGCGGGTCGACTTCTTTCTGGGTGTACTTGCCCTTCTTGTACTCCCAGTCGAGGCGCACGCTCTTGACTTCGATCTTCGCGCCGGGGAGTGACTTGCCATCGATGTCGACGCCGATGACATCGATCTCGAACGGCTGGCCCTTCTCGACGAACGGCTTCTTGGTCTTCAGGCCGACGTAGGCCTGCGACGGATGGACGAGCAGCGCCGACGATGCCGACCAGGTCTGGCGATTGACATCGGTGACGCTCGCGTTGGTGGTCACCGACATCGGCACCGCGGGATTCGCCGACAGGAAGTCGAGGTGGAGAATGTGCGCGCCCGAAGCGTCGGTCTTGCCGGCGAGGTTCCAGGTCTTCGGCGGCTTGTAACCTTCGCTCTCGCCGTCGCCGTCATCGACGGCACCCCACCAAGGCGACCACGTGCCGAACGTGTAGTCGTCGCGGTTCGGCGGCGTGAAGCTGGTCTGGCTCGCGGTGACGTACCAGCTGACGGGTGCGCCGCCGAGCGGACCGCCGGCGTAGTAGCTCGCACCGACGGTGACGTCACCGCTGCCGCCGATCAGGAATGGTCCCTGGCTCTGCTGCGCGGACACCTGGAACTCCGGTCGCCGGAACTCCTGGATCTGGAACCCGTGCGTGTGCGAGCCGATCATGCGGCCCTTCGTCTCCAGCGTGACGTACGCGTAGCCGAGGTTCGGCGTCTTCGGCAGCGTGAACTTCGAGGCGAAGCCACCGACCGCGGACACGGGCATCGAGCCCTTACCGATCTCGTTGTCGCGCGAGTCGCGCACCTTGTAATCGATCGACTGCACGCTGCCCCCGATGCCGCCGACGTCGCCACCCTTGCCGTAGTTGATGGTGCGCAGCCAGCCGGTCAACGTGACCTCCTCGCCGGGTTTGTACATATTGCGATCGTCGATCACGTACCAGGCGAGCTGCGTCTGGCGATCCTGGCGATTCCAGCTGCCGTACTCGTTCCAGTAGCCGTTGTTGTCAGTGACGAACGCGATGTCGTTGCCGCGCCGGGCGACCAGGTAATGCGCGCCCTTCACCTGCTTGCCGGCGGGGAGCGCGAGTGTTGCCATGCCCTGATCGTTGGTCGTGCCCTTGATGCCGTGCGGACGGATCTCGAGGGCGACGCCGACCGCCGGCTTGCCAGTGCCGAGATCCGTCGCGAACGCGATCAGCTGATCGGCGTCGACGTACGCGTCGATCGCGAGCTTGGTCGACTGCACCCACGAGACCATCCGCGGCGGCTCGTACTTCTCGGTCCACGGATACGGCTCGACCACCGCGATCGCGTGCCCGAGGCCGGTGCGCGCGAGCGCGGCCTGCAGATCGAGGTGCGTCTCGACGAGCAGGTCCTTGCCCGAGACCGTCTTGACCAGCTGGTCGAACACCTTGCGGCCCGGCCACTGGGGCGGCTTGTCCTTGTTCCACTGGTTGCGCATCGCGAACCGGTAGCGGTCGTAGTCATCGATGCCGACCTGATACAGCCTGACCTTGAGCTGCTCGTAGTTGGTCGTGAAGAAGTCGAGCGTCGGCGACTTCGCCGAGGGATCGAGGACGACCATACCCTGCGGGCCGAAGAACGTCGGCACCGCGTCGGTGACCTTCCACGTCAGGGGCGCGTCCTGACCGAGCGTCTGCCCGAACTCGTCGAGGATCCCGCCCGAGACGCGGACGTCATACGTCGTGCGCGCCCTGGTGTTGCCCTGGATGGAGATCGTGCTTCCGCTCTGCAAGATCTTGAGGCCCGGGACGTCGGGCCCGACGGTGATCTGCTCCTGCGTGAACTTGTCGCTATCGATCGGGTTGTTGAACGTTACCGAGAACGGCGAGCCCGGCGGGCACTTGCCTTGATAGCCGCAGCCGTCGCGGAGGATCTTGAGCGGCGGGTACGTGCGAAACCAGTGCGACTGTGACTTCGTGGTCTTGTTCGGGCCTTCCGCCGATGGCGTGCCGACCGGAATCTCGATGTTGATCTGCGCGTCCTTCGGGAACTCGCTGGTCGCGCGGAACGCGAGCCAGCGGCCCTGCTGCTCGCCGCTCTCGAGGCTCTCGACGATCGACTTGAGGTTCTTGTGCTTGGCGATCTCCGTCGCATCGAGCAGCGTGATCGCGACCAGCGTGTTGTTCGCGGTCACCTTCAACCGCGAGAACACCACCTGCGTGTCGATCTTCTGATCGAACGCGAGCAGCATCGGCACGTCGAGGCGCTGCGGGCCGCCGGTCGGATAGCGCGTGGTCAGCGAGGGCGTCGGTGTCTCGAACGTGAACTTGTGCGGCGCCTTCAGCGCACCGCCATTCGCGGACTTCGTGCCCGCCCGGATCTCGACGCTGTACGTGGTCGCCTGCGGGAACCGGATCTCGGGATCGAACAAGATCGTGCGTGTGCCGATCCATCGCCACGTGCCCTTCGGCTGGGGCGACAGCTTCACCGGCGTGGTCGCGGCCGCGTCATCCTGCGAAGTCACGGCGACCATCGCCTGGCTGAACGTCACGCTCAGCTCGGGTGCGAGTGGCACCGCGCCTTCGGGCATCCAGCGCAGCACCTTGAGGTCCTTGCCGGCATCGCTCGCCGCGGGTGGCAGCAGCGAGCTCGGTGGTGCGGGGAACTGTCCCTTGATCGTAGTGCCCGTCCGCGGCGCGGGCTGCGAGCTCGGCCGCAGCGCGAACGTCTTGTAGTCGTCCGGATCCGCCTGGATCGGACGCGTGCGGCTCAGCAGCGCCTCGGCTTCCTGCGCACTCAGCTTTCGCGCGGGTGGCAGCTTCGACGTGTCGAACGCCGGGGCTCCGAGTTTTCCCTCGCTCACCCGCAGGTCCAACCCCGGTGGCGCGTCCTTGAGCTGCACCAGCGCCAGATCCGACAGCGGCGAGGCGCTGCCCATGCCGCCCGGAGGGCCCGGAGGGGTGCTCGTGGTCGTGGCCTTTCCGCCACACGACGTGACCACGAACGACAGCAACGTCGCGTGGGCGACGACTCTTAACCAAAGCGAAGTGGCGCGCATGGGCTTCCGCCCAGCACGCTCGATGGAGTTGCGATTCACAGGTCCTCCGAAATGCGTGCTGTCCTCAACGCATCAGCCTTCGAGCTGATCTGACGAGGACGGTCGCCCGCCAGTGGCATTCGATCAAGCCAACCGCGCGGGATCGCGTCAACAATTCCCACCAATCTCGCCACCATCCAGACTCCGGACGAGGTTGTTCCGTGCGTGTCGCGACACGCCTCTCCAGTGTCATTTGGCATCGCGGGGACTTTTGACTCGCGTCGAATCGCGAGACCGCGTTCGCCGAACCGCAAGACCGCGTTCGCCGAACCGCAAGTCGGATCGAGAAGGCGGCCGACGCCGGCGATCCGCACGCGCGGCTGGCGATCAACGACGGCCTCGGCTGTTACCGCTCGCTGCGATTGCCGTCCGACTTCAGAGGTTCAGTCCCTCGAGGGCGCGATGCATCTCGTCGGCCGTGAACCGTTGCGCCGGATCCGGTTGGAGGGACTTCTCGATCACATCACACAACGCTTGCGACAAGTTCCGCCCGGTCTCGCGCTGACGCAGTGGCACGATTGGCCGCTCGATCGACACGAGCACCCAGTTCTCTCCTTCCCGGTAGTCACGAGGGAAACATCCGGTGAGCAGGCGATACATCGTGGCCCCGAGTGCGTAGATGTCAGCCGGAGGCTTCACGTACTTGAAGTCGAGCAGTTGCTCTCTCGGCATGTAGGGGAGGGTTCCGCCCAGCGCGCCGTCGCCGGTGAGGCCACTGGCCCCGGCATCCTGGAAGTTTTTTGCGAGACCGAAGTCGGCGACCTTCACGACGAGCTTGTCTTCGGCCTTGCCGATGAGCATGAGGTTCGCTTCCTTGATGTCGCGATGCACGATCTGCCGCGCGTGCGCGTAGGCGAGTCCTCTGAGCGCCTGGCATGCGATGTCGATCGCGAGCCCTGGCTCGAGGGTACGGCCGCCTTTGAGCAAGCTGTCGGCGCTCTGCCCGTCGACATACTCCATGACGATGCTGAAGTTGCCAGCCGTGGGTTGGGCGAGCTCGTAGACACGAACGATGTTTGGATGATCGAGCTCCGCCTGGACGGCCGCCTCCCGCAGAAATCGCGCACGCATCTCACCGGACATTGCAGCCTTTGGCAGGATCTGCTTGATCGCGCGCAGGGTGCCATTCACCGCGTGACGTGCGAGGTAGACGCATCCCATCGCGCCACGCCCCAGCATGCGGACCAGTTCGTAGTCCGACGGTAGGACCGGCGCGATCGCGAAGCGCTCCTGGCACTGCTCGCAGAGGAAGACGACGTCCTCTTCGTCGGCTCGCGCCGGCTCGTTGTTGTCAACGGTGCCACACCGACACTGCACGCCGGCGCGACCCACCCGTGTCGCAGGGTGCTGCGTCGATCGCATCGTCGCAGCTACGGCGTCATCGCGCGCCAGCTCGACTCGCAGTACGGTCTCGCCCACCTGAATCCGATCGTCATCACGGAGCTCTGCGTCCTGCACGCGACGGCCGTTGACGAACATCCCGTGGCGGCTCTCGAGATCGTGCGCCATGAACCGGTGAGGACCCATCTCGAGCTTCATGTGCTGACGGCTCAGGGCGGTGTCGTTTGGGATGGTCAGCTGCGCGTCGGCTCCACGACCGACGATGATCACCTGCGGACCGTCGAGGTCCACCACGCGTCCGCTGGCTGGCCCCACCAGGACATGGATTCGAGCCTTCACACGGAGATGTTATCTCAAGGCGATGTCCCGTCGACTGTTGAATCTCGGTGGCGGTTGGGGTGGGTGATCTCTACGCGGGCTGTGGTTGTGGTGCAACGGCAGCCGACGACGGCTCGCCCTCGACGAACACCAGGGCGTCGCTCTCCTCGACCTCGATGATCATCGTGCCCGGGATCGCATCGAGCTCGGCGATCAAGTGCTCGACCTGCTTCCGATCCGCGGCGATCGGTTCGAGCTCGAGATACTTCTTGTACGCGTCGATCGCACCCTGGATGTGCTTCCTCCGGCGCAGCACGTCGGCGAGGTTGTACTGGGTGTTCGGGTGCGGCGCGATCGCGAACGCTTTACTCTCGCGAGCGCCACTGCCGATGCGGGTCTCATCCATCCCCTCGAATGCCCACACGGTGGTCGGGAGCCGCGCTTTGGGGCCGCGCTTTGGGCCCTGCCACGGTTACGCCGGCGCTGCTGTTCGTCGACCGCGATCCGTTCCGGATCGACGCCGAGGACCGCGCCTGGCTACAGCATCTCACTCGCCCGGCGATCCTGGTCACCCTCCCGGTTCGTCCACCTCGCCGCGATCGCCCCCCGCACAGCGACCAAGCCGCCATCGTGTACGGCGCCATGCCGATCGAGGCGCTCAAGCCGTGACCCGGCCCGACGACCAACACTGCGAACCACCCACCACGACCCAGACCACCACCACGACCCAGACCATCACCACGACACAACACAACACAACACAACACAACACCACGAACCAACACCGCGACCCTGACCCACCGCACCCCAAACCGAATCCTCGACACGCCAAGCCCTCGAGACTCGCCGCGCGCATCGAAAATCACGACGGCACCGTGCTGCGCGCCCCTCGCGAGCGAGTACACACGACCCATGAAGAAGCTCTTCGCTCCAGTCTTCCTCGCCGCCGTCCTCTCCACCGCCGCCGTCGGCTGCTACGGCAGCTACGGCGCGTTCCACTCGGTCCACAAGTGGAACGGCACCGTGTCCAACAACAAGGTCGCGAACTCGCTCATTCACTTCGCGCTGTGGGTCATCCCGGTCTACGAGCTCGCGCTGCTCGGTGACTTCATCATCTTCAACAACGTCGAGTTCATCACCGACGAGCCGGTGTTCCGGCCCTGACAACTTGACGCAGGCGCGCGGGTCCGCGGATGTCAGAAGCCAAGGGAGCGGTTGTCGTGCCGTAATCCCAGCATACCTCTCTGCTCCTCCTCGCGATGGGATGCGCGAGTTGTGCAGAAACGTGATCGATCTTGCTCGGATGCTCACCGGAAGCTCGAGTAGCCACAGACACTTGACCCGATCCTGGGTGGGAGGGGCGTCGACAGGGTTCGACAGTCCCCATCGCTAACGGACCGGATCCGCGCTGCCGCTCGCAAAAATCCTGCGGCCTGTCGTTTGCTGTGGGTGGGGTTGTCTTGAAGGAGCCCTGTACTATGACCCGCCTCGCCTCCGCTGCTGTTTGTTTGGTAGCCGCCCTCACTGGCTGCACGCCCTCGACGATCGGTGGCGACGACGATGGGTCAAGCCCCGACGCCGGCGACAACGGCCCTCCGGGTGCGGACGCCAATTGCCCCGCCGTCAACTTCGCGGCGACCGCAGTGGTGCCTTCGATCCAGCTGCTGATCGATCGCAGCGGCTCGATGGACGAGTCGATCGGCAACAAGACCCGCTACGCCGCGGTCCGCGATGCGCTGGTCGAGCCGACCACCGGCGTCGTCACCACGCTCGAATCGCGCGCGTACTTCGGTGCGTCGCTGTACTCGACCGACGCACCGTGCCCGAAGCTGTACACGGTCGGTCGCGCGATGAACAACCGCGCCGGCATCGCGAGCTTGATCAATGGTCAGAGCCCGGGCGGGAACACGCCGACCGGTCCCTCGATCGACGCGGCGGTCGCAGAGTTCGCCGCCAACCCCGCGCCGCCCGATTCGCCGCCGGTGATCGTGCTCGCGACCGACGGCCTGCCAAACGGCTGCAACGGTGGTGATGGTCAGGCTGCCGCGGTGACCGCCGCCGCGGCCTCGTCCGCCGCCGACATCCGGCTGTTCGTGCTCGCGGTCGGCAACGGGATCGCCGACGGTCACCTCCAGCAGGTCGCGAACGCCGGCGCCGGCGTGACGGCCGGTCAGCCCAACGCGAAGTACTACGTCGCGAACACGCCGACCGAGCTCAAGACCGCATTCGAGGACATCATCCAGGGCGTGACGTCGTGCGAACTCTCGATCGACGGCTCGATCGACGAGGCGCAGGCAATCAACGGCACGGTCACGCTCAACGGCGCGCCGCTGAGCTACGGCACCGACTGGGAGCTCGTGAACGGCAACGTCGTGCGTCTGCTCGGCCAGGCCTGCTCGACCCTCAAGGGCTCGACCAACCCGACGGTCAACGCGTCGTTCCCCTGCGGCGCGGTGCTGTTCAAGCGCTGAGCTAGGAACCGAGCGTGCGCACCATGCGGAGTGCGCGCTGACCGCGATCGTAGGTCGCCGAGCCATCGACCACACGGAACCCGTTGCGGACGTACAGCTGCTGTGCGCTGGTGTTGGTCTCCGCCACGGTCAGCCGCAGCGCGTTGATCTTGCTCGACGGCGCGACCCGCTCCGCCACGTCGATCACGTGATGCAGCAGCTTGGTACCGAGCCCGTTGCGCTGGTACGCCGGGAGCACCGCGAGTGCGAGCAGGTCAGCCACGACCTGAGACGACTGCATGGTCTGAGGAACGGTGACCGGCAGCGCGTTCGGCTCGAGATAGAAGCCGAGCATCGCGAAGCCGCGACCGTGATTGCCGAGGTCCTGATCGATCCAGGCGAGCACACCCGGCTGCTCGAGCCACGACGGCAGGATGCGGGTGTAGTCCCCGAGATCCGCGTAGGCCTCGGCACCGGTCGCGACGATCCACGGATGGTCCGCGAGCTCGGCCCGACGGATCATGGGAGTGCTCGAGCTCAGCCCACGAGGCCGTTGCCGACGTCGCTGTCCGTGCGCGCACGTTGGGGCGACGAGGCAGTCGCGGCGACGGCCGGCTTACGCGCGCCCATGGCGTTGATCGACGCACCCGACATCGACTGGGGCTGGTTTGCGCGATCGATCGGCGTCGCCGCGGACGCGAGCACGCGCAACGTGTAGCGGCCCGGCGAGGTACGAATGAAGAGTGAGCTCTCGCCCTTCTTCTTGATGTCCATCGCGAGGTCGCGAGCGACGACGGTGTCGGGAGTCTTCGACTTGCTGGGAAGGCGGACGCCGGCGCGCTCCACGATCTCGCGGACAGACATCGACACTGCGGTCTCGCGCAGGACTTCTTCCACCACAGCAAGCGTACTCATGACCGTCGTGCCTCCCTCGAAATCGTGTCTGCAAAGAACCGCCGAGACGGGAGCCATCCTAGCGCCGTGGGTTTCCGGAACCAGTCTTGACATCAGTTTTTTTTCGAAGACTCGCAGACGTCATATCCGCGGTCGTACGCGATTGATTTTTTTCGTTCGAACGACGACACCTCGGGCATCGCGCGTACAGGACGCGCAGGGGGCATCATGTTCGGTCTCATCGAAATCATCACGCTGCTACTCGGCCTATCAGGCTTCGGGATCACCCCCAATCCAAGGCCCGCCACCAGCGATCAAGCGCTGTATTACGCGATTCCGGACGCCGACGTCGTCGTGCATCTCGATGTCGCGAGCATCGTGCCCGGCAACTACAAGCATCTGATCGCGCTGCAGAACCAGCCGCAGATCAAGGCGTCTCCCGAGCTCTCGAAGATGGTGAAGCAGTTCGTGACCCAGGTCGAGGGCGCGCGCAACATCGCGAAGGCCACCACGGGCATCGATCTGACGACCGACATCACCGATGCGACGGCATTCGTCAGCTTCGTGCCGGGCGGCAACGACCCGGTGTTCGTCGCGGTCGTGCGCGGCAAGCTCGATCTCGGCATGGTCGACAAGATCGCCGGCATGAACGGCAAGCCGGTCACCGCGATCGGTGGCGGCAAGATGATCGACATGGGCGGCAAGGAGCCGTCGATCGCGATCACCAAGGACGGCGTGTTGATCGCCGGCACGCCGCGCCTCGTCAAGGAGCGCCTGAACCCGGGCTGGAAGGCGCCGCAGAAGGGCGCGAATGTGAACCTCGCCTACGCCGCCCAGGCGATCGATGCCAAGCCGGTGTTCTCGGTGAGTGTTGCGCTGTCAACCGTCGCCCGCCGCGAGGTGATGGCCAACCTCGGTCCGCAGAAGAACCTCGTCACCGACCTCGCGCAGCGCCACAAGTCGTGGACGGTCTCGGTGTTCCCGGACGGCGTCGGCTGGTCGTGGGTCGACAACAACCGCGCGGGCCTCGACCAGGTCGCGCAGATGTCGGAAGGCTGGGTCGATCTGATGCGCGCCGCGCAGATCGCACCGCGCGGCATCGCGAAGATCCTGCTCGCGTCGATCGACTCCTACAAGGGCACCAGCAAGCAGGTCGACGAGGTGATCAAGCGCAAGGCCGACCTCTGGAAGATCGTCGAGGCCTACACCGGCGACGGCAACTTCAAGGTCGCGGTCAACAAGGATCCCGCGAAGCTCCGCCTTGACGTCCGCTGCACCGGCAAGACGCTCTCCGAGGTGCTGCCCGCCGGCCTGATCGGCCCGGTCGCCCTGGTCGCCTTGCTAGGCACGCGCAGCGACAAGACGTCGGCGTCCACGCAGCGGCAGCCTGAGATCGCGGTCCCGCCGAGGCAGCCGGCACAGCCCAAACCGCTGCCGAAGCCGCTGCCGAAGAAGAATCAGCCGTAGATCAGCGCGGGGCCGGTCTCGTCGATCTGGTCGTTGGCCGGCTCGATCAGCTCGCGGATGTGGGTCAGGTCCTCGAAGGAGACCTCGGCGTCCTCGAGTGAGACCTCGATGATCATCTCGTCTTCGACGACGGGGTACTCGCTTCGCAACGCGCGACGCTGGCCGACGCGGCGCTCGTACTGGAACACCCGGGTATCGGACCTGCCGATCCGGCGATCGACCCGGCGACGCTCGCGCGACACCGCTTCCTTGAGCTCGGCCATGGTCTCGGGGAGCGGCTCCATGTGTAGCAGCTGGCCCGCGCAGTTGAAGCACATCGGTTGCCACTGGGCGTACAGCTCGACGCTCTTGAGGAACCGCCGTCGCTTCTCGCTGCAGGTCACGCAGCGCGCGCCCATGCCGACGGGCCGGGCATCGACCCAGCGGGCGTAGCAGCCCCAGCAGCGACCGCGACGGAGCTCCGAGACCTTCGCGTTACAGACTTCGCAGGCGTGCATGGTGGTCCTCTTGACTTAACGGCCGTGGGATCCGGGCGGCAACTTTTCGGCTAGGCTGAGCAGCCGTGCCTTCGACCCGCGCGCTCATCCACGCTCCGTGGTCGGCAAGCAAAGTGTCGACGGCGCTGCGCTGTCCGCGCCTGTTCCACTGGAAATACATCGAGAAGATCAAGGAACCGGAGGTCATGCCGGAGGCCCGGATCGGCAAGGCCATCCACAAGGCGCTCGAGCTGGTCATGATGGGCACCCCGATCCCCGAGGCGACCGCCACGGTCCGCGCCGAGCTGCCGACCGAGCACGAGCAGCTGCGTTACGACCGGCTGTGCATCGGCATCCCGGCGTTCTCGGAGCGCATCGGGCAGTTCCGCCGCCGGCGGCGCGTCTCGCGGCAGCTGGTCGAGTACTCGCTCGCCGTTCGCGAGGATCTCAGCGTCACGCAGTTCTACTCGGGCGACGCGTACTACCGCGGCGTCCTCGACCTCGGCTATCTGTTCTCGGACGACTCGCTCGCGCTGGTCGATCACAAGACCGGCGCGCGTCTGCCCGGCACCTCGATCGCCGATCAGCTCGAGGGCTACATCGTGCTCGCCGCAGCCGCGTTCCGGCACGTCAAGACCTTCTGGCTCGGTGTCCACTGGATCGCGGAGCGCGCCGTCGAGTGGGGGCCGTCGATTCCCTCGACGCACGTGGTCGAGGACCTGATGCCCGGTCTGCTCGACAACATCGAGGCGGCCGCGCTCGCCGTCGACGATGGTCCCCGCCCCAACCCGGGGACCTGGTGCGATCGTTGCAGTTATCGAGACCGGTGTCCCGCCAGCAAAGAGCTGCGCTACGAGCCCGTCGAGTACGACGAGTACGACGAGGACTAGCCGCGTGAGCCCCGCGGTTTTCGCGCTCGTCCAGCGCCAGCGCCGCTTCGAGTGGGAGCTCGCGCGCGACGAGCAAACGCGCACGGCGGGGCGTCTAGTCGCAGGGCGCACCCATGACCTGCTCAACCTGATCCAGATCATCGAGCTCGCGGTGTACCGCCTCGAGCACGACGACGCCGGCGGCCGCGAGACACGCGACGAGCTGTCACGTGCGGCGAAGTCGGTGACGGCGGATCTGCAGGCGATGATGGCGGTCGCGCGCCCCGAGATCGAGATCGTCCGAGGCGCGCCGGTCGCACCGACGGTGATGGCGCTGATCGCGACGCTGCGCGAGGTCGCGACGGTCGACGTGCGCATAACAATATCGACGGAGACCGCGACGCGCTGCACGGCCAACGAGCTCGATCACCTGCTGATCGGCTTGGTCCTCGACGCGATCGATCAGCCGATCGAGCTGGCCATTCGCGAGCGGATGATCGGAGGGAAGCCGTGGCTCGAGATCCTGCGCGGTACGCAAAGCGAGGTCGGCGGTGATGGCTTCGAGCTCCGCGCTGTGGACGCGATCGCGACGCGGTGTGGTGGGGAGCTCGCGACGTCGGAACGCCGAGGCGGGGGGGCCGAGCTGATCGTCTCCCTGCCGATCGTTTCCTGACTAAGGCGCAGCCGATCCGCGTCCCGGACCACGCCACCGCAGGACGCGCGCGGGCCACGCGGGCAGCCCGTCTTCGCGTCGTTTCACGGCACCACGCGCGAGCAGACGCGCCTGCATCGCGAGCGCCGCCTGCAGATCGTCAGGTGCACCCGTCGACGGCAGATCGAACGTGCCGTCCTCGTGGAGCTCTGCGTTCACGACGAACTCCGCGTCCGGCGTATAGATCACCGCCCGATACATCGCCCGCTCGCCGGCATCCGCCGTGCGCTCGAGCAGGAACCGCGCACCCGAGGCGGGGCGCAGGTCGTCACTCACCGAGGTCGGTCGCGAACCGGCTCGACACCGCGGCCGGGTTACCCCACGTCGACTTCTTCCACTCGACGTTCCACTGGCGGAGCATCCACATCGGATCGAGCAGCAGGCGAGCGCCGACCGCCGCGCCGGAGGTCATCCACAGGTCCTTCTTTTCGCCGGGATCCTTCGACAGGTGGTAGAGCGCCGGAGCGCCGGTGCCCGCGAGCTTGAGCTTCCAGTTGCCGAGCCGACCGGCGTGGAAGTTCTCGTACTGCGACGCGACCGCGAGGTGCGGGTACGGCTGCGCACCGGTGGCGACCGGCATCATCGAAGCGCCCTGCCACTCGGGATCGATCGCGACGCCGAGTGCGTCGGCGATCGTCGGGACGATGTCGATGCCCTCGGTGCCCGAGACGAACTTGCCGGTGGGGAACATCGGCGGGTAGTGGATCAGCATCGGCACGTGGACGACGGTCTGACGCGGCGTGCGCGCGTGGCCAATGGTCTTGCCGTCCTCCCACAGCTCGTCGCCGTGATCGGCGGTGATGATCAGCATCGTCTGATCCCAGACACCCCATGACTTGAGCTTGTCGACCAGCTTGCCGAGCTGATCGTCCTGGTAGGAGACGTTGGAGTCGTAGATCGCGCGGATGTGATCCTTCTCCTTGTCGGTGACGTCCTTCGGGAAGCCGTTCGGCTCGTCACCGAACTCCTTCTCGAACCGGCCCTTGTAGCCGCCGTCGTACTTCTCGATCCACGGTGACTTCGCGCGCCACGTCACGTGGGTGTCGATGAAGCCGAGGTAGAGGAACCATGGCTTGTCCTTGCCGTCCTTGAGGTAGCCGGTGCCGCGATCGACGATGTCGGCGGCCTTGAGCCCGCCGCCCTTCTCGATGTGGTTGATGTACTTGTCCCAGCCGCTCCCGAAGCCGCGCGCGGGTCGGATGTAGCCGTTCGCCGAGACGCCGGCGGCGAACTTGCCCGCCTTCTTCGCCACCTCGTCGATCGTGGTCCACTTGTCGGCGAGCTTGTCGGACATCTGCGAGGCGCGGTGCTTCGCGAGATAGAGCGAGGTCCACATCGACGCGTGCGAGACCTGCGACTCGGTGCCCTGCACGTAGTGGTTCATGAACACCGCGCTCGACTCGGCGAGCTTGTCCCACGTCGGCACGTCGGGACGCGCCTTCGCGTTGAACGGCTTGATGCGATCCGCGCGGAGCGAATCCATGATGATGAACAGCACGTGCTTCGGTGCATTGCCGCGCTTGACGACCGGGGCGTCGCCGGGGACGACGAGAGACGCGTTCGAGAGCAGCGCGCGCTCGCAGCCGGTGGTCTCGAGATCGAGGCGAACTGCCTTGCCGCCGAGCGACGCGAAATCGACCGCGGCACCGGTGCCGTTGAGCTTGCCGCTCGCGGTGGCGCCGTCGTCGGCGAGCGCCGACACGGTGACCGTGCAGTTGCCGTCGGAGAGGTCGCCGGTCAGCCGGCCCTTCTCGGGCATCATCACGAAGTACGACATGCCGCCGCTCTGCGGGATCGACAGCGCCTTGCCGCTGCCGTCGTAGAACGCCGTCGCACCGTCGTCGCCGACCGCGTCCTTGCCGCCGATCTGGATCCACGCGACGGCGGCATCGCTCGCCTTGGTGAACAGCTGGATCGCGTTCTCACCTTCCTGGAGCTGACCGCCGAGCTCGAGCGTCACCGTCTGCCAGCCCTTGGTGACCTTGCCGTTGACCTCCTTCTTCTCGTTGTCGTTGACGCGCAGCGAGAGCGCGCCGTCGGCCTTCGCGTTGATCCGGATCCGGACCGTGCCGCGCTGCGCCTGCTCCTTGGTGAGCGGCACGAACACGCTCGCCATCTTGCCTGTCATCTTCGCGACCTTCAGCGAACCATCCGTCTTGCGGAGCTCCCACGACTTGCGGGTGCCCTCCTTGATCTGGTTCGAGAACCGCACGTACTTCGCGAAGCCTGCCGAGCCGCCGGGCAGCACGAGGCCGCCACCGCGGGTGAGGTGCGCCGACAACCGGTTGTCGACGAGCGAGTACACCGATCGCTCGGCACCACGCGCCGCCGCCTTGGTGGGCGGTTTTGCGGTTGGCCCGCCCGGGGCAGTGGTCGGTGTGGTCGGTGAGGTCGGCGCGACCGGCCACGTCTCCGCGGAATCGGAGGCCTTGCCACACCCGAAGGATGCGGCGAGTAGAAGCGTTGGAACGAGAGTCTTCATCGCGGGTGCCCCGAGCATGGGTTCATCGGATCAGCGAAGCAAAGAAACCGACCCGCCCGCGGTATTTCAAACCCGGCGCCGAAGGTCAAGCGATGGGATCACCTGGGCCAAAAGTCAGCGAATTCGCCAGCCGTGGGCGTAGATGTTCGCTCGCTCGCCGCGGACGAAGCCGACGAGCGCGACGTTGAAGCGCTCCGCCAGCTCGACGGCCAGCGAGCTCGGCGCCGACACCGCGGCCACGATCGGGACCCCGAACGCGATCGCCTTCTGGACCAGCTCGTAGCCGAGACGACCGGAGAGAAACAGCGCATGGCGCGCAGGATCGAGCTTCGCGTCGAGTGCCCAGCCGACCAGCTTGTCGACCGCGTTGTGGCGGCCGACATCCTCGCGCGATGCGACCAGCGCGCCGGCGATCGTGAACAGCCCGGCGGCGTGGAGCCCACCGGTCGCGGCGAAGACCGATTGCGCGGCGCGCAGCGCGTCGGGGAAGCTGGCGATCGTCGTCGCATCGATGATCGCGTCGGCTGTGACCTCGCGTGCGCGCAGCTCGAGATACGCGATCGCGACGCGCCCGCACACGCCGCATGCCGCGGACGCGAGCAGCCCGCGACCCACGAACACAGTGGCTTCGAGGTCGATCTCGATCGCGTCGACATCGACCTGCGCGATCGATCCCGTGATGCCTTCCGCATGGAGCAAGCCGCGCACGAGCTCGATGTCGTGACCGGGCGTGCGCATGATCGTGGCGACCGGGACGCTGCGTGCGCGGAGCTGCAGCGGTGCCTCGGCGACCACGCGATCGCGCGTGCTCTCGCGCCGCGTTCCATCGATCCGTTCGATCGCGATCTCGGCCACTTCGGGCGTCACCACGCGCCGGTCATAGCATCCGGGAATTCTTTACGTACGATCTGGGGCCGGCCCACCTCCGGATCGCGTGCCCGTCCTCGAGGATCGCGATCGCGGGAGGTTGTCGCGGAGGCACATCTCCAGATCCGTCCGAGGGGTGGCAAGCGCCGTCGGGTCGATCCCGTCGTCGCCACGAGGCGATGGTGGCGCCTCGAGGACGTGCTCGCCGAGCGTGGCCTGCTGGTGCCGCGAGTCGCGTGATAGGGTCGGGCGATGCGCTGCCTGACGGCGATCTGGTTGTTGCTGCTCGGTTGCGAAGGCGCCCCGGCAGTTCCCGCGCGCCTCGAACAAGTGGCGGCTGTCCCGCAAAGCAACCCGGACACTCCCGCGGCGTTCGATGTCGACGACTCGCTCGTCATCATGGACAACACCACCGGCCTGCGGCGCCTCGTCGGGACCCGGCTGATCTCGATCCCGAACGGCGCGTTGTTCACCTTCGGTGTGATGTGCACCGATCGCGACGGGACGTTGATCGTCGGCAGCGCGAACACCACCGGGCTCGCGCGACTCGAACCCACCGATCGCCTCGTCGACATCATCCCGAGCGTCGGCCAGTCGGTCACCAGCTGCACGGCGACCCCGAGCGGCGCGTATCACGTGCTGCCGTTCGGCGCGGTCAACACGCTCGTGCTGGCGCCGGGCGAGACCACCTGGATCGACAGCATGCGTGCCCTCGATCGGACGTCTCGTACGTTGGACGGCACGATCTACGCGATCCTCGACGGCGACATCGTCCGGCTTGCCGCCGATGACTCTGCCGTTGTCGTTGCGTCGTGTGCCGAGCTTTCCGGTGGCCTGTGTGGCGGCCTCGCGTTCGCCGGGAGCGACGGCGCCGGGCACCTTCACCTGGCGATTCCCGGGTTGCCGGATCTCCACATCCTCGATCCGGACCAGGGCACGTATCGCGGCGTCGCCCTGCCCGTGCCACTCGAGATCCTGACGGTCGCCACCGGACCGCAGTACGCCCTGGTGCTCGCGAGCGATCCGGAGCGCGACGCGGAGCGCTCGCTGTGGCTGCTCCCCGACGGCGACAGCGAGCTCCAGCGCTTCGCCTCGCTCGGCGCACCGTTCGAGCTCGGGTTCCTCAAAATACTCGTCGATCACGCGGGCGTCGGCCACGTGATCGCGGGCGACAAGCTGCAGCGCGTGGTGCTCCAGTGAAGGATCGGGTGTTTCGAGATCCGGTCCACGGGCTGATCGAGTTCAAGGGTGGCGATCGCCCGCTCGCGGATCTGCTCGAGACCCGCGCGATGCAGCGGCTGCGCCGGATCAAGCAGATGGGCTTCGCGTGGCTGGTCTATCCCGGCGCCGAACACTCGCGCTTCGGGCACGCGCTTGGCGCATTTCACATCGCGCAGCGGGTGACGCGCCGGCTCGATCTTCCCGCCCCCACCGCGCTTCACGTCAAGGTCGCGGCGCTGCTCCACGACATCGGCCACGGTCCGTTCTCGCATGCGTGGGAGCACGTGTTCTCGAGCAACAGCCACGAGCAATGGGGGGCGCGGATCGCCACCGAGGATGCCGAGCTGGTCGCCGCGCTCGAAGCGCTCGAGCCCAAACTACCGCAGACGCTGCGTGCATTCTGGGGGAAAGACTACAAGCCGCAGTTCGCCAGGAAGCTGGTGTCGTCGCAGCTCGACGTCGATCGCCTCGACTACCTGCTGCGCGACGGCCACTACTCGGGCGCCGGTTACGCGACGTACGACCTCGACTGGATCATCCACGCGATCCAGGTCGCGACCGTGCGCACCGACGGTGATGACCCGGAGGATCTGGTCGTCGATTACCGCCGCGGCATGTACGCCGTCGAGCAGTATCTGTTCGCGCGTTCGTACATGTACGCGCAGGTCTATCACCACAAGACGGTGCGCGCGGCCGAGTGGATGTTCATCAAGACGCTCGAGCGCTTCGCGTATCTCGCGCGGCACAACAGCGAGCCGTCGAGTCTCCCGATCGCGGGCGCGATGGCGCGCGGTGCGACGGTGCCGGTCGCCGACTACCTCGAGCTCCACGACGTCACGCTGACCACCGCGCTCGATCACTGGGCGGGCTACGGCGGCAAGGCCGCGGACGATCGCGTGCTGCGCGACCTCGCGCGCCGGCTCGTCGATCGCAAGCTATTCAAGACGTTCGATCTCGGTGACGACAAGTCCGCGGCCGACTACCTGTGGCCGCAGGCGCTCGAGGTCGCGACCAAGCGGTTCGGCGATGCCGCCACCAGCTACGTGCATCTCGATACCGCACGCCAGGTCGGATATCTCGCCGCCGACGACGAGGAGCTCCACGTCATCGATCACCCGCGATATGGCGCGGTCACGCTCTCGCGCCTGCTCGAGGACATGCCGCTCGGTCAGCCGATGTCGGCGATCCGCCTGGTCTGCGCGCCCGAGCTGATCGACGACATGCGTCCGCTCGTCGAGCACGCGCTCGCCCGCGGTCGCGGGCGCAAGTAGTCAGACGACGTAGCGCTTCTTGATCCGTGCGTCCTGTCCGGCGAGCGGACTGTTGTCGTGTGAAAACAGTCTGAGCGTCGGCGCCTCACCGGCCGGCCGCGCGCAGGGGTATTCCCTCTTGTGCTCGAACCGCGGTGGTGAGGTTGGTCCAGCTGAGCACGAGAGGGAATACCCCTGCGCGCGGCCGGCCAAGAACATGCGGCGGGCACCATCTTGATCGACTCGCGAAAGTCCTGATTGACCTCCGCGAGCATGCGCACCACCGCGGCCTCGAGCGCAGGCGTCGCGATCAACGTGCTCCCCGGGCGCAGCTCGATCCAGATCTCGAGCCGGCGATTCGCGTCGTCATCCTCGTAGGGATGCAACGCACTCTCTGCGGTGTGCGCCGCGAGCTCGGGAACGCGCAGGATCGCGTGCTGCAGATCGTCGGGCGTCAGCTTGCTGCCGTAGAACGCGACCGCGTGATCCTGACGGCCCCAGTGGAACAGCAGCGGCAACCGCAGCCGACCCGGGATCGCGAGGCCGTGATCCGCGAGCACGCGATCCACGGTGGATCGGGCGAGCACGCAGGCGCGATCGCGCAGGTTGTAACGGATCCGCGGTGACGCCGTCGTCAGGCGATTCACGGTGACCACGAGATTCGAGGCGGCATCGATCTCGAACAGGTAGCACGCGACTGTCGAGGTCGCGGATCTCGATCGTCGCTTCCCAGCCGTGGGCACGTGCGGCGCGCTCGAGCGTGGCGGCGAAGATGCCGAGCGCGCTCGACACGTACGCGTTGCCGACATCCTCGGCGGGCAGCAGGCGATCGCAGATCAGGATCAGCTCGGCTCGGTCAGGTCCGCACGGGCGGATCCGGTATGGCTGGGTGTTATGAGGTGTCGGCGCCAGACGCGCGAGCGCACCGATGTCGTTCCAGGGCATGGGAACACCCTGCGAGCGCGACGACGATCTTGCCATCACACATTACAGACGCGGTCTGTAATAGTACGCGATATGGCTCGACGCGATCCGCTGCTCACCGCCTCGCTGATCGCGGCCGACCTCGCGGCGGTCGTCGATCGCGAGGACGTGCGTGGCTTCATGCTGCGCGATGTCCGGTTCTTCTTCCTGCTGTTCCGCAACTGGCTCGAGCGTGATCTCCGCGAGCCGGATCGCGACATCGACCTCACCCAGATCCGCCGCGCCTGCGAGCAGCTGACCCGCCAGCGCCGGATCGTCCACAAGCCCCGCCCTCGCCTCGTGCGCCGCCCGCGTGCCCGCTACACGCTGACCCTCGCGGGCGTGCTCGCCCTGGTCGACGAGCTCGTCGAGGTCACGCCGGATCGGTCCTTCGAGGAGGGGTTGTTCGTGATCCTGTTCGCGGCCGCCTATCGCACCCTCGTGATCCGTCGCGCCGAACAGGCCGGTGCCCCGGTGGCTCGCAAGCGTGTCGCGCGCGCGCTCGATCCGCGCGTCATCATCACCGCGTTGCGCCGGATGCTGACCCGCCAGCACACCGACCTTCGCGAGCGCATGGCGGGTGGCGACCGCCTCCTCGCCGCCGCCCGGGCCGGCCGCGTGGCGGGCGACGACGACGCGACGATCATTCGCCGCCTCGAGACCATCTCGCCCTACCAGCTCCACCACATCCGGCCGCTCCACCAGCTCCTGCTCGGGCTCCCGCCCGAGATCCGCGAGTTCGAGATGACGGACGGCATCGTCGCCCGTCGCGACCTGGTGTTCGCCCCGCTCCTCGCGCAGACCGCCCACCAGCTCGACCTGCTCTCGGAGATCACGACGAAGCTGCGGTGAGCTATCCTGGTCGGGTGAGTCGACAGGTCGAGCGGGAGGAAGCTGCGACAGCGGTGCTGGATCCGCGCGCCGCCTCCGAACCGTCGCGCAGCCCGTCGAGTCCGACCATCGATCCGGCGTTGTCGGCACGGATGCGCACGTCGGCGTCGACCAACGCCACCGTCGGCTCGCCGATGGAGGCGCTCGAGCGTGACGAGATCATGCGCACGCGCAAGTTCTGCCTGATCGCCGTGATCGTCGCCACCGCGGGTGGCCTCGCGGTCATGCTGTTGCCCGGCGATCCGACCGCCACCGCGCTCGTGCTCTCCGGCGTCGGCGCGTCGTACGTCGCGATCGGGCTGCTGTTCTATCGCACCCGCGATCCGATGGAGTTCCGCCGTCCGAGCACCGGCCTCGGCTGGTTCATTCCCGCCGCCGCGGTCACCACCGCGATCCCGTTCTTCGGCGTGTTCTCGCCGGCGCCGATGATCCTCGTCCTCGGCGTCTACTTCACCGGGCTCGGCAAGAGCTCGCGACTCGCGTACGCGGTCTATGTCGTGTGCGGTGGCGTGCAGCTGATCACCAGCATCCTCGTGATCGGCGGCGCCACGCGCGACACCGGCCTGGTCCACCCGGAGCTCTCGACGTACGAGCAGGCGATCGTGCAAGGGCTCGTGCAGTTCGTGATGCTCGCGACCTTCATCACCGCGCGGATGTCGCGGCGCACCTCACTGGTTGCCATCGGCGAGCTCGAGCGCGCCGTGCGGATCGCGGCTCATCGCGAGGCGCTGCTGCTCGAGGCACGCGAGGAGCTCGAGCGCGCGCTCGCCTCGGGCCGCGGTCGGTTCACCGGCCAGACGCTGTCGGGCTACTCGCTCGGGACCGTGATCGGACGCGGCGCGATGGGCGAGGTCTACGAGGCGGAGAATCCCGTCGGTGGCGCTCCGGTCGCGATCAAGCTGCTCTCGCAGGCGTCACTCGGGAATCCGCAGCACGTGATGCGGTTCCTGCGCGAGCTGCGCACCTGCGCGGGCATCGAGTCGCCGCACGTGGTCAAGGTGATCGAGGTCGGCGAGAAGCCGGTGCCGTACCTGGTGATGGAGCGGCTCGAGGGGATGACGCTCGGCGAGATCCTCAAGGGCAAGCGCTTCATGTCGGCCGGCGAGGTCGGCGATCTGATCCTGCAGATCGGCGCCGGCATCACCGCGGCGGCGCAGGCAAACATCGTCCATCGCGATCTCAAGCCGGCGAACCTGTTTCTCCATCGCGGCCAGTGGAAGATCCTCGACTTCGGCATCTCGCGCGCGATCGATCAGAGCGACACGCTGACGTCGGGCCACATCGTCGGCACGCCGTCGTACATGGCCCCCGAGCAGGCCGCCGGCGGCCACGTCGATCACTGCACCGATCTCTACGCGCTCGCCGCGATCGCCTACCGCTGCCTCACGGGGCAGCCGCCGTACGCGGGTGGCGAGATCGCCGAGACGCTGTATCGCGTCGTCCACACGCGCCCGAAGCGCCCGACCGAGATCGCACCGCACCTGCGCGTCGACGTCGACCTCGTGCTCGCGATCGGCCTCGCCCGCCGCCCCAGCGATCGGTTCGGCGCCGCGGTCGACTTCGCCGGCGCGCTAGTCGACGCGCTCGAGGGCCGGCTGTCGACGGACCTGCGCGCCAAGGGCGAGCACCTGATCAAGGGCGGCGCGTGGACCCAGGCCATGCTGCGGCCGTCGACCGCGCGTATCCGGGGCCCTGCGCACTGAGCCCCGGCTGGGCCCGGCTGAGCCCGGCTGAGCTAGACTGTGGTGTGCTCACGATCACGCGGACGATCGCGGTCGCGGTGGCCGAGGTCGCGATCGCTCACGGCGCACCCCGCGATCAGCTGATGCCGCTGCTCGGCGAGCCCGATGCGGAGCGGATCCCGATCGAGCAGCTCTACGAGATCTGGGAGCTCGGTGTTGCCACCAGCAACTGCCGTGGCCTTCCGGTGCGCGTCGGCAAGCTCGCGAGCTTCGATCGCTACGGCGCGCTCGGCATCGCGCTCTACGTCTCGCGCGACATGGGCGTCGCGCTGCGCCGGTTGTCCCGCTATCACGACCTGCTCACCGACTCCGGCAAGTGGCAGCAGGCGACGGAAGGTGACCGCATCGTCATCCGATGGGCGCGCGAGACCCACGGCCGGCCCGGCGCTCAGCTCGCGAACGAGCAGGTGCTCGCGTCGTTCGTGACCGTGCTGCGGCAGATGATCGGCACGCCGCAGCTGGTCGAGGTTCGGTTCCGCCACACGATCGAGGATGACGCCGAGCACCGCGCGCACTTCGGCGCACCGATCGTCTACGGCGCGGCCGAGGATGCGGTCGTGTTGCCTGTCGCGACGCTCGAGCTCAAGTCGCCGGCCGCCGATCCACACGTCGAGCGCTTCCTGGTGCAGCAGATCGAAGCCGCCTCCGGTGGTGCGAAGCCGCAATCGGTCGCGATGGAGGTCAGTCGCGTGCTCGGCGAGCTGTTGCCCGACGGGCTCCCGACGATCGAGGACGTGATCGCGCGGCTCGAGACCACCGAGCGCACGCTGCGTCGCCGACTCGCCGACGAGGGCACCACGTTCGAGCAGCTGCTCACCGGTCTCCAGCGCGAGCGCGCGGCCGCCCTCCTCCACACCACGACGCCGATCGCGATGATCGCCCACGCCGTCGGGTTCGCGGATGCGAGCGCGTTCTCGCGTGCGTTCC
>Ga0105049_10001627_pt1 | contig 26525 bp, 13 predicted proteins | sample MAT06_FD_78087 | JGI IMG/M metagenome (GOLD analysis project Ga0105049, IMG submission 78087) | Freshwater microbial communities from Lake Fryxell liftoff mats and glacier meltwater in Antarctica - MAT-06 | ecosystem: Environmental > Aquatic > Freshwater > Ice > Liftoff microbial mat | place... | reverse complement strand
GGTGCAGCGTCACCGCGTCCGCGCCCAGTCGATCGAAGATCGCCGTCGCATACGCCTTGGCCGTCGACCCGATGTCGCCCCGCTTGGCGTCGAGCAGCACCGGCGCCGCCTCGCGCAACATCCGGATGATCGCCTCCAACGCGGCCCAGCCGGCCGATCCGTAGGCCTCGTAAAAGGCGAAATTCAGCTTCCAGGCGACGACCAGATCCCGCGTCGCAAGGTACAACCGGCGCGCGTGCTCGCGTAGCGCGCGACCGGGATCGCTCGCGAGCAGCGCCCGTTCGTCGGGCGTCATCTCCTCGGGCCGCGGGTCGAGGCCGACCACGAGGCAGCCCCCGGTGCGTGCGATGCCGGCAGTGACCCACTCGAAGAAGGTGCGTGTCACCGTCACGCCTTGCCGAGCACCATCGCGAGGAGCGCCATGCGCACGTACATCCCGTTTTCCATCTGCCGGAAGTAGGCGGCGCGCGGGTCCTGGTCGACCTCGTAGGCGATTTCGCCGACGCGCGGGAACGGATGCATCACGACCATCGCCGACTTCGCCGGCGCGAGTGTGTCGCGCGTCACGACGTAGGCATCCTTCACGCTGGCGTAGGTCGCCTCGTCCTCGAAGCGTTCCTTCTGGACGCGCGTCACGTACAGCACATCGCTCGTCGCCAGCACCTCGTCGAGGCTCGTCGTCTCGAGGTAGCGGACCTCCGCCTGGTCGAGCTCGTCCTTGATGTGCGCCGGCATGCGCAGGATGTCGGGCGATACGAGGTTGAGCCGCACCCCGAACTGCGACAGGAGCCGCGCCAGCGAATGCACGGTGCGCCCATACTTCAGGTCGCCGAGCAGCGTCACCGTCAGCCCGTCGAGCGACAGCCCCGTGCTCGGGGTATAGCGCCCGAGCTCGATGGCGATCGTAAACAGGTCGAGCAGCGCCTGGGTCGGATGCTCACCGACGCCGTCGCCCGCGTTGATGATGGGCTTCCTCGCGACGTGCGCCGCCTCCGCCGCGGCCCCCATCTGCGGATGACGCAGGACGATGCAGTCCGCGTACGCCTCGAGCGTGCGAATCGTGTCGGGCAATGACTCGCCCTTGGACACGCTCGAATAACGCACTTCGGTAATCGGGATGACCGCCCCGCCAAGGCGCAACATTGCCGCCGTAAACGAGCTCGCGGTGCGCGTCGACGGCTCGTAGAAGAGGTTCGCCAGGAGCTTGCCCTTCAACAGATCGAAGCTGCCGATGCGCCCGACCATCTCACGCATCTCGTGCGCGACGCCGAACACGTATTCGAGGTCGGACGGCGCGAACTGGCGCACCGACACGATGCTCTGCCCGTACCAGGGCGCGTCACGACGATCTCCGAAGGGCAGGTGCTTGCTCATGGGGCGACCCTCCTGTCGATGATGCTGGGTCATACGACCTTCCTGGGCTCGAGGTCTCCTTGTCTAGCGCCCTCGGATCAGCGGGTCAACCCATCACACTGGCTCAGCTCAGGCCGGCAACGTAGGCGGTGTAGGCTTGCATCGCCTGCTCGCCAGACATGCCCCGGCGCTTGTCCCAGGCATCCCACTTCGCGCGCCCACGCATGTCGAACATGCCGGGACGCGAACCGCTGACGTCGCCCGACGAGGCCTGCTTGAAGAGGCCATAGAGCTCGAGCTGCACGGTCGTCGACTGCGTCGGCAGCGTCTTGGTGCGGGCAATGGCGGCATCGAACTTGGACTTCGTCTCGTCGGACATGCGGAACCTCCGGGCGTCGATATGCCACGAGCGGCGACGGCTTCCAAGGTGACCGCACCCTGCCGCCCTGCTAAGCCTAGCGTCATGGGCACATCCGACCCGGCGCACATCCCCTTCAAGGACCACTTCTCGCGGCACGCCGAGCTCTACCGGCGCTATCGGCCGGCATGGCCACCGGAGGTCTTCGCGTGGCTCGCGACGCTCACGCCCGCGCATGCGTGCGCCTGGGACGTCGGCACGGGCAGTGGCCAGGCCGCTCTGGGGCTCGCCGCCCACTTCAGCGAGGTGGTCGCCAGCGACGCGAGCGCCACCCAGATCGCCCACGCCGAGCCCCACGCGAGCGTGTCGTATCTCGTCGCCTCGGCCGAGGCCTCGGGGCTCGACGCAGGCTCGGTCGACCTCGTACTGGCCGCCCAGGCCTTTCATTGGTTCGACTTCGAGCGCTTCTTCGCCGAGTGCCGGCGCGTGTTGCGGCCCGCGACTGCCGAGGTATCCAGCGGGGTGGTCGCCGCGCTGACCTACCTGCACCCGACCGTGGATGTGGCGATAGACGCTGCCCTGTTGCGCTACATCGATCATGTGCGCGCGGACTGGCCGCCGGAGCGTCGCTTCGTCGACGCGGGCTACGCCAACGCGCCCTTCCCGTTCGCCGAGCTCACGGTGCCGCGGAATATGGCACTCGCGCTCGACCTCGACCTCGATGGCTTCTTCGGCTACCTCGCGACCTGGTCAGCCGCTCAACGTTATCGCGAGCGCACGGGCCTCGACCCGCGTCGCGACTTCGCCTCCGACATCGCGAGCGCCTGGGGCGATCCAGACCAACGCCGACACGTGCGCTGGCCCGTCGCAGGCCGTGTCGGCCACATCGGTTAACTCTTGGCGGGCTTGGACGTCGGCCCCATCTCTTCCGCGAGGTCGTCGAGGTAGTCGCCAATCAGCCGCGCCGCACGCACGGGATCTTTGTCGGCGAGCCAGGCGAGCATGCCGGTCAGGCGCTCTTGGAAGCCCTTGTCGTCGGAGTCACTGAATCTCGCGGCCTTGGCCGCCTTCGGCTTCCTGGCCTGCTTGGTATTCGTCGTCTTGCGGCTCGTGCTCATCGAGACCCTCCAGTGCACCGTGGTCGTACCCCACCCTGTGCAACAACGGTGTAAGTACGACGCTACGTTCAAATCGGTCACCCCGAAACCTGCACTTTTTTGAAACTGCATTGTTCTCGCAGCATTATGGCGGCGCGTCGCAGCCCGGAGACGGTCGTGGTACGGTCCGTAACGCCCCACCCGGGGCACATGCACCCTGGAGGGGACGTCATGGGGAAGCGGCTGAGCCCGACCGACCTGCTCTTTCTGTACAGCGAGTCGCGCGAGACGATGAACCACGTCGCGTCGATGTTGCCGTTCACGCCGCCGGTCGACGCGCCGCCGGACTGGATGCGCTCGCTGGTCGACGATATCAAGGAAGACCGGAAGCTGTTCCCGCCCTGGAACCTCAAGCTCAAGACCCCGGACTTCCTGAAGAACCCGGTACAATACTGGGTCGAGGACGAGGCCCCCGACCTCGACTACCACGTCCGTCGGTCGGCCCTGCCAACCCCCGGCGACGAGCGCGAGCTCGGTATCCTCGTGTCCCGTCTGCACGCCCACCCGATCGACTTCCATTACCCGCCCTGGGAGACCCACTTCATCGAGGGCCTCGAGCGTGGCCGCTTCGCCATCTACACAAAGATGCACCACTCGCTGATCGATGGCTTCACGGGCAATCGCCTCCTTCAGAAGAGCCTGTCGAAGGACCCAAACGATCGCGATACGGCCCTCTTCTTCGCGCAGCACCACCCCACTCCCGAACGCGACCAAAGCGGCGAAGGCGGCGGTTTTCCGGGGTTCATGGACAAGCTGAAGGAGCAGTTCGACGCGGCCAAGGACGTGGGCGGGGTATTGCGCGACCTGTGGCGTGCCGTGCGCGACAAGGACGCCGACGTGGTCGGGCCACTCGACGCACCACGCTGCATCCTCAATGGGCGCATCGGGCGCAACCGTCGCTTCGCTACCCAGCGCTATCAACTCGACGCGATCAAGGCGATCGCCAAGGCCGCCGGCGGCACGCTCAACGACGTGGTCCTGGCGTTGTGTGCCGGCTCACTCCGGCGCTTTCTACAGGACCTGCACGCGCTTCCAGAACGCCCTCTGGTCGCAATGATCCCGGTCAGCGTGCGCCCGCGCGACGACCCCGGTGGCGGCAACGCGGTCGGCTCGATGCTCGCGTCGCTGGCGACCAACATCGACGATCCACGAAAGCGGCTCGAGGCGATCATGGTCTCGACCCGGCGGGCCAAGGAGCAGCTCCAGGGACTCTCACGCAGCGCGATTCTGCAGCTCTCCGCGGTGATGTTGCTGCCCTCGGGCCTCCAGCACCTCACGGGCACGAGCGGGCTTGTCCGGCCGCAGTTCAATATCGTCATCTCGAATGTGCCGGGTCCCGACAAGCCGCTCTACTTCCGCGGCGCACAGCTCGAGGCGGTCTATCCAGTCTCGATCCCCGTGCACGGCCAGGCGCTCAACATCACCTGCCAGAGCTACGCGGGGACCCTCGACTTCGGCTTCACCGGCTGCCGCGATACGCTGCCGCACATGCAACGTCTGGCGGTCTACATGGGCGAGACCTATCAGCAGCTCGCGCAGGCGATGGGCGTCACGGAGTAGGTCGACGGCCAAACAACGCATCGACCTCGATTACGACATCGGGGAACGCGGGGAGCGTCAGAATGGCACCTTCGCCCTGCGCGACGGTGGCTACCGTGCCGTACCCGACGAAGGTTGGGTCGCTGTGGACGATCACGGCGTTGCGCCGCACGTCGACACACCAGTAGGCGGGCACGCCAGTACGCGCATAGAGCCGGGCCTTGGTGCCGAGATCGAAAGCACGGGACGAGTCGGCCACCTCGACCACCAGGTAGCAGTGCTCCGGCAGTCGGTCGGGACGATGCTCCGCAGTGGGGTACACGCACACATCGGGCTCGGGCTCGGACTCGTCGGCGCCCCTGATGGGTGAGTGGCCCTGAACGCACGCGCGCCCTTGAAGGCGCGCGAACAGCTGATTGAGGAGCCACACGGAGTAGTAGAGATGAAGCGCACCCTGAGGGCTCATCGTGATCAACTCCCCGAAGATGAGCTCCACCCTCTCATCGGCGAAGGCGCCTAGCTCGACGAGTCGCTCGAACTCGTGACGCTTCAGCGGTCGCCTCATCGGCGCATGATCGGTTGCAACCACCACGCCCCGAGCATTGCCGATCTCCGATCACCGGGCATAGCCCGTGGTCGGTGAACGGCTCTCGCGGTCTACATGGCGAGACGTATCAGCAGCTCGCGCAGGCGATGGGCGTCACGCAGTAGGGTCTTCTTCCCACCACTCACCGAGGTCGAGCTCGATCACATCGAAGGGCGGAAGCCTCATGCGCACCGAGCCTTCCGCCGAGGCGACCTGAGCCCAACTGCCGTCCTGAAGTTCGAAGACATCGACGCGCAGGTCCCGCGGCTCGACGAGCCAGGCCCAACGGACACCTGCGGCGGCGTAGGCGTTCATCTTGGTGACGCTGTCGAAGCTGCGACTGCTTGGCGAGAGCACTTCGCAGACCCAGTCGGGCACGACCATCATCTTGTGGGTATCGCGCGGCGGGTTCGGCATGCGTTCGCGCCGCCAGCCGGCGACATCGGGCACGGTCACGCGCTTGTCGAGCGTCAGGTGACACTCGGGCTTGTCCAGGATCCACCAGCCGCCAGGCAAGCTTTCTTCGGCGGCGTTGCGTCAGCCGAATGCGTGGCCGAGCTCGCCCCCAATCGCCGATGATGCGATGGCGTGGCGCACCTTCGGCCGTGGGCTCATGAAGAGTTCGCCGTCGATAAGCTCCGTGATGAACTCCTCGGGCGCGGCGAGAGGTCCGCGTACGTCGCGGTCCTTGGGTATTGGCGTTGCCCAACCATGCCGAGAATCTAGCGCGCTGCGTGGTGACAGGGAAGCAACAGGGAAGCAAGGGAAGCAATGAGGCGCGCGACGACGGAACGTATCCCGCCATCGCGCGCCTCAGCATCATCCAGAATGCAGGCTAACGACGGCGCGCACGCACCGCCGCGAAGATCCCGACGAGGCCCAGCAGCCCGCCGAGCAGGCCACCAGCGCCGCCGCCGCCGGCGCAACCGCCCGAACCCTCGGCCGTCAGGCCTTCGAACGGCGCTTCGTCGCAGGCATCACCGAACGTGTCGTCGTCGACGTCGGACTGGTCGCTGTTCGGGTCGGCCGGGCAGTTGTCCGCCGCGTCGAGCACGCCGTCCTTGTCCTTGTCCGAGCAGACGTTGCCCACGCCGTCGTTGTCCACGTCGGCCTGGTCCTCGTTGCTCGTGGCCGGGCAGTTGTCGCAGAGGTCGCCGATGCCGTCGTCGTCGACGTCGGTCTGGTCACCGTTGACGGTCAGGGCGCAATTGTCCTCGGCGTCGACGATGCCGTCGCCATCCTTGTCGGGGTCGTACGCTTCGCTGCACGAGACCACTGCGAAGTTGCCGGACGCGTCCACCGCACGGGCATCGTAGGTGATCGTCAGCTCGCCATCCGCCAGGCGACCGGTGATCTCGATCGCGTCGCCATTGATCGCAATCGGGCAGTCAGCGAGCTCAAAGGGCGTCGAGGTGCCGGCGACCACGCGATTGCACACCACGTTCTCGAGCGTGACCGTCACCTTGCAGGCGTCGGTCGCCGTCGCGCGGATGACAGTCGGCAGCACACCCACGGCAGTGCCGCAGGCGGCAACCGGGTTGGTCACGTCCAGCACGGTCAGCTCGGTCGTGCACTCGGCCGAGTTGCCGGCCGCGTCCGCCGCGGTGAAGAGGATCGGCGAGACACCCACTGGGTAGGTGCCGTCGACGTCCACCGTCAGCTCGTCCGAGCAGTTGTCGGTCGCGGTCGCGGTTTGCACGCCACTCCACTCGCACGCGTCGGGGTTCGCTTCGACTGTCAGCGACTCGCTGCAGGTCAGCACGAGGTCCTCCCCATCGGTGACGACGACCTCCTGCTCGCAGGTGGCCTCGTTGCCGAACGAGTCGAGCACGTGATGCGTCACGATGTTCGTGCCCGGGATGAAGAAGTCTGGCGCGTCGCTCAGGAAGAGCAGCCCGGCCGTTCCCTGGCACGTGTCATTGCCGGTCGCGACTGCGAGATCGAACGACGCCGTACACACCCCCACGTCGGTCGCCACAGCGACGTCCGGCGGGCAGGTGATGGTCGGCTTCGTCACGTCGACGACGTTCACGAGCGTCACGCAGGACGAGATGTTGCCGTTGGGGTCCTGGCTCGTGAACACCAGCGGCGTCTGCCCGAGGGCCACGTCGGCGCTGGCGCTGGTCGTGGTTGCGACGGGCAGGCAGGCGTCGATCGAGGTCGGGGCAAGCTTGGCGAGGTCGACCGTCGCGCCGCCATCCCTGCACTCGAGGACCAGATCGGCGGCGCAGGCGATGGCCGGCGCGTCGCGGTCGTTCGGGCACGGGGACACCGTCACCTCCCAGAGCCACTGGGCCGGGGTCGGGTCGCACTGAACCGGCTCGGCCTTCGTGAAGTCGCAGGCCCGCACGAGGAAGCTGTGCTTGCCGACCGGGAGGTTGTCATAGTCGAGGGTCCCGCCGTCGCCGACGATGGTGCCGGCGCCGTCGCAACGCGTGAACACCGCGCCATCGAGGCTGCACTCGAAGGTGAAGAGCTGTTCGTCGGTCGGGTCGATGTAGTCGAGCGTCGAGACTTCGCCCGTTCCGATGAGCGGCGTCGGGCCGTCGGTAATCTCCGTCTCTTGGAAGCGCGTGTCGATGAGCCAGGTGTAGCTCGCGCGGCAGGTGCCGACGTTGCCGACCTGGTCCTTCACGTACACCCACAACGTGTGCGTGCCGTCAGCGAGCCCGTCGAAGGTGACCGTCGCGGTGCAGGCGCTGTAGGCCGTCAAGAGCGGCTCACCGTTGGTGCCGAGCTGGGCCGCCAGCGGGTCGAGCGCGCAGAAGTAGGTCACGTTGGCCTCGCTTGCGCTGAAGCCGAAGATCGCCACGTCACTCTGGGCCGGGTCGGTCGGCTTGGTCGCGATATCCGGGCACGGCGCCGTGCGATCGATAATCCACGTGAACGTCGCCGGCGTCGGGTCGATGACCCCGTTCGGGTCGATCGTGCGCACGTCGAACACATGCTCGCCTTCGGTCAGCGCCGTGTAGGTGATCGTCTTGCCGTCGCAGTCGGTCCACACGTCGCCGTCGAGGCTGCACTCGAACGTGTTCGTCGTCGGTGCCGTCGGGTCGATGTAGTGCAGGATGATCGACGTCGACGACGTCACCTTCGGCGGGATGAGCGCGACGATCTCCGTCTCGGGAGCGGTCGTGTCGATGATCCACGTGTAGCTCGCCGGGAGAGGATCCTGTGTGCCCGCCGTGTTGGTCACGAACACGCACATCGTGTGCGAGCCGTCGCCAAGGTTCGTGAACGTATAGATCTCCGGGCACACCGCGTAAGCCCCACCGGTCGGCGGGCAGATGCCACCGGTCGGGTCGAGCACACACGAGTAGAAGGCCGGGTTCGGCGTCGGCGAGCCGAACACGAACGTCCCATTCGGGTTCTGCGACGGGTTCGTCGGGCCCGAAAGGATCGTCGTGTCAGGCAACGTCGTGTCGATGATCCAGGTCCAGAAGTCAGGCGTCGGGTCGACCGCCCCGTCCCCTCGCGTCGCGCGCACCAGCAACGTGTGCTGGCCCTGCGGGAGGTTGTTGTACGTCAGGCTCGGCGTCGTACCCACGTGGTTGCAGGTCACCCACAGACCACCATCCAGGCTGCACTCGAACGTCGTGTGCGAGGGCACCGGCACCGCGACCGGGTTCACGTACGTGAACGTCGCCGTCGTTGAAGCGGTGATTGCCGGCGGGCCGGTCGTAATGTCCGTCTCCAGCGGCAGGCACGTCAGCGTCGTGACGATCGGCGGGCCGGTCGTGACGCGCGGCTCGTCGGTCGAGCCGTCGCAGTCGTCGTCGATCGCGTTGCACGTCTCGGCGTGCGCGGGCGACGGGGTCAGCGGCTCGCAGAACGAGGTCGTGTTGTCGTCCTCGGCGCAGGCGGTGATGCCCGGGCGCTTGCAGAGGCCGAGCTCGTCGGTCGTGCAGTTGCTGCCGACGCCGAAGCCCTCGTCGATCATACCGTTGGCGATCGACGCGACGCACTCCTGGCCGACCAGCGCGGGGTTGTTGCAGTCGCAGGTGTCGTCCTGGCCGTTGCAGACCTCGGTCACGCCGAGGTCCTCTTCGAGGCAGATGACGCCGGTGAAGGTGATGTTGCACTCGATGGTGCCGCGCTCGCAGAAGTCTGCGTCGTTGGTGCCGTCGCATTCCAGGCCGAGGTAGCGTCCGACCGACACGTCACCGCCCTGGGCGATGCTCGTCCAGTTCTCGTCGTCGCGACCATCGCAGTTGTCGTCGATACCGTTGCAGAGCTCGAGCGTGCTGATCGTATCGTCGGTGCAGATCGTGGAGTTGTTGTCCGCGGCATTGCACTTGACGATTCCGGTCGCGCACAGGTCGCCGTCGGGTCCGTCGCAGGCCGCGCCGAGCGTGATCCCCTCGAAGGTGAAGCCCTCGTTGATCGTGCCATCGCAATCGTCGTCGATGCCGTTACAGAGTTCCGCGATGGTCGCGTTGTCGTCCGTGCAGGTCACCTTCGTACGGTCGATCGTGTCGCAGATGTAGGCGCCACCGATGCACAGGTCGGCGTCGCCACCGTTGCGGTCCGTCGCCGTGCTGTCGCACGGCCGGTCGATCTGCGCGAACAACGGGAAGTCGAGGTCGGTGACGCCATTGCAGTTGTCGTCTTTGCTGTTGCCGCAGAGGTCGTTGACGACCTGAGGCATTCCGGCCATGGCCCCGCAGGTGCCGTTGCACAGGAAGAAGCCGTTCTGCTTGCACTCGCCGAGGCCCGCGCTGCACGCGACCGTCGACAGGTCGACGCCGACCTCCAGGCACGTCGCCGCGGTGTGCCCTGCATTGCATACAACCGTGCCATTCGCACAGGTGCCATTGTCATCGCCATCGCAGCTCGCGCCGAGCGCGAGTTGGCTCTGGCCCGAGCTGAACGTGAAGCCTTCGTCGGTGCCATCGTTGCAGTCGTTGTCGACGCCATCGCAGCTCTCGGTCGCCTTCACCTTCGTCACGCACGCGGCCGCGCCTTCGACGCAGTCGATGCGGTCGTTCAAGCAATCGTCGCCAGCGTCGTCGCCGGACGTGGAGTTGCACGCGGTGTTGAGCGTCGGGAAGCCTTCGTCAGTCTGACCATTGCAGTTGTCGTCGATGGAATTGCCGCAGAGCTCGACGAACGTGCTCGCGTTGACCTGCGACGCCACGCAGCCGCTCAACGTGTTGCAGGCGTAGGTCGTGCAGAGGCTGTTCGCAGGACACTGCGACACGGCGCCGGCAACCTGATTCGAGGCCGCCTGGACGGTGACGCCGGAGTAGAACACAGCGCGGTCGACGATGGGGTGGCCATACTGGAGCGGGGATGTGATCGCCACGCTCAGCGAGATGTCGATCGATGCGCCCGGGGCGAGCTCGCTCACCGGGACACTGATCGTACGATTCGCGTCGGGGTCGTACTGCGCGCTGTCGCCGTTGGCTCCGACCTGGAACGTGTCGACCAACGTGCCGTTCACGTACTTGCTGGTGAGGTTCTTCACCGTCACGACGATCGGGAATGTTCCGGGAGTCGCCGCGCAGGAGTCTTCCAGCGCCCAGGCCTTGCTGACTAGGATGCGTTCCTCGCAGTTGATCGGCAGCGTGCCGGAGCTGGCGTAGCTGGCAGCCGGAGTCACGGTGGCGGTCGCGGGCACGGTCAAGACCTGAGTGCTCGATGCCAAGACCTGGGTCTCGAACGAGAAGTTGAGCATGCCCTGGGCAGGAATCGTGGCGAGCCACACCAGCGTCGGCACGGCGGCGGCGACGGCGCCCTGACCGGTGATGCTGCCTGGCACGTACGCCAGGCCCGCCGGGATGGGCACCGAGATCGCCGTGTTCGGCGCCGGGTTGGCGCTCGGGTTGGTAACGGTGACGGTCCAGGTGACGTTGTCGTCGTCGTTTCCGCAGGCCGAGCCCAGCGACGGCGAGACGAGCACATGGAGGCCGGTGAGAGCTGGCTGCACCGTCGGACCCGGGATCGGTGCCGTCACGCCGCAAGCCCCGTTGGCCGCGGCGAGGGAGGCGAGACCGCTCCCAGCGCTCGCGCCGAGCACCTTGGCCCGCACCGTGATGGCGCCGCTATCACCGGCGAACAGACTCTTGCCGGTGGCGCCACGGCCAACTGGCACTACCACCGAGCTGGCGGTGAAGCTCGCGTGCGGAAGGACCTCGAGGATCTGCAACCCCGTGGGCATCGTGAGCGCCAGCGTCGTTCCGGCGGCCGCCTGGGTCCCGAGATTCGCGAAGTGGAAGGTGTAGAAGACTTCCTTGTTCACTTCGGCCGCGATCTCGGAGCGATCCACCCTGACCTGGAGCGCGCCGGTGGGCGCCGTCACGAGGGTCACGGCACTGGCGAAGTTGTCCGCGTATTTGGCATCAAAGCCACCGAACGGATAGGCCCTGGCGGCGAGCTCGTCGAGCTTGTCGGCGGCATTGCAGCTGACCCACGTGATCACGACCGGGACGGTGTAGCTCGCCGGTGGCGTGAAGGTCGGCGGCACGCCGCTCGACGTGAACGTGATGGAGCCAGTCGCCACCGTCGTCGGCTGGCTGACGACACACAAGAGACCGGCCGGGCAGCTCCCGACTGTGGCCGTCGTCCCGATCGGCAAGGTCACGACGAATGTGCCGTTATTGGCGGTATTACCGTTATTGCCGAGGTGGACGACATACGGCGTCGGAGTGCCAATCTCAGTGCTGCCCGGGCCCGAAATTTCGACCCAGAGATTCGGGTAATAGCCGACGATGAGGCCCTGGCTCTCCGCATCGTTGTCGGGGTTGCAGTCGATGGTCGGCGAGGTCGTCCCGACGCTCGCGGTCAGCTCGAGCCCGTTGGTCGTCTGGGTGTTGACGCAGGTGTACGTCACCGAGAGGTTCGCATTGGCAGGCAACTGCGGCAGCCTGAAGCGGATCGTATTCGTGAAGTTGTCCTGGCTGATCCCTGCGATGACGAGGTTCACGGGATTTGCCACCGTAACCACCGAGGCCGGCAAGAGCGTACAGCCAAATGGCAGTCGCAGCTCGACGGCGACATCCCGAGCAGCGCCCGGACCTGCGTTGCTGATCGTCGCCGTGCCGGTGACGTTGTCGTCCGAGCTGGCGGGATCGGGAGGCGCTACGACCGTGTTCACGAGGTCCATGGTCGCCTTGATGTCGGCGGTGTTCACGCTCATCGAAGTGACGCTGGTGTTGTTTGCGATCGAGATCTCCGGAGTCGTCGTGCTGATGTCGGCGCTGTTGCTGATGTTCGTCAGGCAGACATCGGCCAGCTCCACGTCGAAGCCCCAGGAGGGGTTCTTGTCGGTGTGGTAGGTCACCGTCCAGTCATCGAGCCGCGGGGTGTCACCAGGGTTCGAGCAGGCGGACCATTGGAAGACGCGCTGAGCGTAGTTGGATCCCTGAGAAGATTGCCACTTTGAGTAGGAGCCGACAATGTAGCGGCTGGGGTTGGTGAAGAGCGGAAAGTGCGTCGTGTACGGGTCCGAGACATACCCCAGCACCGTGAGTTGGCCGTCGAAGTTCGCCCACGCTATAGAACTCTCTTCATTCTGGCTGTCACCGATGCCAAGCGCGGTCGTTCCATTCGACCCCGTGATGTAGTCGGAGCCGCTTTCGGGGTCTTGCCGGGTGAAGTTGTCGTCGCTGTCGTACGACCAGCCTTGGCTCCCTACGCCATAGGTGGTGAAGTAGCCCTTGCCGTCGGTGACGGAGTCTGTCGCGGCGAAGGCGAGCTCGAGGACGGAGTTCTTATAGAGACGCTGGGATACGTTACCAGTCGGATTGTTTGGTGGCTGCAGGATCACCACGTCGTAGCGACGACCCGCTGGCAGACCGGCGGTCGGAACCCACATCATCGGGATATAGACCCCGCCGCCTGCGACGTTTGGCGCCTGGAAGACGCCGATGATGTTGCCGTTCGCGTCGATGTCGCTCGGGATCACGACGGCCGGGAACTGGCTGCCAAGAGAGGTACGACTGTAATCAGTGTCAGCGAAGAGTTCTGCGTTGAGATCGACCTGGCTCCATAGCGTCGGTTTGCCAGCACCGTCGCGGGCCGCGATGCCCCACGCATAGGCCCTGTAGCCATAGGTGTTGGAACAGCTCATGCTCCCGACGGGATTGATGACACAGCTTGCCGCGACCACGACGTAGCCGACGCCGATGACGGTGCTGTTGTCGTCGTCGCCAAGACCGGTGACCGCCGCAACGGGTGCGGCGACGGGTGCGCCGTTGGGGCCCGCGGTCTGGATGGGCAGAGCGTCGTAGTAGGGAGCTTCGCTTTTCGGGTACCAGAGCGTCGGCGTGCCGTAGGGGGAGTTGGAATCGCCGATCGGCCAGCCAGGTCCGCTGACGACCATGGCGAGCGAATTGCCACCGCCGACGGCGACGCTTTGTGACTGGTTGCCGTAATACGTTCGGGTCGCGCCGGCGGACGCCGCCACGTAGTTGCGTTCATTGATGTAGACGAGCGACGTGAGCGCGAGCGGATTTCCGCTCGGACGCGTCTGGTAGAGCTTGGACGGCATCGGCAGGCAGTGCGAGAAGTAGGGTGCGTCCGGGGCCGTGTCGGTCGGGAGCCAAACGATCGGCGATTCGACGAAGACCTTGGCGGTAGTGACGATCTCCGTTGAGATCGGGCAACGCGAGCGATTGTCAGCAAACGCCTGGTCCGGTTTCCCGGCGTAGATCGTGGCGTTCTCATCCCCCGTACAATCGAAGCCGGCTTCGAAATACGCCGCGACGTTGGCGTTCGAGTTCCAGTCGATGACCAAGGGTCCATTGGCAGGATTGTAATCGAACGGTGGGTCGAGGGGAATGTTGATATCGAACGCGGAACCGTAGTTCTGGGTCTTCGTCCAGGTGACCGTGGCGTCGTTGTAGATCACGCGCGGCGGGGTAGCGCTGAAGTTGCTGGCAAAGACGTCGCTGAGCGTCTGCATAGTGGTAGACGCGGCATACCCGACTCTCAAGTTGACGCCGCTGATGCTCCGCGGACCCGGGTTTCCTCCCCGATCGCGGAGTCGGAAGCCTTTGATCTGGGTCGAGCTGCCTGGCAGCTCACTGGTCGTTACCAGCCACTGGATGTGCGTTGAATTCACCCCGCCGTCGGAGAGGGCGTTCACCGCTTGAACTGGGGCGTAGAGCGCTTCTCGGTCCGCTTTACAGGCGTCCGGTACGTTGTAGGACTGCGCCGTGTTCACGAACGGGTCGGCCCAGCCGACAATCCGATTTGACGAGTCGTTGATGTCGGACGCGACACTCTCCTTCCAGGTCCATATAGGGTTGGTTCCTTGGACCGCATTCATGGGCAAGTCCGTGTGCAGGTCGGTGACGTTGTTCTCGCCAGACTGCCAGCTCCAGGCAGAGATGTTTTGCGATCCTTGGCGGTAGAAGGTCTTTTGCAGGCCGATCACCCGGCTACCCGTGTTGACCCCGGTTGGCAGGCCCCAGAAGTTAGAGACGGTCGGTACGATATCGGTCATGCACTCGGTGCCGACGGAGGACATGCGCGCCCGCACTCGCAGCTCGGGGTAGAGGGCCGGGTCGAGGCCTTCGATGTCGCTCAGATCGAAGCTGTAGGTGCCCGAGCCATCGTTGAGGGGATAGGTCGCGATGGACGTGTTATTGTCGGAGCCGACGAAGACATCCACGGCCATCGATTCGGTCGCGTTGGCATCGCTGCCGAACGTCGCATTGACGATCAGGTGGCCCCACTCGAGCACGTTGCCCTCATCCTCGCCCGGGAACGCCGGGGAGTAATAGACCCCTGCACCGGTGGTTTGGCCGGCCAGACACTCGTCGGGGATGTACTTGCACGGGTTTGCCGGCTTCGCGCCGCAATTCGTGGCGCCCTGGGCAACGCATTGTTCCCACTCGCCGTTCCCACCATAGATGTCTTCGTAGGCAATACTGCAGGCGCGGCTCCAATCCTTGAAGGCCTCCGAGCTTGTATCCAGGCTGGCTGGGCAACATTGCCGGTTGCACATGGCTCCGGGCTGGTAATAGCCGTTCCCCGGGCAGGTCGAGGGTGCGCGGTACCTTTCGTAGCCGTAACACTTGCCGACGTCCTGACAACCGTCGGGCACGCAGCCTTCCAAGGTTCGGCACTGCGTGCCGCCACGGTTGATGCAGTTGAGCACGTCGGCCTGACATGCGGCGACAATAGCCGGAGTCGGACAACAGGTCTGGCAGCATGGACTCGACCCTTGGCCCTCGTCCGGTATGAGCACACGATCCCCGAGAACTCGTGTCGAGCTGGCGGTGTTTTGCAGGTAGTTCCCATATTGGCAGCGGATATTCGCTTCACTGTAACATGCGTTGACATCGCGGCAGCCGTCATCGGGCAGATAGCCCACAACCACGGATTGGTTATCGTCGTCCGTGTAGACGTGAGTGCCATCATAGGTGCCGCGGTCGAAGTCGATCTCCGTGGTCTGCGTAAAGACGCTGCCGGCGGGTGCGTTCATGACGGCCCCGTCGGGATAGACGACTCGGACGCCACGCACGTTGGGGTCGGTGGGGGAGGTGGGCTGGTAGTCCCACGCTCCGGAGTCATCGGTGTATTGCACCGCGCCGCTGACCCACATTTCGTCGATGAAGAAGACCGGCACATTGCGGACCGAGTTGGCGACGAAATTGAAGCCCTCGGCGATCTGGTCGGACATCACCACGTTGTCGGCCGCATAACGACCGGCATTGCCGTACGCGATCTCGACCGAGACGCGATCACCGCCGTCGGCATAGGTCTTGGTAGGGTCGGTGAGATTGGTGAGGCTCTTCACGACGAAGACATCAGCGCGATAGACCCTGTTGCCGCACTCGGCATGGTTGTCGGCGAGGTTCTTTTCGGGTTTGTCCTGGCTGCCGGTCCGGATCTGGACGACGCCGTCGACCACATTGCGCAGGTCGACGCCGTCGGCGACGGCAGGGCCGTCGTATATGACGCGCGCGGTGATGGTGATAGTACCTCGGTCACCTGGGGCGAGGGCGAACTGCTGTGCCTGATTGGCCGCGCCCATCGTGAAGGTTACCGTCCCGTCGATGTTGACCGTGCGTGCCCAGTTGGGGGCGGTCGCGACCCGCGATAGGCCGTCGGAGCCCAGCGGAGTGACGCGCGCGCCGGTGGTATCGGTGAGCTCGACCGGACCGGTGGAGTCGAACATGTACTCGAGGTTGTCATCGAGGGCGACGGTGAAGGTCACCCCGAAGTCGGGCTGGGTGCCGTTATTTCGGAAGTCGAACGAGAAGGTCGTAGTGGCGCCCGGGGGCAGGCCCGGATAGACGCCGTTGGGCTGGCAGTTGGCCTTGACTTCGAGGCCCGTGCCCGGGGTCACGACGGTCGCGCAGGCCTTGTTATTGCCGTAGTCGTTGTCATCGATATCCGAGGTCGTGTCATTGGGCGGAAGAAGGTCGCCGAAGAGCCCGATATCGGTGCATCCCGTGAACGAGCCGCCGATCGCTGGATTGACGGGCGGGGTGGTGGGCGTCTGGGCGAGCGCCTTGACGAGGATCTGGAATGGACCCTGCTGGCGATAAATGGTGCCCAGAGCGCACGCGGCGCCGTTGATCGGGGGCTGGCAATGCATGACCTGGAAGGCGATGTGGTTGACCAACAGGCCTGGGGTTGGACTCCAGCCGCCGCTCGGTGCAGCCGGGTTGAAGACGGGGCGGGCGTCGAGATTGGCGGCAGAGAACCACGGCACTACCACGGGCACCGGGCTGCTGTTGATGAAGACCGGCGGCGGGAGCGTGAGGGACGAGAATGAGAAGTCGGACTTCTGGTCGACAGCTTCTCCGTCCGGCATCGTGAAGAAGAGCACGGTCTGCTCGGAACTCTCCGGGCTCACGTTGCCATAGAGAATGGTCCAGGTGGCGATCTGACCCGGCTCGACCACGGGAATGGCGGAGATCTGGACGTACGGGTCCGGCCATGGGGTCTGGACCGGTACGGTGGCCTGATTGCCTTTGCCTCCGCAGAGCGGGTCATTTTCCTGATAGGTGAGTCCCGGGCAGTCTTCACCCATCGGGATGGGGGGAGTGATACCAGGGGCGACGGTCGTGACCAAGGCGGTGTTGAGCACCACCTTTCCAGGGCCGACGGTGGGGATGACCATCGCCTGGAACGAGTAGCGAATGGTCGTGCTGGTGGCGGTACCAGGGATGATGCCAGCCAGCAGCGGGTCACAGAGGCCATTATTGCCGAGCTTGCACGGCCGGAAGCTGATCTCGGTCTGGCCGCTGCCGTTGGGACCGATGACGAGCTGGTCGGAGGTCCAACCTGGCGTCAGCACCTTGAACGAGCTCGCGACGTAGCTGAGCGGATTCGATACCGCCAGGGGGTTCGGGGTCGGCGCCGACGGGAGCGTGTCCCGGACGAGCACGCCCTCGGCCGCGCGTGGGCTGTGGTTGGCCACCGCAAGCGAGTAGGTCACCGTCTGGCCGGAGACCGGCTGGGGGTTGCTCACCGTCTTGGCGAGCGAGACCTCGGTGTTCTGGATAATCGTCAGACAGTCATCGAAGAAGGTCTGGCTTCCCGCATTGTTGCTGGTCGTGACGAGGACCTGGTTGATCTTCTCCTGGCCAGACAGAGCGTTCTGGTACGAGCCGTGAATCGTGATCATGTACTCGGTCAGCGGTGGGGTTGGGGGGAAGGTCCAGGTGTACCTGTTGCCGACGATAGTCGGGGTCAGGGTGATGGCCAAAGGCGTGCCGCCGGGGGGCGTCGCGGTGATAGCGATGCCATTGGGGGCCACGACGAAGTTCGCGGGCAGCGTGTCGGTGACCACGAGGCTCGTGTCCTCGTTGGTCGTGTCGTTGCGCATGAAGATCGTGTATTCCATTGGCTCGCCAGAATAGACGACCTCGTTGCAGGTCTTGGCGAGCTCGACGCCAGGCTCGTCCGAGACAATGAACTCGACGCGATTGCCGATGGCGGGCAGCAGCTCGTCGGAGTCGATGGCCGCCTCGTTGATGACAAGCTGTCCGATCGGCGCGTTGGCGGGCACCTGCACCTGAATGTAGGCATGCTGGATGCTGGCGGTCGGAAAGAGCGATGGCGAGATAGCGATGCTGTCGACGGTGTCGTTGTCGACGAGGAAGGCGACCCAGCGGGCGTTGGCGCTATTCGCCGGGTTGGGTTTGAACCAGCCGGGCGAGCCAGGATCGGCGACGGCAGGCTTGAAGTGGGCGCGCACGACCGCATCGGTGAACACGAACGCGGGCAATAGCGCGCTCGGGAGGCCCGATGTCGCGGGGGCGTTGAGGATGAAGGGAGGGATGTGATTCGAGAACCACACCTCGCCTTTTTCGACCTTGGCCCGTGCGAGAATCGTGAGGTTCTCGACGCGGTCGATGACCCACGTCTTGGACGAGGGCGCTGTTCCGTCGTTGCGGTAGGTCAGCGAGTAGGTGACCGTGGTGCCCGGGTCGACGACGCGATAATCGAGGTTCTTGTTGATCTTGAGGATCGGCTCGGAGGCGACGCTGCTCTGCACGGTGACCTGCGCGGTCGGGATGCCGCAGTCGTCGGCAGCGCTGATGGCGGCGGAGGTCTGAAGGGTCTCGCCGCTGCGGATCCCGTTGGGCACCTGGTAGGTCAGGACGACACTGCGACTCTGGTTGGGGAGCAGGCTCGGGGTCCAGGTGATCGTGAGCTGGCCCGGCACCGTATCGTCGACGTCGCCGCCGGCGGAGTCGACGAAGATCGGATAGAGGGTGATATCGGGCACGCCGTTGGCGGTGACCTCGGCCAGGTTGATGACGGCCTTGAGGTCGCGGGCCGCGTCAATGGGGTTGGCGAGCGCGCTGCGGTTCTGGATGGTGATCGTGTGCTTGGTGGTCTGGCCGGGCGTCACGGTGCCCTGCGGGGTTCCGTATGAGGTCGTGAGGTCGGGCACGAGAGGCTTGACCATCACTTGTTCCCAGTCGCTGCCCGCTCTCGGGTTCAAGAGGGGGAGATGGGTGACCGAACCGGTAATGCCGGTGTGGGAGTAGACTTGGACGACGGCGCCACGGCGGGTGCCCGGCGGGGCGGGCGAGAGGGTCGCGTCGTTCAGGACGGTCCCGGGCGTGCACTCGTCCGTGACCGGGGCGGGCAGGATTGAGAGGTCGACGACCACCGAGGTCGGGCTCGTGACGGTGCAGTTCGCGAACGGGGTCGCGGCGCCGGTGCAGTAGCTCGAGCGCAGGGTCGGGATCTCGTAGGCAACCCAGGTCACCTGCGTGGGTCGGGTCGCGGACCAGCCAGCGTTGCGGGTCACGGAGGGCGTGAGGGCGGTATAGAACTCCGGGATTGCGCAGGTCGGCGGGTCGACCAGCTGGCAGCCGGTCGGGGTGAGGGCGCCGGTCCAGTAGCGGATCGTGGTGCCGGCCGGAGCGCTGGCGGAGAGGAAGGTGTTGCTCTTGATGAAATCGAAGACGACGACGTTGTCGAGGCGGGCGAGGCTGCTGTTGCCGACCGCCATCTTGAAGTCGACCGGCTGGCCCCAGGTGACGAAGCGCCCGGGGTTGTCATCGTAGTTGGTGATGATCGCGGTCGAGCCGTTGATCTGGTCGCCCTTACCGAAGGCGAAGCCCGGGCTGTCATCGAGCCCGATCTTGATCGGAAGGCAGGCCGAGCGCGGGTCGCAGGTGTCGGCGCCCGTCGCGTTAGGGTCACAGGCGTTAGGGGCGCCGCTGGCGATGTCCTCCTGCGGGGTCTCGAGCCCGGCCTCCGGGGAAGGGCAGTTGTTGATCGTGATGAATGGGGGCGTGGCGCCAGAACCCGGTACATAGTTCAACTGGATGTTGTAGGTCAGGTCGAGGCGCTGGCCGGGTGCCATGTCCGCGAGAACCCAGTAGACCGAGTTCTTCGGGACCACGACGCCGCGCACAGTGACGCTGGCGGTCGCGGGCGACTTCTGTCCGCCGCTGCCGGCCGGGATGGTGACAGCGTTGGCATCGGCGATGGCGCCTTTTACGATGAAGTCGTTGAAGCTGTCCCACACGACCGGCTGGAAGTAGGTCTGGGCGCCGTAGGGGATGTTTTGGGCCCACCAGTTGGTCGGGCTCACCGTGAGGGTGATGGCGGCGTTCTGCTGGGCGTAGTGCTCTCCGCCGATGACGTAGGTGCCGCCCGCATTTTTGAGGAGGGTTGTGCGCGGCCGGGCGTTGATGGCCGTTGAGGCGATCGCCGTCGTGACGGTGGCGGCGTTGCTGGCGAAGACCTTGCCTTCGAAGTCGAAGGCGACGTCCCGGGCGAGGCCGTTCGGGGTGCGGAACGTAGCGTTGTAGGCGTAGGTCTTGCCGGCCTCTTGCGAAGCGAGGGTCCAGTAGACCGAGCGCGCGGGGATCGGTATGCCCGCGATCGTGATGGCGCTGGCGGTGTAGACTCCGCCGAGCGTCGCGCCATCGAAGCCGAGGGTCGGTACCTGTTGATAGTTGTTGTCGTTGCGCACGGCCTTGAAGTTGACGTATGCGACATAGGCGGTTGCGTTCACGAACGAAACCGAGACCGGCATCCGGACCTGGATCGCGTCGCCCGAGTCGGTGCGGGCGAACGGCGTGGATAGCGTGGCCTGCAGCACCGAGAGCGGGCTGAATGTCGCCTTGACGGCTGTCACGCTGGGCCCGATGGGCGCGCCGAGCTGGTTGAAGAGCACGCGGATGCGCAGGCGCTTGGCCGAGGCCGGCACAGTCGCGAGCGACACCTTGCCGAGGAAGTTCGGATCCTCCGATGAGCCCGGGTTGACGGGACCGAGGACGAGATTCCCGTTCAGGTCGCCCACCGTGACGTCCCAGACCTCGACCTTCACCTGTCCCGCGAGCGAGGCGGAGTAGCCGATATAGAGCGACTTCCAGGCGCTGAAAGAGGCCGGTACGATCTCCGAGGTGAACCAGTAGCCGGAGGCGGCGCCGGGCGCGAGGTTGACGTCACGACCGAGCGGGTCGCGAACGATGCCCGCCTGACCAGCAATGCCGTTGATACTGGCCGACACCGGGGCGACGCCGTTCGAGTCGTCGTACAAGTCGACCCAGGTGCCCGTGTTGTGGTCGATGGTCGGCAGCGCGTGGACCGGGGCGGCGATGAGGGCGAGGCCGAGAGCGGCACTGCTGATCATGGTCGCGACGCGACGGCGAGAGAGTGAGTTCATCTCTGGATCCTCTTCGGACGGAGTGGGCGACTTCGTGGCGGAGCCGCGTCGCCCTAGGGAGCTAGGATACTCAGAGCTTGGCCGTGCGGTCAAGCCGTTCGGTCGAGGTGGTCGAGGTGGTGGTCAGACGGGCGGGCGTGGTGTGGGTCAGGACTTGACGATCAGCACCGGTCCGTTGGCAAGACGCAATACGCGCTCGGCGACGCTGCCGATGAGGAAGCGCTCGAACCCGCGGCGGCCATGGCTGCCGACGACGAGCTGCTCGGCGGCGACCTCGTGGCCGAGCGCGACGATCTGGTCGGCGATGCGGCCGGTGACGACGCGCGGCTCGTAGCTGATGGGGCCGCCGGCCGCGGGCGACAGGCTGGCGACAAGGGCCGCGAGGTTGCGCTCGGCCTCTTGGCAGATCGCGTCTTCACGCGCGGCAAACCCGGGGCCGATGGCGCCGATGTCGATGCCGACGCCGTCGCTTGCAGGGGCGTGCACATGGACCAGCACGATGCGGCCGCCGCCGAGCGCCGAGAGCTGCTCACGCGCGCGGTCGAACGCGAGCTTGGCATGGTCCGAGAAGTCGTAGGCGACGAGCCAGGTGCGAGCGGTGCTCATGAGATCCTCCGACGACGCGATGTCGCGTCCGTGGGGGAGTCATATCACCCTTCGCAGTAACAGGCGTACTGGGCCCAGAGACAGAGGTCGGCGAAGATCCCGTCGGACGTGCTGTAAAGCGCCTCGAGGCAACCTTCGCCGTCGGCGTTGTGCGTCTCCCAACCGGAGCGCCCCAATCCGTCGCAGCGGATGAAAGAGACCGCCTGGCGGGCGACATAGACGCAGGTCGCGTCACAACCCTCGGCGGTCGCGAGCGCTTCGATCGTCTCGTAGCGATCCGCGCCGCGCGTGTAGTAGGGCGCGCAGCCGGCCGGGCCGAAGTCCTTCCAGTGCAGGATCTGCACGTTGGCCTGGCCGCAGGTGATGAGCTCGCGCTCGTCGAGATACTCGCAGGCGGCGGTGTCGGTCTCACGCGTGTCGGGCTCGGGCGCGTCGGGCACGCTCGTGTCGGGCTCGGGCGCGTCGGGAACGGTCGTGTCGGGAACGGTCGCGTCTGGCCCGACGGTCGTTTCGCCGCCCACCGTGTCGCCGGAGGTATCGCCCATGCTGTCGGGGACGGTCGTATCCGCGACCGACGCGGCCTTGTCGTCGGAGCAGGCGTTGAGGAGGAGGACGCAAACGGCGAGGTGGGCTACGCGCATGGCGGGCTGGCTACCGATCGGCCGCTGCCATGTCAACCGAACGATGCGGCGGCGGTCCGCAGTTGCCCAAACGCGACCAGAACGGTAGTCAGCTGCCGTCGCCAGCAATGGACATCGGATGAAGGACGGCTGCATCGATTGTAAGCGCAGGGTTGGGCCGGGCCCCGGTTGGGGACGCGTGTGCGTGAGCGCCCTCCTCGCGGTGCTGACGATGGGCCTTAGCGGCTGCCACGGTCAAGAGACCGACGAGGTGATTTCCGGGCTACGCTCCGACAATGACCGTCTGCGCGCTGAGGTCGGCGCCCTGCGCGCGGAGAACGTCGTCCTAATCGAGACCGTCGACCCACGCTGGCCGACGACGGTGTCGTTGAAGCGCGCCGGCGGCAACACGAGCCGCCTGATGTATCGGCGCGAGTGCCCGCTGGGGCAGGCGCTCAAGGGCTTCGATGCGCGCTCGGGCAGGGTGGTCGATGCGCTGGTGCCGGTCTGCACGCCGGTCGCCAAGATGCCCGGCACGCGTGGCACCCGCACGCTCGAGCGCGAGTTGGCGATGGTCGGCGGGCGCGGCGGGCGGGCGACCGATACGATGTGCCCCGGTCAGACCTTGATGATCGGCCTGCGCGGCCGCTCCGCCGAGGTCGTGGACGCGCTCGAACCGGTCTGTGAGGACGGCAAGAACGGGCCGCGCGTCGGCGGTGAAGGTGGCCGTGACTTCGAGCGCATGTGCCCGGTTGGCTGGGTCGCGGTGGGGATCACCGGACGCCAGGGCGACTACCTCGAATCGGTGAGCCTCACCTGCACCGACGCACGCGCGCTGCGCGAGCAGGCGGGCACCCTCGAGCTGCCGGAGCACACCCTACCCGCCTCGAAGTTCGACCTCCCCAACCGCGCGGGCGAGCGCACGGCACCCCCCGATGATGAGACGGTGGACCCGGAGCCGGCGATGCCGCCCGAGGCCGTGACGCCGACCAACGAACCGACGGAGGCGCCAGCAATCGTCGAGCCGCAGGAAACACCGCCACGGGTCCCGGGGGGTCCGACGTTTTGAGTCCCGCGGCGAGACCCAGGCTGAGTGTGCTGATCCCCTGCTACAACGAGGCGGCGCGGATCGGCGACACCATCCCCGAGGTGACGCGCTACCTCGCCGGGTTGGCGTATGCGAGCGAGCTGGTGCTTATCGACGACGGCAGCAGTGATGGCACCTGGGCCCTGCTCGAAGCCGCCGAACGCGCGGCTGATGCGGGTGGCGTGCGGGTGCGCGCCCTCCGCCAGGCGGTCAACGGTGGCAAGGGTCACGCGCTCGCGACCGGCGTCGCGGCCGCCGACGGCGAGGTCGTCTTGTTCTTCGATGCCGACCTGTCCTATCCGCTCGTGCACGTCGACGAGGCGGTGCAGGCGATCGCTGCCGGAGCCGACGTGGTCGCAGGAGCGCGCGACCTCGGAGGCGAGGGACGACACGGCTATTCGCCGCTGCGAAGGCTCGCGAGCGGGACCTTGAACGGCATCGTCGATCTCCTTCTGGGCCTCGGGATCCCCGATACGCAGTGCGGCTTCAAGGCGTTTCGCGGCGACATTGCAAAGGCCCTCTTCGCGGCGCTGACGATCGGTCGCTTCGGCTTCGACATCGAGCTTCTCTACCTCGTCCGGCGCTGGGAGCTCCGCCTCTACCGCATGCCGATCGTCATGGCCCATCGCCCAGGCTCGACCGTGCGCGTGCTGCCCGATAGCCTGCGGATGCTGCGCGACATCCTGCGCATCCGACGCCAATCCCGCCATTACCCGCCCCGCCCAGCGGGCGCCTCGGTGGTCTGACCATGGCGCCGCCGCTCTCGGTCGTCATCCCGACGACCCATCGCTGGCCAGAAGTGGCATTGCCGCTCGGCTCGGTCTGGCCCGAGGTGAACGCGCTCGGCGCCGAGATCGTAATCGCCGACGGCACCGGCGCGGCCCTGCCGCCCGACCATCCGCTGGACCGCATCACCTGGTTGCGGGCGCCCGGCGCCACCGTCTTCGAGCTGCGCGCGATGGGTATCGCAGCGGCCCGTGGTGATGTGGTGGCGGTCACCGAAGACCACGTCACGGTGCCGTCCGACTACTGCCGCCAGGTGCTCGCGGCCCATGCAGAGCATGCCGATGCCTTGATGATCGGCGGCGCGGTCGTCAATGGATCGACCGATCCCATCGGCTGGGCCAGCTACTTCATGAGTAATATCCAGGCACTGCCGCCCGAACTCGGACCTTGGAACGCACCCCTCACCGGCCAGGCGAACATCACCTACAAGCGGCGGCTGTTCGACCAGCACCCGGCGACGACGCTGCAACGGGCCGACCTGCGCGCCGAACTACAGGCGAAAGGCCTGGCCCTCAATGACCCCCGTATCCAGGTGCTGCACATCCAGTCGCTCGGCCTGCGCGGCAGCTGCATGCATCACTTCCACGACGGTCGCCACGTCGCCTCCGTGCGGCGCGCCGAGCTTCACGGCGCACGTTGGGCGCTGGAGCTGGCCAAGGATCTCAGCCTTGGCTGGCGCATTCCGGTGGCCGCGGCGCGGGTGCTCGTGCGAACGGCCCTACGCTATCCATCGCTGCGACCTGACCTCGCCGCGAGCGCTCCGATGATAGCCCTCCTCACGGGATTTCACTGCGCGGGCGAGCTGGCCGGGTTCGTCGCCGGACCTGGCGACAGCCCCCGCCACATTCCTTAGATTCACGTCAGCGCGGGTGCGCCGACCGGAAGTCGCCGATAGCTTTCATGAGCCGCTCCTCCTCGGCGGGTTGCCGCACCGGCTCGACCGCATCGGCCCAGGGTCCGCCCCAGTACCAGGTCCAGAAGTCGCGCTCGCACGGCTCGCTCTTGAGCACCCGTACCTCGATCTCCTGACGGCGCAGGTCGACCATCACGTAGCCATCGTAGATGAGCACCGGGTGGATCAGCGCGAGCTCGATGATGCGCCGCTCGGACATGACCGACGCGGGCGCTAGGTACACCCAGCCCTCGTTGATGCCGAGCTGTTCGGACGGCGGCGGGGTGCGCAGCGACTGGGTGACGACCTCACGGTCGAGGGTGATAGCGAAGCGCGGCTCGAAGCCGGAGATGCGCTCGAACGCGGGGTCGACCAGCACGCCCACCTGGCGCGTGGTCTCGGCCTTCACCATGTCCGCAAAGCGGATCATCTCGCGCGTCGAGACGTACTCCTCCTGCACGGGTCGCGTGTGCTCGACAAACCAGAGCGACCCGCCGACGGCGCGCCCCCGCGGCACGAGGTCGACGAAGCGGTAGGCGAGGTTGCCCATGATCGCTAGCGTCGGGACCGCCACCGCGACCGCCATCACGAGCCGTCGGTTCCACTGCCAGCGTGCCGACATCCACGCCCGCAGCCGGTCGATCGATGTCGACAACACGTAGGCGCAGGCGATCGCCGTGAATGGCACCAGCGTCCAGCCCCAGAACTCGTGGATCACCGCGGTGCCACGGAAGATGTAGTAGTGGAGGAGGCCCGCTATCCCGAACGTGAGGGCTATCAGGTCACGCCGCACGAGCCGCCCGCGCGCCGCCTGCCACCCGCGATGGCCGAGCCAGCCGAACGCGACCAGCAGCACCGGCGCCGTGAACATCAGGAGCGGCACCACCTTCAGGTGGTTCAGCATCATCGCGCGGCCGACCACCTGGCGCGCCTCGAACACCCCGTGCAGCTCGGACAACGAGCCGACGACCGCGGTCACCAGCAAGAAGTGCCCGACGAACAAGCCAACCACCACGAGCGAAAACAGCGCTAGCAGCCCGATGTCGGGCAACATCCTGCGCAGCGCCGGGACCGCAGTCCAGGCTTCGCCATCCTGCCGAAGGCCTCGAGGTCCGTCCGACGCGCGCAGGCGCTTCAGCAACACCGAGAACCAATGCAGCGCGAAGATCAACGCGCAGTAATACGCCGGCCAATCCCACATCGCCGCGAAGAAGAACGCGACCAGCATGAACCCGAACCAGGGCCGCCAGGGTGTCTGCGCAGGCAGGGCAGTCGGGTCAGCGGCGGTCGGCACCGGATAACGCGCGCGTAGGAAACGCAGATAGGCGTAGCCCCACAAGAAGGTCCAGAAGATGAACCCGTTCTCGTGGTTGGACATGTTCGTGAAGATCGCGTTCGTTGGCAGCAACACGAAGATGGCGCCCGCGAAGAGCGCCGTGCGTTCG
>Ga0105049_10001626_pt1 | contig 26549 bp, 25 predicted proteins | sample MAT06_FD_78087 | JGI IMG/M metagenome (GOLD analysis project Ga0105049, IMG submission 78087) | Freshwater microbial communities from Lake Fryxell liftoff mats and glacier meltwater in Antarctica - MAT-06 | ecosystem: Environmental > Aquatic > Freshwater > Ice > Liftoff microbial mat | place... | reverse complement strand
GTGAGCTTATTTCTAGTGAGGCCGCGAAACTGAAGGACGACACGCATGTCTCGGAGCTGCAGGATGCTGCGCGCAAGGTGCGTGTCGCGCGTGCAGCGATCACCGATTTCCTCTCCGTCGAGGAACGCGACCAAGTTTATTGGGTGGAACAATCAGGCCGGCGCGAGACATTTTGCACGCTTCGCAGCGCGCCGATTAATCTTGCCGACGCACTCCGCCGCCTTCTTTTCCGAGAAGGAGCCTGCACGGTGCTGACGAGTGCCAGCCTCTCGATCGGGCCCGCTGACCTCGGATATTTCCGACGAAGAATCGGAGCGGAGGACGTGATGCCCATCCAGATTGGAAGTCCCTTTGACTACGGCAAGCAGATGGTGCTCCACCTCGTGCGCCAGATGCCGGAGCCAAAAGACCCCGGCTATGAGAATGCCCTGGTAAACTGGATTGCCCACTTTACGGAAGCCAGCAAAGCACGTGCCTTTGTGCTCTTTACGAGCTACCAGACCATGCGTGCGGTTTCCGAGGCCATGACTGGGCATTTTGAGAAGAAGGGATGGCCACTCCTCGTGCAAGGAACCGGGATGCCACCCCAACGGATGATTCGAGAGTTTCGAGAAAATGCCCACTCTGTGCTCTTCGGCGTGTCGAGTTTCTGGACTGGTGTGGACGTGCCGGGCGATGCACTATCGAGTGTCATCATTACTCGCCTCCCCTTCGCCACTCCCGATCATCCGCTTACAGAAGCACGCTTGGAGGCGATCGAGAGCGAAGGCGGTCGCGCCTTTGAAGTTTACTCGTTGCCAGAGGCGATCCTGCGCCTACGGCAAGGCGTCGGTCGTCTCATCCGTGGCAAGACCGACTCGGGCACTATTGTCATTCTTGATAGCCGCGTCGTGAGCAAACCCTACGGCAAGGCCTTCCTGCGTGCGATTCCGACCTGCCCGGTCGAAATCCACTAGCGGAGTGGCCAAGAGCGCTCTTGAAGAAAGAGACAGGGAGGCTTATTTTATGCCGCTATGCAGTTATCCATGCGGACAGACTACGCGCTGCGCGCGTTATTCACACTGGTCGAACACTACGGCGGTAGTCCCATTCCGATTGGGGAATTAGCACGGAGAAATGATATTCCGAAGCGGTTTCTCGAGCACATCATGCTGACCTGCAAAGAGCGGGATTGGGTCGAGAGCGTGGCCGGAAAGAAGGGCGGATACTTACTCAAGAAATCTCCGGAGTCCATCACGATGGGGGAAGTCGTTCGACACTTCGACGGCTACTTGGCCCCGATCGCCTGTGTGTCTGTGACGGACTACAAGCGCTGCTCGCAAGAACCAGTGTGCCGCTTTCGGCGCGTGCTTCTCACGGCGAGGAACCTTGTAGCAAATCTCATGGATTCCTACACTCTTGCCGCCGTTATGCGTGGCTCGCCCGTGCAGCGCGAGGAAGTAACGGGAATCTTCGGCGAGGGAATTTGAAGAAGCCTTAGACCTGCACGCGCACCATCGCAGCGTGCTCGGCATCTGTGCAGGCGGAGTTCAGCGGGACATCCGTGTTGTTCGCAGAATCACCGACGAAGTCATTGCTCAGCAGGTAAGCCTCGACTTCTTCACCGCTGATGTCTGGCAGCATCACGCCATTAACGACAACGCATGGCGAGAGGGATTGGCCACTGAGTTGTTCCATCTCGAAGCGGTAGCTGGGATTTTGAATGATGTCTTTTTCAATGAAGGAAATCTCGTATTTATCGAGAACGGCGCGAACGCCGCGGCTCCATCCACACTGGGTTTTCAAGTAGGCTGTGACTGTGGGTTTACTCATGATGCATCGAAAGGTAGCTGCAATCTTCGGGGCGTCAACTCCCGCTTACACGGCGAAGGGGATAAATGGAGACATCAACTCCTGCGGAAACCGTGGCGTGTTCCGGTTGTCGGGTCCCAACATCGAAGCCAGCAAGCCGAAGTGGCTCGGGACTCCAGAGCGGGACATCCACCGTGGCGAGGCCGTAGGGTTCGTGCCAGACCGAACCAGCAAAGAGGTCGTCGCGTTTTTTGGAAAATAGCCGATACCGCTCAACAAGAAATGCCTCTTGGGAATCCTCTTTTGCAGGACTTGGAAGAGACAATGCCTTGTAGGAATAAATGGCTTTCGGGCCAGCGCGACGCGCACTTTCGTAGCTCACGCCTGTTGTTTTTGTCGCTTTCATGGTTGCGTTGAAATACGGCAAGTGAAAAAACGTTCTCGCGATCCAGACGGCGACAGGCTGATTGCAATCGAGGGAATAAAACCAGACGCCACTTCGGCCTTGTGCATCGCGGACATAGGTGCGGACATTGAGCTCTAGGAAGTCGGAAAGCCACGGAACAGCGGGCAATCCGGCTGGCCTCACACCGCACATGAAGAAGGGAACAATTCCGACCCACGCTTTTCCCTGCCAGCAATCAACGAAGAGACCTGGAGGCAAGGTACGCTGAACGACATCGGCGTCGAACGACCAGTGCAGAAAGAGCAGATCGCGCCATTTCTGACGCATGACGACTGGCCCGCTTGGTTTGGTTTGCACAGGCACGCGGGATGGCATCTATTTAACGTCCGGGCATGGCCTCCAGCACAAGACCCTTCAAATATTCCGTCTCTGGTAAACCTACGACGACTGGATGATCCATGGGCTGGCCGATCCTCTGCAAAAGACGCATATTTCGGTGGGCACTATGCAAGCCATCAGCCACGGCGCGCTCAAACTCCTCGGAGGACACGTGATGAGAGCAGCTAAAGGTGATCAGCCTCCCGCCCTTGGCGAGCAACCGTGCAGCGCGTTCGTGCAAGTCTGCATACCCCCGCACAGCCTCTTTGATTTTGTTGCGGGCCTTCGCAAAGGATGGTGGATCGAGGATAATGAGATCATACTCCGACCGCTGTGGACGTTGAAGAAAGTCGAAGACATCGCCATGAATGACCGATAGTTCAAGGGCATTTGATGCGGCGTTCCCGCGCAGGCTCTCGACGCTCTCAGCGCCGGATTCCACGGCCGTTACGGATGCGGCTCCCGCTTTGCTGCACGCCAAAGCAAATCCGCCATGGTTAGAAAAACAATCCAGCACGTGACGTCCGGCTGCCATGCTTGCAGCAATTCCATAGGAAGGCACCTGGTCGAGATAGAGTCCGGTTTTATGACCACCAAGCGGACGTACTTGCAGTCGGATGCCAGAGATCTCGACGTCAATCGCCGAGGGCGCTTCGCCGACTAGGACCCCCGTGCGTAGGTCAAGCCCTTCCGCGGCACGAACCGCGGAGTCATTTTTCTCAACAATGCAGGAGGCTCCGGTGACTTGCACAAGAGCATTGGCGATGTCCAGCCGTCGGAGATCCATAGCCATGGTATGCGTTTGCAGGACGATCACCGGTCCATAGCGATCGGCCACGACGCCGGGCAATCCATCGCTCTCACTCCAAATCAAGCGAAGAAGATCTTCGCGGTATCCGTGCCGCCGCCGGTGTTCCACGGCTTGTTCAATCCGCCTAACGAAAAAATCGGCATCTAAGTCCTGCCGTCTGCGCGAGAACCGCCTCACGACAATCTGCGAGCGACTATTGTAGATTCCCACGCCGAGCAGTTGGTCTCGTCCGTCTTTGATGGACACCACGCTCCCATCCTCGGGTGAACCAAACGTCTTCAGGACTTCTGAACTATAGACCCAATCGTGGCCGTGCAGAATCTGTGAGCGAGGCCGAACAATGATGCCACCCATTTCTTAGACGGAGAGAAATTCTTGGTCGTGCTGGTGCATCGCCGGTTGGAGATTGCCTATTTCCGGATACTCAAAAATACGGCCCTCAAAGTTCCGAATCACGACCTTCTCGGCATCATGATAGAGCACGTAGCCGGGATTGATCGGCACTTTGCCGCCGCCGCCGGGTGCATCAATCACGAACTGCGGCACGGCATATCCCGAGGTAAAACCGCGCAAGGCCTCGATGATTTCGACTCCTTTGGCCACTGAAGTGCGGAGGTGTGAGGAACCACGGATGAGGTCGCATTGATACAGATAGTAGGGCCGCACGCGACACATGAGGAGCTTCTGCACGAGTTCTTTCATGGTATCCACATCGTCATTCACCCCAGCAAGAAGCACGCTTTGGTTTCCAAGGGGTATTCCCGCATCAGCAAGCCTGCCAAGAGCGTCGCGCACTTCCACGGTAAGTTCCCTCGGGTGATTCACATGTACGCTCATCCAGAGAGGATGGTATCGTCTTAACATGGCGCAAAGCTCAGGAGTGATGCGTTGCGGAAGGAAAATCGGCACCCGCGTGCCGATGCGGAGAAATTCGATGTGTGGAATCGCTCGAAGGCGACTAAGAATGGCCTCGAGTTTATTGTCTGATAGCAAGAGCGCGTCTCCGCCAGATAGGAGCACGTCGCGGATTTCCGTATGCTTGGCGAGATAAGCAAAAGCCTCCTCGAAATCTGTGTGCAGCTCCTGCTCGCCCACGCCACTCACCACCCGGCTTCTTGTGCAGTAACGGCAATATGAGGCACAGCGATCCGTGACCAAGAACAACACGCGATCGGGATAGCGATGCACGAGGCCCGGCACTGGCATGGCGGAGTCTTCGCCACAAGGATCGGCCATATCGTAGGGAGAGTCGTAGCCCTCGCCGATGTTTGGAATCACTTGCAGCCGGATGGGGCACGCCGGATTGTCGGATTCGATGAGATTGAAGTAATGCGGCGTGACAGCCAGTGCGAGCTTCGTCCCGGCGAGGAGGACTCCACCGCGTTCTTCATCGGAAAGGACGATATGCTTTTCAAGACTACCAAGACTTGTGACACGGTTCCGGAGTTGCCAATGCCAGTCGTTCCATTGTTCCGGCGTCGCCTCCGGCCAATACCCGGGCGCATGGGAGAGAAATTGCTTAATCATGAAATCACGTCTGAATGGTCATTGGTAATGATCGGAAACAATAACGATTCCAAGCTGTCTTGCATGCGACTTTTTTTCATCCAATAAAAATCATGCCAGCGTAATGTCCGGGCAGAGATAGACGTCCTGCACCGCGTTTAGCAACGCGATACCTTCCGACATGGGACGCTGAAAGGCTTTTCGCCCAGAGATGAGCCCTGTGCCACCAGCACGTTTGTTGACCACGGCCGTGAAGACGGCTTCCTCGAAATCGTGCACGCCCGAGGCGCCGCCACTATTAATCAAGCCCGCACGGCCCATGTAACAATTAGCCACTTGGTAACGGCAGAGATCAATCGGATGGTCGCTCGTCAATTCGGTATAAATGCGCTCGTCAAGTTTTCCGTAGCTGGATGAGCCCGTATTCAGAGCCTTAAACCCTCCGTTATTCTCAGGCAATTTTTGCTTGATGATATCGGCCTGCAAGGTGACCCCAAGGTGGTTCGCTTGGCCTGTGAGATCCGCAGAGACGTGGTAGTCCTTGTCCTGCTTGAAGGCTGGATTGCGCAGGTAGCACCAGAGCACAGTGGCCATACCAAGTTCGTGCGCCAGAGCGAAAAGCTCGGCGACTTCGATGATTTCACGGTGGGCGTCGTCTGACCCAAAATAGATGGTCGCGCCAATGGCCGCAGCACCCATGTCGTGAGCCGTGCGCACTTTTCCGAAGAGAATTTCTTTGAAAGAGTTCGGGTAGGTGAGCAGTTCGTTGTGGTTAATTTTTACGATGAAAGGGATTTTGTGAGAATACCTTCGCGCCACAGCACCTAAGACCCCGAACGTGGAAGCGACAGCGTTGCACCCTCCCTCCAGTGCCAGCTTCACAATATTTTCGGGATCAAAGTAGATCGGGTTTTTTGCGAAACTCGCCCCGGCGGAATGCTCGATGCCTTGGTCCACCGGCAAGATTGAGAGGTAGCCCGTGCCGCCTAGCCGTCCCGCAGAAAACATCCGCTGCAGGTTGTTGACGACGCGCTGATTTCGATCCGTCGCCGCAAAGACATTGTCTACGAAGTCCGGGCTGGGCGCGTGGATGAGGTCACGAGAGATCGTATGAGAGACGTGGTTCAACAAGTAATCCGCCCTCTCACCGAGGTGTGCTAAAATAGAATTCATGGAAGCTTGCATGGAGTTTATCGCTACGCGCTTTCCATCTGGATGTCCAGCTACTCAAGTTGGCTCTTGAGCAGCTGTGAGGTCACAAATTCCGACGCCGTAAATGGACGCCAGAAAATATCAATTTTCCATGTTGCGTGCCCCTGCAAACTTTGTTAATAACTTTGGCCGTCCGATAAACATAATCCCATGGGTAAAGTTCTCCTCATCATCTCCATCGTTCTCACAGCGGCTTCGGCTGCTTTGGGTTTTCTCAACAAAAACAAAGCCGACGCGACAGCCGCTTCCCTCGTTCAGACAGAAGCGCAGGTCGTGCAAAAAACGGCATCCCTTGAAAAGTCAGCTAGGGAACTCAAAACCACGCAGGAGACCCTGGCGACGGAAACCGCAGAAAAAGAACTTTTGCTGACTGAAGCCGAATCCCTGAAAAAAGATATCGCCAAAAATACATCGCAAATCACAGACCTCACTGCTCAGGCCACGACCAAGGACAGCGAAATTGCACGTCTCACGGCCGACGTGGAAGAGAAGGAAGCTGCCCTCGCAGCGGCCCAAGCGGGCGGTAGTCCCACAGAGGCTGCTCCAACCTCTGAGATGCAAGTGAAGCTCCAAGAGCAAGAAACCCTCATTACCAAGCTGCAAACCGACCTCGACGGGTCTCGCGCTCAGCTCCAAAATTTGCTTAAGGAAAAACAAGACCGAGTCGCCCTTCGCATGCGCAATGGCCTCTCCGGCCGTATCCTTGCAGTCAATCAGGCTTGGAATTTTGTTGTTCTCAATATCGGTGACAAAAATGGAATCGTCAGCAATGCCGAAATGCTTGTGAAGCGTGGCAACCAACTTGTCGGCAAAGTCCGAGTGACATCTGTCGAGCCTTCAACTGCCATCGCAGACATCGTGAGCTCCAGCGTTCCACGCGGCTTTGCGATCCAGCCGGGAGATAATGTCATTTATCAAGCCGTTGCGGAATAGTCTCTTGCTCGCGCTTATGACAGCCTGTTTATTCGGGTGTGCAAGCACGGCTGATTCTGATAGCGAAGCTTCCAGCACGCTTCCTTGGAATCGGCCTCAGAGCTGGGAAGGTGCAGGAGGCCTAGGTGGCGCGATGTCTGGAACGCGATAGGCAAGCTCCGATGAATAACATCCTCGTCCTTCGCGGCGGGGCTATCGGCGATTTTATTCTCACTTTGCCGAGCATAAGACTCTTGCGCGAAGCATATCCAAGCAGCCGTATCGAAATGATCGGCTATCGCCACATCCTTGCGCTAGCAGAACGGCGCACTTACGTTGACGCGACTCGCTGCATCGAGTCTGCACAAATGGCTGGATATTTTCATCCACGGGCCGATCTCGACGCTAGCCTTGCTGAGTATTTCTGTGGGTTTGACCGCATTATTTCTTACCTCAGCGATCCCGACGGGACGCTTGCTGGCAATTTGCGTCGCGCGGGGGCAAAACGCATCCTTTCAGCCTCTCCTCTCATCCGCGACACAGAACACGCCAGCGCCCAGCTCGCACGACCCCTTGAAGCGTTGCAACTCTTTCTTGTTGATCCGGCAGCCCGTGTTTTTCCGAATGCCTCCGACCAAAAGACTGCCAGCCTATTCATCAATTCAAACGAGCCCTTTTTTGCTCTTCATCCGGGCAGTGGCTCGGATAAAAAGAACTGGCCGCTTGAATCATGGATTTCCTTAGTGAGAATTCTCATCAATGGCGGCTCGCACGTATGCATCGTGGGTGGCGAGAGCGACACCGAGCGTCTAGCTAGGCTTCGCATCGCCCTGCCGCCAACGCAGAGGCTTCGCTATCTCGTGAGTGTCGCCCTGCCCGCACTAGGCGCAATTCTTGCCCGCTCCCAGGCCTTCATTGGCCACGACAGCGGCATCAGTCACCTAGCCGCTGCATGTGGTGCTCGCTGCCTTTTGCTTTTCGGTCCGACCAATCCAAATGTCTGGGCTCCGAGGAATCCTGACGTCACAATCCTGCAAGGCGAGCCACTTGCGCACCTCTCCGTCGCGAGTGTCGTTTCGTGTTTGAAAAGCAAATTCTATGCCCGCTGAAGAGATTATCCTCGCCGTAGATTCCTCCCTGCGAGGGACAGGTTTTGCCCTTCTTGCTCGCGAGGGAAATCGGATTCGTTGTCTCGATTTCGGCGTAATTAAGAATCCGCCAAAGACGTCCGTTTCCGGTTGCCTTGTGGCGATCCACGAAAAATTATCGGAAAAAATCGCAGCTTTTCAGCCACTGACTATGGCGATTGAAAGCGTGATTTATGTGCAAAGCTTTCCAACGGCAATCACCCTAGGTTCCGCCCGGGGGGCTGCTCTGCTCGCTGCCGCGCAGCGTGGGCTTGCGATTCATGAATACGCGCCGCGCCGCGTGAAGCAAGCGATAGTGGGCCGAGGTGGTGCTCAGAAATCCCAAGTCGCGTTTATGATTCGGGCTCTTCTAAGCCTGACTGTCACTCCCCCGCCCGATGCAGCAGATGCTATCGCTATCGGGCTTACTCATTTCCAAGCGTCCGATGCGGCGAGACACAAGCGCACCGATCTACCTCGCGTGTAACAAGTCTCTGTGGGGTACCCTCTCGAACGGTGCCCACCCTCTAAGCTCACTCAGTGGGCTGAAGTGGTCGCGTTCAGGAGTAGCATGATTACCATGATGAAAAGCAGGCAAAGCACGAAAAACTTGATGCGTGCATTTCGTTCTTCCTTTCCTCGGGTGTGCCGCACCTTCCCATAAGACTTACCACGAGTTGGACGCGAGCTGCCTAGAGAGATGGCCGGGTTGCTTGTTTGGGCACGCAGTTTCACCATCTCACGATCACGCGTGTTGCGGCGCTCGATCTGTGAAGGAATCTGGCGCAGCTTGCGATTTAAGACTTCTTCTTTCCGCCGAAGCTCCTCCTGCTTTAGGGCAAGCAGTTTCTCTTCGGTAGTGAGTTTTGAAGGCTGGTGACGTGGATGGGCCATCGCGAAATCGAACAATTACTTCAGCGTTGATGCGATCGCCCAGATCCAGATCACGATCACGAGCCAACCCATCAACTGCAGCGGCAAAGTGAAGGCAAAGCCACTCTTCAACCAGTAAGAAAATCCGCGATCCTCGTAGTAAGAATAGTCGGCCTCTGCCGGCGAAGCCTGAGCGGCCTCCGGGGCGACATCAACTGCAAGCTTCGCTTGGGCCCTTGTATATTCTGAACGGGCATCTTCGACCGAGCTGAGGGCCTTGCTCAATTCGCGCGGCATGTCTGCACTTCCCCAAGCACGCGAGTTAATCGCCTCCAGTTGGCGCAAATGCTGCGTAAAGGCATTGTAAATGGAGTGCATTTGCTCAACGCGCTTCTGGCTCTCCTCAATTTCACGCTGTACGACCACCAAGGATCGCGTGAGCTTGTCCAACATATCGGCGCGTCCGCCTTCCACTTCATCCTGCCGCCGTTTTAGTTCCTCGAGACGAATTTTCTCCCGCTCGATTTCTTCTTGCTTTTGCTTGAGAGTTTCAAGTTCTGCTCGCACCTGCTGCACCTTATCCCCCAGCTCGCTGGCCGTGTCATCAAGGTCAAGGTAGTCGTCGGGTTCTTGGGAAGTTCGATCTGCTGGCATAGTGATACCTATTTACTAGTGGCCATGCCGCAAAACTCCAGCGAAAAGGCGCCGACATAGAGGAATGTGATGAAAACTGGGTGAGGTGAAGGGCCGTTTCGCAGCGGGGCTGATCACAAAGTGGTTTAGGCGCTGTGCTATCTGGCTTCTCTGCCTGCGACCGTAGCACTGGCTTCCAGCCAATGGTTCGGAGCTTGGCCGCATTCCCAACCTCACGCTGCTATCATCATGCTCGAACGCGCCCGGAGCTCTTACTTGCAAGCTCCACAGCTCATGCAGGCCGTAAGATCTGCTATAGCTCATGGAGCGGAATCGCCACTCCGTGAGAATCCCCCACTTTCATGGGGTCCTCTAAATCTGATCGAGGTGCAGCTTGACAAACCGCCCGTACGATGGAAGCACTTATGAAGTGCTTTTATCGCTAATCCATGCTGTGAGGCCAACGTCGCTGCCGATTCTTGTCAGCTTAATCGCGATCGGTCTCTTCACAATTCAGGCCCCCCTCCCTGCCGCAGAGGGCGTGTGCCGTGAATATAGCTCTGCTGTTTGCTGCTCTGCTCATCAAAATGCCTGCTGTGGCTGTGCAAAAAATGCTTGTCATCCAAGCACCTGCGCAGTCAGCGGAATGCTGTGGATCGCTGCCTGCACCGATGCGATTTTTGTACATCCCTATGCGCAATCGCTAAAGTTGCCTCTCTGTAATGAGTCCGCCCCATTGTTTGGACAGACCCCGCCCACTCCACCGCCACGAATCGTTTAAGTCTCTAGCACTCGCCGCGTGCCTCCAGCACGCGGAGCATAAAATGAAACATCAGCGAAAGATTATATGAAAAAATATATTATGATGATTGGTGCAGCTTGCTTCTTAACGATAAGCCTTGCGACAGCCATGGGTCCACTCTGTGACACATGCTGCAAAGGCATAGTCTGCGAGACTTGCTGCGGCGACAATTGCAGTTCCTGCTGCAAGTAGCCAAGATTGACAAAATTAACGAGGCGCGGCTTCCGTTTCAACGGAGGTCGCGCCTTCTTGTCTGGCAGGAGGATCAGGACATGTTTTCAGGCAAACGCGCTATTCGCAGAGGTCAATCGTGTGTGAGCGAAATCGGGTGCGATTGGGAACGCGGCTATGTGCACCATGCAGTCGCCGAGCGATCGTAGGGCCGTAGCATCTGCTTCTAGCTGATAACGCTGACGCACGGTTCGCAGAGTCGCGTGAGTCTGCCCATTGGCTGGAAGCCAATGCCACGCTCGCAGACAAACGAATCAGAGTTTACGGAGCACAAGGCGCTTTACGCTCAGCTCGCTTGGAACAATGCCCCCTTCACCTGACCCACTGTTAATCACCGCCCCTCTATCCTGCAAATCCTCAGCCTCCTCTAAATTCTGGCAAACCTGCCCGCCCTCTTCCCTCGAGCGTAGTAGGTTGGTTTTCTGCTTGGGACAGCTCTTTGACGCGGGAGACACGGCACTGAGGTACAAAAAAGGCCTGACTCGTGGGAGTCAGGCCTTTCGAAAACGATTTACGGTGGGCTAGGAAGGAGGGGGATTCGGGGTTGGGGTTGGGTTCGGAGTTGGTGTAGGGTTGTTGTTTTGACCACCACCTCCTCCACCACCTCCGCCGCCTGGCGAAATGAAGTTCCCGCCGGGAGCCACTCCACCAAAGAATCCTTCATCGGCAAAAGCGTCAGCTGGGGGCGCGGTAAGCTCTGCAAGCCGGATTTCGCTTTGATTGCCTTGTGGGAAAATGCGACCGAGTTCTACAAAATCTCGATCTATTAGGACCGGCAGCCGCTCCCTAGCGATCTTGATATTTACATCCACCTCCACCGCCACATCCACGGCAACGGGTGTATTCATATCGGCTAGAGACTCAAAAACACCCGTAATTCTATTGCCCTCGCTTGCAGAGATATCAAACGGAGGATTGTCTCCATTCAGGCCATTGACCGGGTCGAATCTGATTGTGCCTTCATACATTTTTATTGTTACAGAGCGCTCCAGTTCCGAATTATCGCGAGAAGATGACGTGCTATATAGCGTGCCCTTGACTTCACCAAACCCAAGAGGCGTGGCGGTAATGAAATAGGATTTGCGATGGAGTTTCTTAACATTCGTGATTGCGAAGCCGTCTTGCACGAAGATTTTGGTGCGGCTAATGCTAGGCTCTTTATCAATCTCTGTGATTGGGGGTGCGTAGCCGCCCTTGCCGTCGTAGGTCGTGATATCATAACCGCCGGCTTGGAGGAATTCCTCAACTTTAACGGTCGAGTTCGGTTTAATGCTGATAAATGAGCCGTTTGTGAGAGCAATGTCCACTTCGCTATTGGCAGAAGTCACGATGGTAACGCCTTGCTTGAGCTTCATGCCCTTTGTCAGCGATTGTCCAGAAGGATTCAGCTTTGCACTTCCTGAAACACGGGTGACCAAAATCGTGCTTGGCTCGAGGCTCAGGCGCTGGGCCTCTTGAGCGGTGGTCATAGGCATCTTGGCTTGGGCATGAGGGAGCGACACGACGAACGCAACCGATAGAATACCAGCTAAGAGAGATTGAAGGGTACGACGGGTGATGGTCATGATCAGGTAGTAACGCCCGGAAGTAGGGGTGTAAAGCGAAAAAGCCACATCTTGCGGAATTTGTTTGCCACTGCAGCGGGTCCTTCCCACATTTTGTTGGTAGGCGACAATAGGAGTGCATTTCTGGGGGTCTTCTGCTAATGAGATGAGGTTCGTCGGCGTTTTCAAAAGCATGCATCGTCCCTTAAGACTCAAAGTCGCACTCTGGTTTTTGCTCGTAATTCTGGCGGTCGGAGCGGCCGGTGTGGCTGGCTTTAACCGACTTGCTGGTTTTGTAAGGGAACAAACCGAGCAGCAGATGGCAGCAAAGGTGGACCACGTGATGGACGTGCTGGAGGCGACAGACTCTCTCTACACCAACCTCTGCTCCTCCTCAATGCATGTCCTGAGTCTTCTGACCGAACAGCTTGGCCCAGTCCGCGTCGGAACCAACGCGCAGGCTGGTAAACCTGAGCTTTTCTTTGGGGAGCGATTAATGAACGGGGATGAACAGGTCTTAGATCACCTCACCCAGATGATGGGAGGAACGGCGACGCTTTTCGTGAAGCGAGGTGATGACTTTGTGAGGGTCAGCACGACGCTGCGCAAAGAAGACGGCTCGCGCGCCGTAGGCACTACGCTCGATCAAGTAAGCCCCCCCGCAAAGGCACTGCAGCGGGGTGAAGCATTTGCGGGAGTCGTAGATATCTTGGGGGCAGCTTACATCACACACTACGAACCCGTGAGAGATGTGACTGGTGACGTGGTCGGCGCGATGTTTGTGGGGTATGCCTTGGAAACGTTGGGCACCATACGTGATGCGATCGAAGAGAGAGGCATTTTGGACAGCGGTTTTTTTATCCTGCTGGATACGTCAGATCAAATTGTCTTTCGCTCGCAGGAGGCTAATCCCAAGACCGTGGCATCGGTGGTGGCCCGTGCGACGGGACGAGATACTTCGCTGGATGAGGAGTGGCTTACCACCGTGCGAGACTTTAAACCATGGGACTACTCGGTGGTGGCGGCGCTTTATGTGCCAGACATTAATCGGATCGCATGGCAGTTTTCGTATCAGGTTTACAGCATAGGAAGCCTTGTAATTCTGGCCATATTGCTTGTTTCATTTTGGCTGGCGTCACGACTTTCAGGAGCGCTAGAAGCGGCACAAACAGCCCGTGTAGAAGCGCTCGATGCTCGTGATGCGGCGGATTCGGCGAACCGCACCAAAAGCGCATTTCTTGCAAATATGAGCCATGAGCTGCGCACACCAATGAATGCGATCATCGGCTACAGCGAGATTCTCATCGAGGAGGCTGAGGATCGCAAGCTTGCTGACTTTGAGCCCGACCTCAACAAAATCCGCTCAGCGGGTAAGCACCTCTTGTCTCTTATCAATGACATTCTGGATTTGTCAAAAATCGAAGCGGGCAAAATGACTCTGCACATCGAGGAGTTCGATATCGCGCAGATGCTTGCCGAAGTTACAACAACGATTAACCCGCTGATTCTGAACAAATCAAACACGCTTAGCCTCCGGTGCGAGGCCACCGGAACGATGAGGGCTGATCTGACGAAGGTCCGGCAGACACTTTTTAATCTGCTGAGCAATGCGGCGAAGTTCACCGAGCGCGGGCAGATTATCCTCCACGCACGGCGCTCTGGAGATGGCTCGCGCGTTGAGTTCGATGTTGTTGATAGTGGCATCGGCATGACACCAGTGCAGCTTGGACGCCTTTTTCAGGCGTTCACTCAAGCCGACGATTCAACGACTCGCAAGTATGGCGGCACGGGGCTGGGTCTCGTGATCAGTCGGAAGTTCTGTCAGCTCATGGGAGGCGACATTGCTGTGATAAGCACCCACGGCAAAGGCACGACCTTTACCGTTGATCTTCCGGCCACTGTCGCTCCCCCGATTGTCGCGCCGGAAGCTCCGGCCGAGAAGACGACCGCACAGCGATCGGCTCCACGGCATTTGATTCTCATCATTGATGACGATGCAGATGCACGCGACCTCCTCCGTCGCCAGCTCGAAAAGGCAGGCTACGAAGTCGCTGCCGCAGCCTCAGGCGAGGAGGGCCTGCAGATGGCGCGCACACTCAAACCGACGGCGATCACGCTGGATGTCATGATGCCCGGCATGGACGGCTGGTCTGTGTTAACTGCCCTGAAGACGGACGCCTTAACGTCGAGCATCCCGGTCATCATGGTAACCATGGTGCAGGATCGTCAGATGGGATTCTCTCTCGGAGCGGCTGAGTTTCTTACCAAGCCGGTGGATCAGCCCAAGCTCGCAAGCATTCTCACAAGAATGTGTGGAGAACTCGCTTCGCTTGTGATGGTTGTTGAGGATGATGCGAACAATCGGGAAATCCTCGTGCGCATGCTTGAGCGTCAAGGATACCGGACAGTCGAGGCGGAGAACGGGCAAATCGCCCTCGATCTCATTGCAGAAGAAGTCCCGTCTCTCATCTTGCTGGATTTAATGATGCCTGTGCTAGATGGCTTTGAATTCCTCGCTGCGTTACGGAAAAATTCTTCTCACGGAAAAATTCCTGTGGTGGTCGTAACGGCCAAGGATTTGAGCCAAGCAGAACGCGATGAAATCCAAGGTAGCGTGGAGCAAGTGATTCTTAAAGGTGCCGTTGAGAGAGACAAACTTCTTTCGGAAATTGCCGAATTGATTGCTCAGAATAACCCGACTGCCTAGCCTTCTCAAACATGGCCAAACTTCTCCTTGTTGAAGATAACGAAATGAACCGAGACATGCTCTCACGCCGCCTGATCCGCCGCGGTCATGAGGTCTTGATCGCAGTGGATGGCGAAGAAGCCGTCAGCCGATCGCTGGCCGATAGTCCCGATGTGATTCTTATGGATATGAGCCTGCCCGTCATAGATGGTTGGGAGGCCACGCGACGAATCAAAGCCCAAGCGGCCACTGCGGCTATTCCAATCATTGCTCTCACGGCACACGCCATGGCGGGCGACCGGGAGCAAGCCCTCGCGGCGGGATGCGACGACTACGAGACCAAGCCGATTGAGTTTGATCGCCTCTTGGAAAAGATTGCCCTTCACCTCGCTCGGGGCGGCAAGTAGTGGGTTCGAAGCAAATGCCAACCCCCATCGCCCAGCTTCGCCACGACCTCCGCACGCCGGTAAACCATATCATCGGCTACAGCGAGCTGCTGGGAGAAGAACTTGCGGATCAAGGTATCCAAGCCAATGAAGACCTGATGCGGATCCGCGGCGCAGCCGACGCCCTTCTGGTGATGATAGATACGCGGCTGACAGAAATGCCGTTGGTCACGCTTGATGAAGACAAAACGAGCACCACAATCCCTTCTTCACTCACAGATTTTGAGGATACCAAGGCAGAAGTCGCTGCGGTGGTTGGCCGCATTTTGGTGGTGGACGACAACGAGGACAACCGCGCGCTTCTTTCGCGCCAGCTGCAACGCCAGGGCCACACAACCGCCGAGGCCATGCATGGAAGACAGGCGATCGAACTCCTCTCCTCTTCCAGCTACGATCTCGTGCTACTCGATGTCATGATGCCCATTCTGGACGGCTATTCCGCCCTTCAAGAGATCAAGCTTTCTCCCACGTTGCGGCATATTCCGGTAATCATGATTTCTGCGCTGGATGAGATTGCTAGCGTGGTGCGATGCATCGAAGCGGGCGCTGAGGACTACCTGCCTAAGCCATTCAATCCTACCCTTCTCCGCGCAAGAATCGGTGCTTGTCTGGAAAAAAAGGTCCTTCGCGATTCTGAACGAGAACACCTCCGCACGATTGAGGAAACGCAACATCGCCTTGCAGACGAGCTCTCCGAAGCCGCTAACTATGTCCGCTCTATCCTGCCCGAGCCCACAACGGTGCCGTTTGCGATTGATTGGTCGTATATTCCATCCACGGAACTTGGGGGAGATTCTTTCGGATATCACTGGATTGATGACGAGCATTTCGCGCTCTACCTCCTCGACGTGTGCGGCCACGGCGTTGGGGCATCGTTGCTGTCCGTTTCTGCAATAAATGTCCTCCGCTCGGGAGCACTTTTAGAGACGGATTTTCGAGATCCAGGCGCTGTGCTCATCGGCCTGAATGCTGCTTTCCCAATGGAGCGGCAGAACAACATGTATTTCACAATCTGGTATGGAGTCTATCACCGGGCCACACGCACACTCCGCCACGCCAGTGGGGGACATCCTCCGGCTTTGCTCCTCACACCACAGGCGGATGGCAGTCAGGCGCTGGAAGAAATTCGCGAGCCAGGCACGATTATCGGCGTCATGCCCACATCGCAATTCCCCAGTGCCGCATGCACCATTCCGGAACACGCCACGCTCATCTTGCTGTGCGACGGCACGTATGAAATCCGGATGAAGGACGGTGAAATGCTTTGCTTCGAAGATTTCAAATCCTTTATTGCAAAGCACGGAACCGAGGGGAATTTTTTTGCGGAATTTATGTCCTGGATTGCATCGCTGCGGGAAGTTGGGCCCTTAGATGATGATTTTTCGTTTGTGCGCGTGGTGTTTGATACCTGAGGGGCCGGTTTGCATGCTGGGGCTGGGCCATTGCGGATGGCGTGTTTTTACCATCGGTTAATTTTCCGGTTTACAGTCGAAGCCAATGCGGGATACTCGCTCTTCGTCGCTCACGTGGCGGAATGGCAGACGCGCACGGCTCAGAACCGTGTGGGGTAACCCGTGGAGGTTCGAGTCCTCTCGTGAGCACTTCACTTTCCGACCATTAAGCCACCACCCACAACACTGCCCCAGCATGACCCAGCCTTCGTGCAGAGGACGTTTTCTTCCATTGCCAAGAGGTATGACTTTGCAAACCACCTCCTGAGCGGAGGCATGGATTTCCTGTGGCGGGCGAATGTCGCCCGGCTGGTTACCATCATGCGGCCAGAGCGCGTGTTGGACCTGGCCACGGGAAGCGGCGATCTTGCGCTGGCGATCCAGAAATGCTGTCCCTCAGCCATGGTCGTCGGAGCGGATTTTTGTTTCCCGATGCTGGAACAAGCCCGGCTTAAGAGTGCCCCGATACTCGTTCAAGCCGACGCGCTCAATTTGCCGTTTGCAGACGCCTCGTTTGATGTTGTAACAGTCGCTTTTGGGCTTCGTAACATGGCATCGTGGGAAGGTGCGCTGCGAGAGATGTCCCGAGTATTGCGCGATGGGGGCCTCGTTGTTGTTCTGGATTTTTCGATGCCGACGAACCCTCTTTTCTCTAAGCTATACCGACTGTATTTACATCGAATTCTCCCGCACCTCGCAGGGTTCGTCACTGGCCAGTCCGATGCCTATGCATACCTCGGTGAGTCAATCGAGGCCTTCCCGCGCGGCGAGGCTATGGTAAGCCTCATCAATTCTTGCGGCTTTTCGTGTGAGGCGCCTCTCCCTTTTTGTGGGGGCATCGTCTCGCTCTATGCCGCAAGGCGCGAGGATTAGTCGTAGGCAATGAGCGCCACAGCAGGAACGCCGTGGAGCCGATTCCGGCCGCCAAGGTCTGAAAGCTCGATAAGAAATTGCGCTTCGACGACGGCACCTCCGGCTTTGGTAATCAGCGAAATAGCGGCCGAGGCCGTGCCTCCTGTGGCAAGCAAATCATCAATCAAGACAACTCGCTCCCCGTGCACAAATGCATCGGTATGCACCTCGACCTCGGATGTTCCATACTCAAGATCGTAGGCCTCTGAGAACGTAAGATAAGGCAGCTTTCCTTTTTTGCGGATCGGCACAAATCCCAATCCCAGCTCATAAGCGACAGTGGCTCCAAAAAGAAATCCTCGCGCATCAATGCCAGCAATACGCTCGGCTTTGATATCCCGGCAACGCTTCACAAAAGTGGCTATGACCTCCCGGAAGAGGATTGGGCAATTGAGAATCGGAGTAATATCCCGAAAGAGAATGCCCGGTTTCGGGAAATCCGGAACATTGCGAATCGCCCCGCGAAGGTCTGAAAGCGACATCGCCTAGTCTCCAAACGAGATCTCGACAGCGCGGGCAGTCTGAACGAGTTGGCTGTCTGGCGAAACGCGGCGAAGCTTGTGCACAGCGTGGGAGATTGGGACGTCAAGCGTGAGGTAGTTTTGGTAGCTCACCATTGACCCAAATTTTCCTTCCTCGATAAGCTGGACTGCCTTGACGCCAAAGCGTGTGCCAAGAATCCGGTCGAGCGTGGTCGGCGCGCCTCCGCGTTGGAGGTGTCCAAGGATGCAGGTGCGAACTTCTTTGCCTGTGCGCTGACCGATTTCCTTGCCGACAAGTTCTCCGATGCCTCCCAGCCGATTTTCGCCACTCGCCGTCTGGTGGCGTTGTTGCCTACCATCAGCGGGGCTTGCCCCCTCCGCCACAACGACCATCGTGCTCTTGGCTCCCTCGCGGTCGCGACGAATGACTTCGGCAGCGACCTTTTCGTGATCAAATGGGATTTCTGGAATAAGGATAATATCGGCCCCCCCAGCTAGCCCTCCGTGAAGGGCAATCCAACCAGCATGGCGACCCATGACCTCCAGCACCATCACGCGCTTGTGGCTTGTGGCAGTCGTATGAAGGCGATCGAGTGCATCAGCGACGCACTCGACGGCCGAGTCGAAGCCAAACGTCATAGCCGTAGCCTCAAGGTCGTTGTCAATCGTCTTCGGCACGCCAATAACAGGAAATCCCTCTTCGTGAAGCTGCAGGGCCGTAGTGAGTGACCCATCTCCACCGATGACGATGAGGGCATGAAGTCTAAGCTCAGCAAATGTCTGCCGTGCCTGCTGAATGATCTCAGCGGGAATCGCGGTTTTCTCACCATCCCCAATCTTCGCAACGAAATGCCCCTTATTTACCGTTCCCAGGATCGTGCCGCCGAGATGCATGATACCGGCTGTCGAACGACGATCAAGGTGCATGTAATTTCCAGGAGACAGGAGGCCTTCGAAGCCATCGTGAAAACCGATCATTTCCCAGCCGAGCTTGTCGGCAGCGCGACAAGCGGAGCGAATGACGGCGTTAAGACCGGGGCAATCCCCGCCACTTGTAAGAATACCGATGCGTTTTTTGTCCATAAAATTAAAGCGATTGCGATTTGTTCGTTTTGCGGCCCTGCGCAGCCCAGCGGTCATAGAGATTCCATGATTGCCGCAGGAGCACAAGGCCATCTCCAAAGCGATCGGGCGAGGCGAGAAGAACCACGATCGTGCGACGTGGTGTCACGAAGACTTTCTCTCCTTCCCGGCGGGATTCGGGCGCGCGATCAGCGGAGAGAATGAGGCAATCACCCGCCCGCCTGGTGCGGCCGGTTTTTACGCCATCAATTTCTTCTCGGCCAAGTAGTTCATTCGTGTTTTTGATTTCGAAAGACGAATCCACGCCGTTGCGTAGGACGTGGACTTGGCGTGTAGGCTGCTTCACATAAAAAGGAAATCCTCCATCATCATAAGCATAGCGCGTGAGGCGAGCCATGTCGGCTGCGGTGGAATACGGAGCCGTTCCGTCGGCGACGTTGTCGAAGCCAGTAGGGTTTAAGAAAAGCGTTCGGCGCATGCCCAGCGACCGCGCCAAAGCATTCATATGGGAAACAAAGACGCCCGTTGCACTGAGATCATTTGAAGCTGGCAATTGAGCCCCTACTGTTGCCGCGAGGGTACTCGCCGCGACATTGTCCGATGCGAGTAGGGAGCAATACAGCAAGTCCCGAAGACTGACTCGATCACCGGCTTGGAGACCAATAGCACTTTCGCCAGTTTGGGCTGGGTTGAGAGATGGCACTTCTGCGAGGGTCGAGAGATCAATGCTCTTGAGCTTTGCCCAGTCGAGCACCACAAGTGCCGTGGCGACTTTTGTCAGGCTTGCGACGGGACGTTTTTCATTCTGCTGCGAGCCTGCTAGGATGTGCCCAGTCTGCGCATCCACCATGATGTAGCTTTGTGCTGCCTGCACATAGCCCTGAGCAGGCGCGCAAAGGATAAACATCCAAAGGCCGGCAATTTTAAAAGGATAATTCATGTCGTAAATGACCCGCAGCCTAGCGACCAAAAAGACAAGATCAATCCCTTTCCCTCAACATCTTCCCATGACCTGCAATTCTCTTAGATGTCTTCGGCAATGAGCTGGCGTAGCACAAAGGGCAGGATGCCACCGTGGCGGTAGTAATCCACCTCGATTGGCGTATCAATACGTAGTCTCACAGCCAGCGAGCTCGTCGTGCCATCGGGTTTGGTAATGTGCAGCATCACGTCCTGCCGTGGTTCGATAGCATCGCTCAGTCCAGAAATTCCGAATATCTCGTCTCCAACAATGCCGAGTGTCTGTGCACTCACGCCTTCAGGAAACTGCAAAGGCAGCACTCCCATACCGACGAGATTGGAACGGTGGATGCGCTCGAAGCTCTGAGCGACGACAGCCTTAACTCCGAGGAGTCGCGTGCCCTTCGCTGCCCAATCGCGACTAGAGCCTGTGCCGTATTCTTGACCGGCAAAGACCACAAGCGGAATTCCCGCAGACTGATACGCCATGCAGGCATCATAAATACTGAGTAGTTCACCGCTTGGTTGCTGCACTGTCACGCCACCCTCGACGCGGGTGCCATCGGGTTTAGGCGGGATCATGAGATTGCGTATGCGAACGTTAGCAAATGTCCCGCGGGTCATCACGCGATCGTTGCCGCGTCGGCTGCCATAGCTATTAAAGTCTGCCGCTTCAATGCCGTGCTCGACGAGGTAGCGCCCGGCGGGCGACGAGGCCTTGATGGCGCCGGCAGGGGAAATGTGGTCAGTCGTCACGGAGTCACCGAAAATTCCCATAGCACGCGCCCCTTCAATATTGGCAATGGTTCCAGCTTCCATGCCAAAGTTTTCAAAGAAAGGCGGTTCTTGGATATACGTGCTCGCGCGATCCCACTCATAGATCTGGCCTGTGCTCGCGGGGACTTCGTTCCACTTGGGATTTTGCTCCGAGAAATTCGTGTAGAGACTGCGAAAAATCTCTGGCTTAAGAGCGGATTCCATCTCCACACGAATTTCTTCCAAGGTTGGCCAGATATCCCGCAGATAGACATCTACCCCGTCCTTGTCCTTCGCGATAGGTTCGTTCGTGAGGTCAATATCCACGCGACCCGCTAGGGCAAAGGCGACGACGAGGGGTGGTGACATCAAGAAATTGGAGCGAATGTTTTGGTGGATGCGGGCTTCGAAGTTCCGGTTGCCAGACAAGACCGCTGCCGCCACGAGGTCGTGCTCCACGATTGCCGTCTCGATTTCAGGAGCGAGCGGGCCAGAATTTCCGATACACGTCGTGCAGCCATAGCCAACGATTTGGAAACCGAGTTCGTCGAAGTAAGGCTGGAGTCCCGTCCTATCCAGATAGTCCTTAACAACGCGGGACCCGGGAGCGAGGGACGTCTTGACAAGCGAACTCACGCGTAGGCCGCGCAGGACGGCCTTCTTGGCGAGAAGGCCCGCCGCAAGCATGACACTGGGATTGCTCGTATTTGTGCAGCTTGTGATAGCCGCGATGACAACCGATCCGTCTCTAAGCGTTCCGTGCGCAGGGTGGTATGGAGTCGTGGGCATGGCGTCCACCGCGTCGGGGGTGGGACGATCCGCAACCATTTCTTGCTCGCTGGCAAGGACGAGGTTCCGAGGCACGAGAGCCTTGCGACCGAGATTATCGGCAAGTTTTCCAAAGCCACCGAGCGAAACGGGGCGGGTGAGTAGGCTATCGAAGACCGACTTAAGATCTGGCAGATCAATGCGATCTTGCGGACGCTTCGGACCGGCCACGCTCGGGCGCACATTGGCGAGATCGAGTTCGATGTCTACGCTATAGGTAATGTCGCCTTTTTTTGGCATCCCGAAGAGACCCTGCGCACGGAAGTAATTTTCGAAGGCCTCGCACTGCTCCACAGTGCGGCCAGTTGCGGCAAGGTAGTTCACCGACTCCGCGTCCACCGGAAAGAATCCCATCGTAGCACCATACTCCGGCGCCATGTTTGCAATCGTCGCGCGATCGGTGAGCGGAAGGCCAGCGGCACCCTCGCCATAGAACTCCACAAACTTCCCAACCACTTTCTCCGCGCGCAGGAGCTGAGTCACATGCAGTGCTAGGTCCGTCGCGGTGACGCCTTCAGCGAGACGCCCGACCATGTGAACCCCTACGACTTCCGGCGTGAGAAAATAGACAGGTTGCCCGAGCATGCCAGCCTCAGCCTCAATCCCTCCAACGCCCCATCCTACAACGCCGAGGCCATTGATCATTGTCGTATGCGAGTCCGTGCCGACAAGTGTGTCTGGGTAGAAAAGCTGTCCATCCGGCAGCGGCGCTGAGAGCACGCCCTTTGCCAAGTATTCCAAATTTACCTGGTGGACAATCCCGATGCCTGGAGGCACCACACCGAAAGTCTGGAAGGCTTGTTGACCCCATTTGAGAAATTGGTATCGCTCCCGATTCCGGTGAAATTCCATTTCCAAATTCAGGCGCATGGCATCCGCCGACCCATAAAAATCCACCTGCACCGAGTGATCCACGACAAGGTCCACTGGCACTAGCGGCTCGATGATCGAAGGGTCGCCGCCGAGGGCCTCCACAGCGCTGCGCATGGCCGCGAGATCAACAAGGAGTGGCACGCCGGTAAAATCTTGGAGCACGATCCGTGCAACTACGAAGGGAATTTCTTCAGGCGCTGGGCTTTTTGCATTCCAGTTTGCTAGGACCTCCACATCGCGCGCTTGCACCTTTTTGCCATCACAATTCCGAAGCACCGATTCGAGCACAATGCGAATGCTCACCGGCAGCCGCGAGATCGGGCCCACGCCCGCTTCTTCAAGAGCTGGCAGGGAATGAAAGAAGGCAGGAGCATTTGTTCCTGCTGAAAAAGTGCGGAGCGTGTTGAAGGGCGTAGGCATGGTTTAATTGCTAATAATAAACAATGCCAAGTCTTCGGCAAAAAGAAAAAGACGCTAGTTTTTTTGGCACCTCACTCTATTGCAAATACCGCGTATCACCGACGGGGGCAAAGCGTCCGACATTGGCCCTTGGCATTCGCTTGTCGCGCGTAGATTCATCCATTTCAAGGAAGCCCGCATTGCCGCTCGCGAAGGAAACCATCGCTTTGCCATTGTGGCGGAAGTGAACGGTGACTTCTCGTGCATCTATGCCATAGAACTCTTCAAGCATCGGATTGCTAGTCGAAGCGGGTGATTGGAATGTATTGACTTGAGCTGAGGTGAAGAAGACGACGACTTGGCTCGGGTCGCTGAGTTTCCAGAAATTCGCGCACGCGCCGCGGCCAGAGAACCCACCACCGAGAAGGACGTTGTAGCCCGTGCCGATATAGCCGTTGCGGAATTTTGGTTTGAAGACTTTTCCGCGCAGAGCAAAGCTCGGATCTGGACGGGCGCCCTTAGGAATATAGCCGGCGAGTGGGCCGAGTTCCGCATTGAAGTCGCGCGAACCTTCTCCACGCGCTTGGCTGGCCAAGGATTCAAAGCCGAACCACCACGTCACTCCCGCAGAATCAGCGCCGCGATACGGCCAAAATCCATGATCGTTGTCAGCAAGGTATTGCACGCCTCCGGCTGCGAGCTGACGAATATTGTTTGCCGAGACGGCCAACGAGCTCGATTCATAGACTTTCCACGCCGCTCCTCCTCCGACGACAACGAGCACGAGGAGTATCGCGCTCGTCGCCAGCAGTTCAATGAGAGTAAAACCTTTTTTGCGCATAGATAGCGAGAGCTCCAGTGAATAGGAGCAACAGGAGGGTCTGAGGTTCAGGAATAGCCGCGTAAACCGTGCTACCAGGTGGCACCAAATGGTCATACGTAAGTTCGTCATTGAGTCCGAAGCTCCATACATCCCAAGCATTGTTTGCAAGAACCCTTCCGTTTCCGCCATCCAATGAAGCTCCAACGGGTGAGGCCGTCCAAGACGCTGGTTTATTATTGCCCGCACCGGAAACAGTACTGCCATTTGCGGTGCCTCCCGCTAGGTAATAGCCCCAAGACTCCCATTGAGCAGGGTAGGTTGAGAAGTCACCGGACGACTTTGTGTGAAGATCAAAGCCGTCAAGAAACGAAAGACTGGTCAGAAAAAAACCGCTGGCACCCGTGCCAAATGCGGCCATTCCGAATTCCGGGAGCGCGGCATCAATTGCAATAATCATATCCGCTCCAGATGCAGCTCCGTCCCACCGATACCCCCACGCGAATGACTGGCGGGTCGTGCCATCGTGAAAATCTACGATTAAACCGCTCCGATTGGCACCAGAACCTACCCATGTCTGAATGTCATCAAATGTTGACACAACTTGTGCCGGAAGATGAGGAAGTGCGCTCAAGGTGAATACTGCCGCAAGAAGGCGGACGAACGTCGTCTTTTTCATTTTATCTTTTTTTCTATTTGTTGAACGGGGAAATGTCGGGCGGACAGCCTTTCCCCCGTTGAGAAAAAAGGACTCCCCCTGCACGGACGCTCATGCGACGCCGGGGTCCATTGCAGGACGGTGCAGTTTTCTCCGCCGGTTCGAGACCGGACTTTGACCTTTGCGCGACAGTGAGGGAATTTCACCCTGCTTTCCTAGGCCGGCGGATTAGTTTTGGTTAAATGAAAGAACGTTTTTCGGAAGCTGGGCCGAACGGGAAAATAGTCGCGGCGACGTGCGGGAAGTCAAGTTTATCCGGTCAATTCGCAGAGGGGCTTTGATCAAGCGTGTGCGAGTTTGCAAATATTCAGCGCGCTAGGGAAAACTAGCTTTTCTTCGCTGACCGTCGCAGCGTCACAAATCGCAAGCAGCTACCTCAACCGACTCTCGCCTCGTGCGGACGCATGTGCGGGAAGAAGAGGACGTCTCGGATACTCTCTGCGCCGGTAAGCATCATCACAAGGCGATCAATTCCAATCCCAATTCCGCCGGCGGGCGGCATGCCATATTCGAGAGCGGTGAGAAATTCTTCATCGAGCTTCTGTGTTTCGCCACCGCTTTGGTCTTCGAGTCGGGCGCGTTGTTCAATCGGGTCGTTGAGTTCAGAATAGCCAGGCGAGATTTCTTGTCCGTTGATGATGAGTTCATAAACGTCAACCAGGGAGTGATTCTCGGCGTTTTGTTTGGCGAGAGGGACGAGTTGCTTCGGGCAGTGCGTGACGAAGAGAGGATCAAGGGTCTTTTCCTCAACGAGTTTTTCAAAGACGTGTTGAGTCACCTCAAAATCTTCCGCGCAGTGAGAAATATCCAAGTTCTGCGCACGGCACCATTCGCGACGTTCTTCGGACGGCATGCTTGTCCAGCCGGGGGCCGCTTTTTCGACTAGGTCCGCATATCGAGCGCGTCGCCATGGGCGGGAGAGATTGATTGTGCGTACCAAATCGTTTTCAGCATTCCTGTGCTCTAGTATGGGCCCTCCGCAGACGATCCCTGCCACATGACAGACCATTTCTTCGACAAGGGATGCCATTTTTTCGAAATCGGCGTAGGCCCAATAGGCTTCGAGCATGGTGAACTCCGGGTTGTGACGCCGAGAAATTCCCTCATTCCGAAAATTCCGATTCATTTCAAAAATTTTCGGATACCCGCCAACCAAGAGTCGCTTGAGATAGAGTTCAGGGGCGATCCGTAGAAAGAGATCAACTCCAAGGGCATTGTGGTGTGTTTGGAACGGCTTGGCCGCCGCACCACCTGGAATGGTCTGCATCATTGGCGTCTCGACTTCGATGAAGCCACGGTCTTCGAGAAAGCGGCGTATCTCGCGCACGATCGCGATGCGTTTTTCAAAAACTTGCCGTGAGTCGGGATTCGCGATGAGGTCGAGATAGCGCTGGCGGTATTTGATTTCCGTATCTTGCACGCCGTGCCACTTGTCTGGAAGCGGACGCAGGGACTTGCTAAGGACTCGAAACGATTCTGCTTTGATACTTGGCTCGCCGGTTTTTGTCGTGAAGGTGTGCCCAACGATTCCGACAAAATCCCCGATATCCACGAGGTCAAATATGGCAGAAGCTTCCGGCCCGACATCCTTCGAGTTCAGATACACTTGCATGCGACCCGTGTTGTCGGAAAGATCCAGAAAGTGGCTTTTCCCCATGTTCCGATGAGCCGTGATACGCCCGGCTGTGGAGACTTTCTGACCTTCGACAAAATCTCGACGTAATTCGCCGGGAAATCCCGTGACGTCAAAGGCTGCCCCAAACGGCTCAACCCCAGCAGCCACCATGGCGTCGAGTTTGTGGCGGCGATTTGCGAGAAGTTCGCTCGAAGAAGGCTCATCCATACACAGAAAATCCGCAGGCTGTTTTTCCTAGACTGGAGGCGCCATCTGGAACACGACGATGGATGC
>Ga0105049_10001624_pt1 | contig 26557 bp, 19 predicted proteins | sample MAT06_FD_78087 | JGI IMG/M metagenome (GOLD analysis project Ga0105049, IMG submission 78087) | Freshwater microbial communities from Lake Fryxell liftoff mats and glacier meltwater in Antarctica - MAT-06 | ecosystem: Environmental > Aquatic > Freshwater > Ice > Liftoff microbial mat | place... | reverse complement strand
TTCTGCGAGCGGGGTGGCGACGGTGCTAGCATTCTCGACAGGATCCCGCATGCCAATGCCCGACGAAAGCGCACACCTCGCCGAGCAAGCCGCGGGCGGGAACGCGGGCGCGATGCAGACGCTGCTCGAGATGCACCTCGAGGGATTACGCGCGTTCGTGCGGCTGCGCACGGGGCCCGAGTTGCGCCAGCGCGAATCGAGCTCCGATCTCGTGCAGTCCGTTTGCCGCGAAATCCTCGAGCAAGCGCACCGTTTCCAGCATCCCAGCGAGTCCGCGTTCCGTCGCTGGCTGTACACGACGGCGCTGCGCAAGATCTCGGACCGCGCCGAGCACTGGCGCGCGCAGAAGCGCGACGCTGGCCGCGAGCAGGCGTTCCCGTCGCAGGGTGAAGCCGGATTGCTGCGGCGCTACGGATCGTTCTCGAGCCCCAGCCAGCACGCGATGGTGCGCGAGGAGGTCGAGCGCGTGGAGAAGGCGTTCGAGCGGCTCAACGAGGAACAGCGCGAGGTCATCACGCTGGCCCACGTGGCCGGGTTGTCGCGGCTCGAGATCGCCGAGCAGATGGGACGCAGCGAGGGCGCGGTGCGCGTGCTGCTCCACCGCTCACTGGCGCGGCTGGCTGAGATCCTGGAAACCGGGCGTTAGCGCCCCTCTGGCCGAAAGTCGCATTTCCGCGACCCTTCCAGGCTGTCCGCCGGATCCCGTTTCTGGCGCACACCCCCCGTTACCCGCCTCGCCTCACTCCATGAACTCCCTTTCCACCCCCTGGGTGCTCTCGCACTGCTCGCCGCATCGCTGTCTGCGAATGCGAACCAGTCCTGCTACAGCGGCACGTTCTCGACCAGCTCGACGAACTGGACGAAGTCGACCAGCGTGCAGCAGTTCGATCCCGCCCTCGGGATCCTGACTGGCATCTCGGTCACCTTCCAAGGCAACGTCCAGGGCTCCGTGGGCATCGAGAGCCTCGACGCGTCCCCGACTCTCACGACGACCACGTACGGCGCGAACATCACGCTCCTCGACTACTCGAACACGCCCGTAGTTTTCCTCTCGCCGTCCACGAACTTCTTGGACCCCCTGTCGGCCTTCGACGGTGTGATCGACTTCGCCGGCACGTCGGGCGTGTTGCGCGGCGGCATCGCGCTCTCCGATAGCGGCGGCTACGCGCCCGCCCTCACGCCGGCGAACCTCGCCGCGTTCGTCGGGAACGGCACGGTGGCCTTCGACGCGACGGCCATCGGCGCCTCGATCGCCACCGGATCGGGCAACGTCATTTCGCAGTTCCTGACCAGCGCCGGCGGGTCCGTCACGGTCTGCTACGACTACCAGCCCGATTGCGACGGCGACGGCGTCTCCGACGCGGACGAGATCGCCGCCGGAGCCGCGGACCGCTACGGCTCGGCCACTTGCTCGCCGGACGGCATCCCCGACTCCTGTCAGCCTGAGGCGGACTGCGACAACGACGGCTCGCCCGACCGCTGCGAAGTCCCCGGTAACGACTGCGACCAGAACGGTATCCCCGACAACTGCCAACCCGACTGCGATCAGGACGGCATCGCGGACGCGTGCGCGATCCTGGGTGGAGAGCGCGACGACTACGGCTCGGCCACTTGCGCACCGGACGGCATCCCCGACTCGTGCCAGCCCCAGGCGGACTGCGACAACGACGGCAACCCCGACCGCTGCGAGATCGCCAACGGCTCGGCGGCCGACCTCGACGGCAACGGCATCCCGGACAACTGCCAGGCGGACTGTGACGGCGACGGCATCCCCGACTCCGTCGAGCTCGCCGGCGGTGCGGCGGACACGTACGGTCCGAACACGTGCAGCCCGGACGGCATCCCGGACTCGTGCCAGCCGCAGCCGGACTGTGACGATGACGGGACTCCGAACCGTTGCGAGATCCTCGCCGGTCAGCCTGACACCTACGGCGCGACGACGTGCGTGCCCGACGGTGTCCCGGATGCGTGCCAGCCGCAGCCGGACTGCGACAACGACGGAATCCCGAACCGCTGCGAGATCCTGGCTGGTGCGCCCGACACGTACGGTCCGAACACCTGCAGCCCGGACGGCATCCCGGATTCCTGCCAGCCGCAGGCGGACTGCGACAGCGACGGCAGCCCGGACCGTTGCGAACTGGACTCGGACGGCGACGGCATCCCGAACGACTGCGACCAAGGCGGCACGCAGGGTTGCACACCCGGCTACTGGAAGAACCACGCATCGGCGTGGGCCATCACCGGCTATGCGCCGAACATGGACTTCGACGCGGTCTTCGGCGTCGACGCGTTCCAGCCCAACCGGACGCTGATGTTCGCGGTCGGCCAGGGCGGCGGCGGAATCAAGGCTCTTGGCCGCCACGCGGTCGCAGCGTTGCTGAGCGCGGCACATCCGAACGTGGCCTACCCGATCTCGGTCAACGACGTGATCACGCTCGTTCGCAATGCCGTCCTCAGCGGACAGTACGAGGCGACGAAGAACATTCTCGCGGGCTACAACGAGCAGGGCTGCCCGCTCTGATTCGAGGGTTCGAGCCACCACGCCGGGGCGATCGGTCGCACGACCGGTCGCCCCGGTTCCATTGCGTGAAGGGTTCCGAGCCTCCTCAGGGCAGCGCCGCGAGCACCTCGCGGGCGATGGCGAGGTGGTGGCGCGTGTGCACGGCGCCGAAGCGGGTCCACTGCGCCAGATCGAGCGGCCCCAACACCTGGTGGGGGACGAAGAAGCGCGCGTGCTCCGCGCGCGGATCGAAACCGCGCCGAAAACCGTGCAGATCCTGCACGAACCGCTCGGCCCACTCGCGCGCCATGACGAGATCGACGTCGGTTGGCGGAACGACCATGCGCGGCGAGCGAGCCTGTCCGCGCGGCAGTATTCCGACGGCGAGGATCTCCAGCGCGCGCTCGTCCTGCGCTGCGTCGGCGACGACCAGGAGGCCCGCTCCGCGCGCGAGGTTCACGAGGTTGCGCAGGACGAGTTCGTTGGCCAGCGTCGCGTGACTCGCGTGCTCGATCGCCGACCAGCCCGAGATCTCGGTCGATCGGGCCGCGAGCGCACGCGCGTCGGGTGCGAGAAGCCGAACGACCTCTTCGGCCTCGCGGAGGAATGCATCGAGCTCCGCACCCGCGTCGAATCGTGTCATGCGCGCGCCAGAGTACGGTACTCTTCACGCGGTCGCACGATGCGCATCGTCTCCCTCTGCCCGAGCTTGACCGAGCTCGTCTTCGCCCTCGGACGCGGCGAGGACCTCGTCGGCGTCACCGAATGGTGCGTCCATCCCGTCGATGGCGTCGCCCGCATCGAGAAGGTCGGCGGAACGAAGACGCCCGACGTGGGGCGCATCGTCGAGCTCGAACCGGATCTCGTCCTCATGAACGAGGAGGAGAATCGCCGCGAGGATGCCCAGTCCTTGCGACGCTCCGGCCTCGAATGCCACGTGTCGATGCCGCGCGACGCAGTGGAGACCGCGGCGATGGTGCGTTCGATCGCCGCGGCGATCCAACGGCCGGCAGCTGGTGACGCGATCGCGGGCGACATCGAGCGCCGCATCGTGGAAGCGAAGCTGAAATCCGCCGACAAACCGCGCGTGCGCATCGCGTACCTGATCTGGCGCAAACCCTACATGGCGGTGAACGGCGACACGTACGCCAGCGCGCTGCTCGAACTGGCCGGCGGCGTGAACGTCTTCGCCGATCGCAAGGAACGCTACCCCGAGATCACGGCCGATGAGCTCGCCAGAGCCGCGCCGGACGTCGTGCTGCTCTGCACGGAACCGTTTCCGTTCCAGGAGCGCCATGCGGACGAGCTGGCGCAGCTGACGGGGCTCGCGCGGCACCGCTTCGAGATCGCGGACGGCGAGTACCTCTCGTGGCACGGCTCGCGCACGCCGGCCGGCATCGACTACGCCGTGTCGCGCATCGAAGGCGCACGCTCGGCGATCAGCGCGGTCTGAAGCGCCACACGAGGTCGCGCTCGTCGTCCGAGCCGCCGTCGTCGATCCCGTCGGTACCGACGGACCAGATCAGCACGAGCCCGCCCTCCGCGAACCCGGTTCGGATCGGTTTGCCGTCGAACGGATCGCTGGTTTTGCCGACGAATTCGAGCAATTGCTGGGCGTCCGACCGGAACGCGACCAGCGCGATGCGTCCGAGCACGAGACGCGCCTCGAGCACGTCTACGATTGCGATCACGTTGTCGGTGGCCGCGGAGAGCCCCGTCGAGATCGGCGCGAGCTGCGCGTCGAGCCAGCTCGGCCCCTCGAGTGGCGCGCGCCGGAAGGCCGGCACGCCGAGTCGGTCGATCCGCGCGCGCCACGCGCGCAGGTGGACCGCCTGGTCGTACGAGATGGTCAGGGTCGTCGGCAATGCGGAGCGCGAATGCACGCCGCTCGTCGACGCGCCGCCGCGCATGAGCTCGAAGAACCGGTTGCCGAACGCGCGCTCGCCGGACGCGGCGATCGACATCCGCGCGCGCGGGCGCAGGCGCTCGAGCTCCGACTCGAGCCATCCCAGATCGGTCTCGCGCGGCAGGCGCGGGAGAGCGAGCTCGAGCATGCCGAGCAAGCGCTGGTCGGCGAGGGCTGTCGCGACGCCGCCGACGAGCATCTGCGCGCCCTCGAAGATGCGCGCCACGTCGCGCTGGGCGCGCAGGAGGTCGGGCACGAGCTCGGGCTGGTCGGACCACAGCGCGCGCAGCGCCTCGATCTCCAGCGCGTCGCTCACGGCGATCGCCTCGATGACCGGCAACGTCGGGAGCGTCCCACCGCTGCCTTCGAGGGCCGCGACGGCGACGCCCGTGTCGATCGGTCCGTAGCGCCCCGCGAGCCGCGCGACCTCGACGAGCGGCGCGGTGCCGAGCGCGAGCAGCCGTGCCGCCTCGAGCCCGCACGGCGGCGGGTCGACGAGCCCGTCGTGCGCCGCGATGACGTCGAGCACGTTCTGCACGACGCTCGCGGCATTGGCCCCCGCGCAGGCTTCGAGCGCTCGGAAAGCGTCCTCGGCCTCCCCACCCAGCTCGCCGCGTGCCGATCGCGCGCGCAACGCGCCGTAGGCAGTCGCTCGAGCCAATTCCGTCGGTGCCCAGCGCGTCCGAGTCGCGATGAGCTGCCCGAGCCACGGCGTCGGTTCGGGCCGCGGATCCTCGATGCGACCGAGGTCCCGCGGCAGTGAAGGCTGCGCGGCGCCATGGAGCGCCAACAGCTCGTCCGCGCGCTGCTTCGCGCCGATCCAGCGCAGCGCGAACGCGGCCGCGAGCACCGCGGCGAGCAGCGCGACGAGGACGAGGCCGACGACGGCCGGACGCGCGGGCTTCTGCATGGGGCTGAAAGAATGCGTCGCACGCTCGTTGACGGCAATCCCTGAGCGAATCGGCTCGCGCTGCGGCCGGCTAACCCTGGCGCCCGTTCGGATGGCAGCTGTAGCAACTCGAGCTCTGGTACGCATAGCCGCGCACGCGGGCGTGCTCGTTGTTCATCTCGCGCTGCGAGTGTTCGTGGCAGCTGATGCAGGTGAACTGACGGAACGAGCCCGGCACGGGGTGGCAGTCCTGACAGCTCAAGCCGGCGTGTTCGCCGTTGAAGATCGGGAACGCATTGTGATCGAACGTGCCGTCGCCCCATGTCTTCGTCGAATGGCAGACCTCGCACGCGGTGCCGAAGCCGCTCGAGATGTGATTCGGTTGCGTGGTCGCCGCGTAGTCGTCGGCGTGACAGTTCGCGCAGCCGTTCACGATGCCCACGTGGGCGAAGCGAGCGCCCTCCCAGCCGTAGATCGTGTGGCACTGCGTGCAATCGGTGGGGTAGCTCGGAGGCTTGTGATCGCGAGCACTGCGGTAGTCGTCGGCATGGCACGCGAAGCAGGCGCTGCTCGAGCCGCCGAAATCGTTGCCGACGTGACAGGCCGAGCAGGCCAGATCGTCGTGTCCTCCCTGAAGCGCGAAGAACCCGTGCTCGAAGCCGGCGCGCGACCAATCCGTCGGCAGGTGGCAGCGTTCGCACGAGTCCGTCCAGCCCTGCTGCGCGTGATCGGGCTCCAGTGCCGTCGCGAGATCCCGCGCGTGACAGTCGACGCAGCGCGTGGTGGTCTGCTGGAAGTTGCCGACCTGCGCGCCCGGGTGGCAGGCCCAGCAGGCCGTCGCGGCGTGCGCGCCGACGAGCGGGAAGCGCGTGGTCGCGTGCTCCGCGATCGCCGCTTTTGGACGCCAGTCGATCGCCGACTCGGAGTGGCAGTCGAGACAAGTGTCGCCGAGCTTGCCCTCGTGGACGTCTTCGTGGCAGCCGATGCAACCGCGCTGCGCGTAGATCTCGACGGGACCGCGGTCGTTGTGGCAGCGCAGGCACTCGGCCTTCTCGTGTGCGCCCACGAGCGCGTGGCCCGTCTCGGCCGCATGATCGAACGCGAAGTCCTCGCGGATCGCGTGCCATGTCGAGCCTTCGTGGCACAGCGCGCAATCGCTCGGAAACGAGTCGTGGGGGACGACCGGCCCGCGCTCGGCCTGCCACTGTTCTGGCGCAACGGGATCCCACGACCTGGAGCCGCCGTCGAACGCGCAGGCCAAGAGGCCCAGCGCGAGAGCGAGGAACAGGATCGCAGCGTGCGCGCGCGGCATTCCGACGAGGGTACGCGTTTGCATGGTGGATCTCAGAAGTGCGTCTGGAGCAGGAAGCCGACCGTCCACGAGTCGAGGTCGTCGCCGATCGACCGGTCGGCGACGAACGAGAGATCCCAGCGCTCGGAGAGCGGCACGTCGACCGATCCGAAGAGCGAGTGCTGCGAGATCTGGTCGTCGGAGCCTCCGTAGTCCTTCTGCGAGAACCAGAACGATTGCCAGCCGAGCCCCACGGCGGTGGAACCGAACATGTCGCGCGCGTGCAGACGCGCGCCCGGCCCGGAGCTGTAGGAACCGTCCGTCCACTGCGCGGTCCCCGAGATCGAGCTCGCCGCGCCGAACGGATCGCTGAACGTCGCGCCGACCTCGCCGGTCAGGCCGTCGTCGTCCTCGTCGCTCCAGTGTTCGAGGCGCGCGTCGAGTCGCATGCGCGCGCCGACCTGGGTCCAGCCATTCACGCCTTGGCGATCGAGCACGCTGCCTTCTATGTCGTCCGCGCGCCGCGGCAGGAACTCGTCGCGCAGGATCTCGGGGATGCGCCGCTGCAGCGCGAACACTCCGAGCCCATCGCCCGCCGGCGTGGTCCAGGTGCCCGAGATGTGCGCTTCGGTCAGCTCGGGTCCCGAGCTCTTGATCGTGTCACCGGAATCGTAGATGTCGACCCACGCCGTGGCGCGCAAGGACAAGCGATCCGATGGACGCACCTCGGCTCGCGCGATGAACAGGTTGCGGTCCGATTCGCCCTCGTGCCACGTGTTCTGGTACGCGAGGCCGACGGTCGCACGCTGCGCCGGATCGAACGCATGGCGGTAGTGCACGGACGCCTGCAGGTCCTGGAACGAAGAGCGGTCGGCGAAGGGTTCCGGCATCCAGCCGAACGCGGCACCGAACTGCGACCCGCCCGTCGTCCGGTGATTCCATTCGGCGCCATCGAGCAGGCCGAGCTCCGGCATTCCGCTCTGCAGGAATCGGCCGACCAAGAAGCGGTTGGGCCGATCCTCCGTGCCGCCGACCTGGTACGCCAGCCGATCGATGCGCATCCGCGCGTCGTCGTAGTCGTAGAGCCCATCGTCGGCCGCGACGTCGCCCATGCGCGTGAACGCCTCGACGTCCATGCGCACCGCGCCGCCGTCACCGAAGGGGTTCTCGAGCGTCATGTCCGTGCCCACGGCCGCGAGTCCGAAAGTCCGGTCTCCTTCGCCGTCCTCGGTACCGTCGAAGCGCAGCCATGCACGGCCGCGAAGGCGCGATTCGCGCTCCTCGGGCGTGATCGCGAAGGCCGGAGCGAGCAGCGGACGATCCGTGTCCCACGCCTCGGGCGGATAAGTCCACGGCGGACGATCGACGGCCGGAGTCGCGCCGTCGTCGCGTCGCTCGCCGAAATCGGGGATCGCGCGCGCATCGGACACGAGGACTTCGCCGCGCGTGCCCACGAGCGGCCGCGCCGAGACCGGGTCGAGCTCGACGCGCGCGCTGTTCGCCGTCAGCGAGCGCACGACGCCGGTCGCGAGCTCCGTCGATTCCAGACGGAACTCGACGCGGTCTCCGGCCGCCATGCCGCTCTTCGATCCGCGGTCGATGTACACGGCGTTTCCGGCCGTGCTCGTGACACGGATCTCGATGCGTACCTCCGCTGCGACGGACACGCCGCATGCGAAGGCGACGGCGAACACGCGACACGACCAGACCTTCATCGGGGTCACTTTCGCAATCCTCCGCGTGCGTCGTGGCAATCACCGCAGACGACGCCGAGCGGCTTGTAGCGAACCGCGGTGCCTCCGCCCGGCAGCGGCCAGGGTACGTGGCATGCGGAGCACTCGAGGCGCGCGTGTGTCGTGTCGAGAGCGAAGCGAGAGTCGCGCTGGTGATCGAAGTCGAGCGCGAGGAAGTCCGGTGCCGTGGCGTGACACGCAGCGCAATCCGTCACCGCCTCGCGCGCGAACTGACCGGCGTGCGGGTCGGAGTGGCAATCTTGACAGCGTGTTCCGGCGGCGCGCGCGAAGCTCCGCGCGTCAGGCGGCGCGTCGCGTTCGCGCGGGTGACAGCTGGCGCACTCGGCTCGCGCGTGCGCTCCCATGAGCTCGAATCCGGTCCAGGTCGCGTGATCGAATCCGCCGGGCAAGAGCTCGTCGAACGACTCCGTCGAGTGGCAGCGCGCGCAGCCGGCTCGGCCGGTGACGTTGCGCGGGCGACCGGGCCCGTCGAAGGCACCAGCGTGCACGTCGACGTGGCACGTGGCGCAGTCCTGGAAGGAACCCTGGCCCGCATGCAGCGTGACGCGCACAGCACTCGGGGCCGCGAGCGGCGCGGACTCGCTCGCGGAGATTGCCGCGGTGGCGTGGCAGGTCGCGCACGTCGCGCGCGCGTGCGCGCCCTCGAGCACGAACCCGGTCCAGCGCGCGTGGTCGAAGTCGTCGGCCGCCGCCTCGAAAGCGTGCGGATCGTGGCACGCGGCGCAAGCCGGCGCGGAGGGCTGACGCTCGAAGAAGCCGCCGTGGGCGTCGACGTGGCACGTCGCGCAATCGTCGCGCGAGCCTGGAAACGTCTCGGCGACGACGCCGAAACTGCGGCCGCGTTCGTCAGGGGTCGCGCGCGCTCCGTGACACGTCGCGCACTCGGAGCGCGCGTGCGCGCCGACGAGCTCGTAACCGGTCCAGCGCGTGTGGTCGAACTCCGCGCTCGCGAGCACGGCGAAGCTCGTCGTCGTGTGACAGGTCGCGCAGTCGTCGGCTCGCGCTTGCGCCGCGTCGTCGATGGCGGATCGGGCGAAGAAGCCGGCGTGCGCGTCGGTGTGACAGGCTGAGCAGCGCGTGTCGGTGTCGCGGAATTGCCGCGGCGCGTTCCCCACCTGCGCGTGGCAGGACTCGCACGCCGCGTCCGCGTGCCGGCCCGTGAGAGCGAAGTCCGTGCGCGCATGCTCGGCGACGCCGAAATGCTGCGGATCGAAGCTCTCGCGCGCATGGCAGGCGAGGCATCCGTCGGTCGCGTACGCGCCGACGTCGAACTGACCGCCGTGCGGATCGGCGTGACAAGCGGCGCAGTCCTCGGGCCCGCGCCCCGGATGCGCGGCGCGGTAGTCCGCGAAGGCTCCCGCGTGCCCGGGAGCAGGATCGAGCCGTGCGTGGCAATCCGTGCAGGCCGCCTTGTCGTGGGGGAGCGTGAGCGGGAAACCAGACGCCGCGTGGTCGGCCGCGGCGAGCGGCAAGGCGCGCGTGAAGGGGCCGCCGTCGAGCGGATGGCACGCGGCGCACGCGGAGCCGACCGGCGCGTCGAGTCGCGCCGGATCCACATCGTGCGCGTCGAGTCGCGCCGCGACGGTACCTTGCGCGTCGAGTCGCGCCGCGTCGTTACCTTGCGCGTCGAGTCGCGCCGCGTCGTCACCTTGCGCGGCGAGTCGCGCCGCGTCGTTACCTTGCGCGTCGAGTCGCGCCGCGTCGTCACTGTGCGCGGCGAGTCGCGCCGCGACGTTACCTTGCGCGGCGAGTCGCACCGCGACCGCCTCGACGAAGGGCGCCGAATGCGGCGAGGCATGACACGCGTCGCAGGCGCGCGCGGGGCGCGTGGAGGTTTCGCTGCCGCCAGCTTCGATCGCGTACGCGGTGCCGGGCGCATGGCAGTCGATGCAGCTGGCCTTCGCGTGCACGCCGACGAGCGCGAACGTGGACGGATGCTCGAACTCCGCGACGAGCTCGAAGGGTTCTGTTTCGCCGTGGCACGAGCGACAGTCGGGGAGCCGGCCCTGGTGCGGGTCGTCGTGACAGCTGGCGCATGCCTGCGACTCGCCGAGGAATCTGTGAGCACCCTTCGGAAGCAGCGCGGAGTCGGCGTGCTCGTGGCAAGCGCGGCACGCGAGTCCGCTGGTGTGGTCGCCGCCGAGCTCGAAACCGAGCGCTTCGTGAGCGTACGCGGCACGGTCGGGCACGCCGGCCAGCGCGAACGCGCCTGCGCCGGCCAACTCGAACTCCGCGCCGTGATGCTCCGAGTGACAGGCCCCGCAACGTCCTGGGTCGCGCAAACCTCCGTGGAAACCCGTCGCGTTCGCGACCTGCGCCTCGATGGCGGCGTGACACGCCGCGCACGCACCGCGCAGCTCCGACGGCGAATCGCCGTGGCAGAGCGCGCAGTCGTCGCCCTCGATTCCCGCCGAGATCGCGTGCACGGCGCTGATGTCTCCCGGCGATGTCTCTTGCGAGACGACGAGGGCCAGAGTGATCACGAGGCACGCCGATGCGATGCCCAGCCAGATTCCTGCCTTGCCTGCCTTCACGAGAAGATCCGCGCGTAGCGCACGGCGAGGTAGACGTGCCAGCCGGCGATCAAGAACATGAACAACGCGGCCCAACGGTGGAACCAGCGCCACGATGCGAGGATCGCGCGCAAGTCCTCGTAGTGCGAAGCCATGAGCGCCATGCGCTGCGCGCGCAGGGCCAGCTCGGTCATGCGTTCGATCTGGTCGGAGGCGATGCCTTCGGCCGCGGCCGATGCACGGAGTCGGGCGATGCGCTTGCCGGCCGCGCGCTGATTCGTCACGAGCGCCGCGATGCGCGCGCCCAGCGTGCCGTTCCAGCGCTCCTCGATGACGACGCGCTCGACTTCCAGGCGCAGCGCCTCGGCGAAGCCGCCGCGTCCGCGGTCCCACTCCGCGGACAGCGCCGTGAGCTGGCTCTGCACCTCGCCTAGTTCGAGCTCGCGCCCGTTCGCCGCGCGCGGCACGAACGAATAGAGGTAGCGGCCGATCGCGCCGGTCAGCACGAGGAAGGCCATGGCCCAGGCCGCATACCCGCCTACCGTCCAACGCGGCGCCATGGCCGAATGCACGAGCACCAAGAGCAGCGCCCCGATGCCGGTGACGACGTGCGACGTCATCCACGCGCGCAGTGAGCCCGGGATCCACGCGAACCTCGACGAACGACGCGCGAGGTACGTGATGTTGGCCAGGGCGAGCGCGACCGCGCCGATGCCGCACGCGAGGCCGAAGGTACCCGTCGGCCCGAGCCACTCGTGATCGGGGTGGTGCGGGCGTTCGACGCCCGAGGCCAGGTAGTAGTCGGCGTGCACGAGGACCCACACCAGCACGGAGACCGCCAGCCCCAGCGCGACGCACAGCGCGGGCACGAGGCCCGTGCCTTGCTCGGCGAGCACCGGTTGCTCCTCGCGCTGGCTCGGATCGAGCGAAATTCCCGAGGCTTCGAGCACTTCGGTGGGCGGCGTGCCTCCGGCGAACACGAACACCTCGTCGTTCTCCAGAGACGTGGTCGTGCCGTCGCGCAGGCGCAAGCCCACGGAATCCGGCGCGATCGCGAGGACTTCGCTGCCTAACAACGCGACCAGCGAACCGTCGCGCAGCGCCTCTTGGAGGCGCGCTTCGTTGCGCGACTTGAGACGGAAGAACGCGTCCTTGCGGTAGGAGATCGCGACGTGGTTGCCGGGTTGCTCCGCCAGTCCGAGCGCCGCCTCGACCGCGCTGTCTCCGCCGCCGACGACCAGGATGCGACGGCCCTGGTAGGAGTGGGCGTCGAGCAGCGAGTAGGCGACCTTGGAGAGTTCCTCGCCTGGCACGCCGAGTCGACGCGGCGTGCCTCGCCGACCGAGCGCGAGCACCACGGACAACGCATCGAAGTGCTCGCGCTGCGTGTGGACGCGCAGCGTGCCGCCCGGGAGTTGCTCGACGCGTGTGAATTGCTCGCCGTGACGGATCGGCAGCTCATGTTCGCGCGTGACGCGTTGCCACAGCTCGATCAGCTCTTCCTTGGTATAGCTCGTGCGCGACAGTCGACCGACGAGCGGCAGCACGACGGGTTGAGTCATGACGAGCTTGCGCCGGGGGTACTTCGCGACCGTTCCGCCGAGCTCGTCCTGCTCGATGGTGGTGAAGGCGAGCCCGAGCTCCTTCGCGCGCAACGAGCACGCGATGCCGGCCGGCCCGGCTCCGACGATGACGAGGTCGAGCGCGGATGCCGGCGCAGCCACCTCGGCGACCGCGACGCCTCCACCCGGCTCGGGTCGGGCCTGCCGCAGGATCGAGGGCGCGGCGACGAGCCGAGCTCGACGCGCGGCTTCGTCCGCCGCCGCGGTGCCGTGCAGGATCGCCGTGCGCACCAGCGCATAACCGGTGACTTCTCCCGCCAGGAAGAGTCCGGGCACGTGCGCGGACTCGCGGTTCTCGCGCAGAACCGGCAGATCGCGGCGATCGCTGACGTCGCCGAGCGTGAGCGCTATGGCCCCGACCGGACACTCGGCCGCGCAGCGTCCGTGGCCCACGCAACGCGCGCCGTGGACGACGACGGCTTGGCCGTGCACGAGCTCGAGCACGCCGTCCTCCGGACACGCGGCGACGCAGGTGCCGCATCCGATGCAGCGCGACAGATCGATGTGCGGATGTTGGAGCCGGGCCTTGTGGCTCCCCGTCGCGCGCGCCTTGTCACGCTCCGCCAGCGTGTCGCGCAAGCTGTTGCGAGACGCGCGCCGCGCGGCGATCACGCCCAGAGCAGTCGCGAGACCGAGCACGACGGTACTGAGCAGGAACCAGACCAAACACACACTCGATTGGGTCGGGATGCGGGCCGAGACGACACTCGATTCGGCAGACGCGCAGCATAACCGTGACCGCAGTGTGGGCGGCGTTCTCCGCAGAGGAACCCGTGCAGAGGCATAGGACCTAAGTACTGCCCCGGTGATCCCGAACTTCGTGGGCGCGTGCTCGTCGGCAGCCCCGCTACCGACCGACGACGAGCGCCACGCAGCTCGGATGCAATCGCATCTCCTCGCTGTCGCTCTCTCGTTCCCCGTCGAGGCACGTGCGCACCGTCACGTCCACGAACCCCACTTCGCAGAGGACATCCACGAGCTCCGGGACCGACCACAACCTCCACCGGTAGACGAACGCATCCGGCATCTCGCTCACGACCACGCCCGCGCGCAGCACGCGGAACGACAGCGCGTTCACGACCTCCGCCGTGCGCGGGTCGGCCGATCGCTGGTCCCACACCCAGCGGATCTCGCGTCCGTCCTCGAGCACACGCCGCCTTTCGAGGCTCCCGACCCTCCACGCCGACTCTCCACCGTACGTGTCCGCCGCGACGATCCCGCCGCGCGCGAGGCGCGAGTGGGACGCGCGGGCCCACCCCACGAGCTCCGCGCGCTCGTGCAGTTCGCCCAGCGAGAAATTCCCCGCGTGCACGACGTCGCAGGGCCCGAGTCGCCGGACCTCGGGCGAGCGCACGTCGAGCACGTGCGCCTCCACGCGCGGATGCACGGCGCGCGCCAGGTTCCGCGCGTCTCGATCGACCGCGAACGCACGCCCATCCGGCACGAGCTCGACCCACGCGCGCGACAGAGCCCCCGAGCCGGCGAAGTCCTCGCCCAACACGCGCGGCGAGGCGCCGTGCACGTCGCGGAGGAGTTCCGCCGAGACACGCGGTGCCTGCACCGTGAGCTCGTACAGTTCCTGCGCCGTCAGCGCGCCCGCATCCGTGTTCCGGCCCATCGTTTCGCTCCAGAGAGAGTAGGAAACCGCTTTCCGCCGCGGGCACAGTAGACTTCCGGGATCGACATGCCGCGCGCAACCACGAGCCTGCTCCTCCTCACCGTCGGCCTCCTGTGCGCGTCCGCGGACGCGCGATCGGCGCAGACCGCGGCTTCCGGTCGCGTCCTCACTTTCCTGGCCGCGCCTTCCGCGCAGCAGGCGGCCGACCCGACCGTCGCGCTGCCCTTCGAGCCCTTCGAGGCCCGCGCCGGCGACGTGTTGACCTACCTCGTCCGCGCACCCGACGGGCGCTCGGGCGTGCGCGGAATCGAAGTCGCGTACGCCGACGGGCGTCGCAGCCGGCTCGGCTCCGAGACGCTGGCGCCGGGCGCGTGGAGCCCGGTGCGCGTGCCCTTGCGCGAGCGCGCGACCGTGCAGAAGGTCGAGCTCGTCGCGCGCGGTTTCTCAGGCGGCCAGATCGCGTTCCAAGTCGACGAGGTGCGCATCGAGCGCGCCGATGGCGACGCGATCGACATCTTCCGCGACGATCTGGCCGGCCTCCAACGCCGCGTGTCGGGGCTCGCGAGCTCTGCCGGCCTCGTCGTCGTCGACATCGACGATGCGTTCGGCCCGTATGCCGTGGTGCCCGGCGCCGACGTCGACGATCCGTGGGCGGCGATCGACCTCACGGCGCTGCGCGCGCTCGATCGCGAGCCGGATCCGACGGACGCGTCGCGGATGCCGAGGGGACTCGTGTGGACCGGACCGTGCGTGCCGCTGCGCTTCGCGCGCCACGACTCCCGCGTCTCGTTCGCCGCGCGCGGACAGCGCATCGGATTCGAACCGCTCGACGGCGGGCGGTTCTACGAGCTGTGGCTGGCGGTCTCGAACACGTCCGACGACGAGATCGTCACGAGCATCGCGGTGCAGGGCGTCGATCGCGAGCGCGTCGGCATCCCGCTCCGCATCCCGGCGCGCGGGCCCGACGGATACACGCCGGCGGAGGACGAGGGCTATCCAGCGCGCGAGTTCGCGCTGCTCGAGATCGACGTCGCATCGCCCACGAGCCTGGCGTCGCTGCAATTGCCCGACGATCCGCGCTTGCGCATCCTCGCCGTGACGATCGCCTGGAGGCGCGACGGCGCGACGGATCCGCGTTTCCGCGCGCGCTGGTTCGAGCGCGTGGCGGCCACGCGACCCGAGCTCGCCGAGGCGGATCGCGGCGACCTCGCGCGCTACCTCGCGAACCGGCGCGCGGGCGCGATCTTCGGCGGTGTGGCCTACGAAGGCGACGCCGAGCGCAGTTTGTTCGACACGCTGCTCGCGGGCGACATGGTCGGCTTCCGAGCGCGCCTCAGCGCTCTTCTCGCGGACCAGTCGAAGGTCGCGCAGGGGCGTAAGTCGGCTCGTATCGAGCTGATCGCGACCCTGCCGCGCGTCGATCGCGGATCCGGCGCGAGCGCGCCGCGCGCGGAGGACGACCTCGCGTCGGCGCTCGAGCCGGGAGTCCTGCCCGTGGACCTGCCGGTCGTCGGCGGCGACGCGCGCGCGCTCGAAGCTCTCGCCGCGCGCGATCCGGCCGCGTTCGCGCGCCTCGTCGAGCGCGCGCAGAGCGGCACCTGGCGCACGTTCGGCGTGAGCCTCGATCGGGCTTCGGCAGCGCGGCTCGGCGCCGACGCGCTCGCGCGGAAGTTCACGGCGGAGAAGCGGGCCACGGAACGTCTGCTCGGCGGCTCGGACGCCGGGCACGGCGGCGCGAGCACGCTGGCGCGCGTCGAGGGTCATCTCGGTCGGCTCGAACACCTGCCTCAGCTCCTCGTCGCGACCGGGATGCGCAGCGTGCTGCTCGAGAGCACGCCGAAAGGGATCGGCTCGCCGTTCTCGCGCTGGATCTCCGCCGGCTCCGAGCTCGTCACGATCGCGCCGTCGGTGCGCATCGAAGGTCCGCTGCGGCTCGATCCCGCGATCTGGCGCGGCTGGACCCAAGCCGCGGAGAGCGCGACCGGCCGTCCGCCGATCCCGGTGCTGTGCGACGTCTCGGCGCCGGTCGCGCGCGAAACGTTGGCTTTGGCCGAGGATCTCGCTCGTTCCGAGATGGCGCCCGACCTCTCGTGGACAGCGCTCGAAGACGTCGCGGAAGCGGCGCGCGCGCGGGCACAGACCTCGGATGCGCCGCCGCTCGCAGCGCTCTCGCGCGTCGGGATGCAGGCCGAACTCGCGGCGCTCGCGGCGGTCCGCGCGGCGGAGCGCGAGCTGGCGCGTTGCTCCGTCGTGGAGTCGTTGGCCGTGCTCGACGGCGCGCCCGCGCCCGGTCGCGCGCTCGCATCGGCCTGGAGCGCGCTCCACCGTGCGGCGGAGCTCGAACCGGTGCAGGCGATCCGCGCCGCGCGCGAAGTGATTGCGCGCTTGCTGACGACGTCGACCGCGCGGCTCGCGCGACTGCAAGCCGCCGTGCCGCACCCGGGAGTCGGCGTGCCGATCGCGGTGCTCGATCCGATCCCCTGGCCGCGCCAGAGCCTGTTCGAGCTGCCCGACGCGGAGCTGCGCGTCGCCGGCAGCCAGGGCGACCTGCCCATGCAGCGCACGGCCAGCGGCGGATTGCTGGTCGAGTTCTCGGGCGCTGGGACGACGCCGACGGCGCTGCGCGTGCGGCGCGATCCGCTCGCGGAGACGAAGGCGCCCGCGCGCGTCCGTCTCGAGGGTTGGACGATCAAGACCGACGACCTGGATGTCGCGATCGATCCGTCGAGCGGCCGCATCACGCGGCTCAGGACGCGGACGAAGGACCTGGACTTGTTGGGGGACGGCGGAGATCGATTGACGTGGATCGCCGAGGGCTCCCCGCCCGAACCGATCGAGACCGTCGAGAAGATCGAGTTCGTCGAGCGCGGCCCGTTGCGCGCGATCGTGCGCAGCGTGCGCTCGTCGCCGCGCGCGCGCGTCGAGACCGAGATCCGCGTCACGTCGGGGACTACCGGGCTCGAGATCCGCACGCGCGTCGAGTTGCTCGATCGAAGCGGCGACGTCGTCCTGGGCTTCCCGCTCGCGCGCACCACGCCGAATGCGCTGTCCTCGATACCGCTGGGATTCGCCACGGTGGCGCCCGACGCCGCGATCTTGCGCCCGATCGACGGCTGGGTCGCGGCGACCGACGGCTCGGCGACCTTCGCGCTGATCGGCGAGAGCGGGGCTGCCTACCGCTGGAACGAGCGCGCGTTCGACGTCGTGCTGGCCGAGGCTGGCGCCGATGCCGCGCGCGAAGTCTCTTTCCGTGTGCTCGCGCGCGCGGGCGGCTGGAAAGCGGCTGGGCTGGAAGCGACCGTCCTCGAACGCGCGCTGGATCCCGTGCGCGTGGCGTTCGATGCGCCCGGACAAGCCGCAGCTCCGCGCGAACCCCTGGTGCGGATCGCGCGCATCGAACGCGACGGCCGACGGACGTACGGGGCGGCCTCGGGCATCGTGCCGCTCGCGATCGAGCCTGGTTCGCCCGGGACAGTCGACGTGAGGCTCCTCGAAGTGCGCGGCGAGGCGGCGCGCGTCGAGATCGTGTTCGCGCGCGAACCGTTCGGGGCCGAGCGCGTCGACTTGCTCGGCAATGCGCTCGGTTCGTTGACCGTGACGGGCCGCGCCTTCGACGTCTCGATCGGCGCGGGTCGGCTCGAGAGCGTGCGCGCGCAGCTCGCGCCGTGAGCACCGATCGTTCTCCGTCCGAGCTCGCGGAGCAGTTGCGTCTCCAGCGCGACGCCTGGACCGCGGCCGCGCCCGGCTGGGATCGGACCTTCGACACGTTTGAGGCGTTCGCCGGACCGTTGAGCCTCGAGCTCGCGCGCGCCGCGCGGATCGCGGACGGCGACTCGGTGATCGACGTCGGTTGCGGCAACGGCGAACCGTCGCTGACCGTCGCGCGCATCGTCGGCCCGAGCGGGCGCGTCGTCGGCGTCGATCTGGCCCTGCCGATGGTCGAGAACGCGCGGCGGCGAGCACTCGGCGCGGGTTTCGCGAACTGCACGTTCCACGCGGGCGGCGCGCAGGACCTGGCGGGACTCGGGCCGTTCGACGCGGCCGTATCGCGCTTCGTGCTCATGCTCGTCCCCGAGCCGGTCGCCGCGGCGCGCGCGATCCGTTCCGTACTGCGTCCAGGCGCGCGCCTCGCCGCGTGCGTGTGGGGCGAGGGGCCCGAGGTCCCGTTCTGCTCGGTGGCGCCGTTCGCGCTCGAGCGCGCGCTGGGCGTCGCGCCGGCGGCCGCGGACGCGCCCGGACCGCTGCGCCTCGGGAAACCGGGCGCGTTCGCCGACGTGTTGCGCGCCGGCGGCTTCGTAGACATCGAGGAGCACACGCGGCGCGTCGAGCCGCGCTTCGCTTCGGTGGAGGACGGCGTGCGGTTCTACACCGAGGGGTCGGGATCCGTGCGGCGCACGCTCGACGCGGCCGGCCCGGAGGATCGCGCACGTTTCGCCGAAGAACTCGCGCGCGTGCTCGCCGCGCAGCGCGGCGCGGATGGCTCGGTCGTGCTCACGTCGACGGTGCGCATCGCGCACGGCACCGCGACCTGACGCGCCGTCGAGCGCGCGTCACTTCACGACGATCCACCACGCGCGCTCGGACTCGAGCACGCCGTTCTCGTCCTTCAGCACCCAGGGCCACTTCTCGCCGCGCAGCTTCGTCGAGTCCTTCGCGCGGCACACGACGAGATACTTGCCCGGCTCGAGATCCTTGGCGGCGAGCTTCAGCTGGTGCTGGCCATCCATCTCGCCGCGCGCCGGCTGGAGCGGCTCGTCCGTGATCGGGATCAGCGCTCCGCGGCGCGAGCGGTCGCGGAGCCCGGCCTTCGCGCGGCCGCCCGGCGTCGAACCAGCGCCGGTGGAAGGAAAGCGCGCTTCGGGCAGGATCCACCAGGTCACGTCGAGCGCGTGCGACGTCGGGCGCATGACTTGGACGTCGAAAGTGAGTCCGGCTTCGCCCAGCTCGAGCGCCGGCTGCGCGCGGATCGGTTGCGGATCGGGCGAGCACGTGTCGATCGGATCGACGTAGGCGTAGATGCGCAGGACGAGTGCTTCCTGGCACACGATGCAGAAGCGTTCGCCGCTGGCCATCGTGCAGCCGGTCGTCGTGGGACGCCAGGCACCGCGCGCGCGCGCGGCCGCGCCCTCGTAGACGCCCACGCCGGGATGCTTCGCCTCGAGCCAGTGGACCCACGGCACCTTCTGCGGATCCTCGGTGTCGGACACGTTCGCCGCGCGCCCGGCCGCGCCATGGCTCGCCGACTGCGCCGTCTCGTACTCGTCGCCGAGCTGGCCGAACGCGTGACCCCATTCGTGCACGGTGGTCGTCGCCTCGCGCCCGCCGATCGTCGCGATGCCGCCGCCGCCGGTGCCGAGCACACCGTTCTTCACGAAGCAGATGGCGAGGTTGTCGTGCCCGGGCATCTCCGCGAACATCGCGAGGACACGCGCGCGGTCGATGACGACGTGCCCGGCGAACGTCGCGCCCGTGCTCGCGTTCAACGCCGTGTCGTACTCGCGACCGAACCCGTCGACGCCGCTGTCGGCGCTGAGCAAGTCACAGCGCAGGAAGTTGAGGTAGTTCCAGTACTCGCGGAACGTGGCCTGGCGCTCGAAGAGCGGTGGGATGTCGGCCGCGAGCTTCGTGAAACCCTTCAAGTGCTCCATCTCGTACCCGTCGCCCATGAGCACGATGTCCACGCGGTTGGAGGACGGCCCGTGCTCGACGACCCAGTCCCAGCCGAGGTAGGCCGACGGCGTCGCGCGTCGCGCGGCGATCTTGCCGGCGTCGGTCTCGGGCGACTTCTTCGCCAGCCGCTCGTAAGCGGCTTTCGCATCGGAGAATTTGCTCGAACGAGCGAGCTTTTCGGCACGGTCGAGCGCGGCGCGCGCTTCGTCCTCGGGACCCTGCGGGCTCGCGAGGAGCGCGAGGAGGATGGCGACGCGAAACATGGGTCCCGGAGTGTAGGGTGTTTGCGCCCGGGTGACGTCAAGGTGCGATCCGACTCGAAAGGGGCGGCGCATCGAACTCGAGCCTCGAGCTGGTGATGACATCGCGGGCTCGCGCCCGCCGCGAGCCCTACCAGCCGGAGTCGATCAATGCACGACGGCCACGACCGAGTGCGTGCGGCGGAACTCGCCGCCCGGATACGTCAACGTCGCCTGCACGAAGACGGTGGCCCCCACTTGCCACTGCGCGGGCACGGCGAAGTTCCAGCCCAAGACCCCGGTGGCGGGAATCGTTCCGAGGTTCTCGACCTTGGCGCGTGCGACGAGCGCGTCCTCGACGACGCCGACGCTCGGCGTGACGGTCGGCACCGCGCCGACCGCGATGCGCGCGCTCGATCCGGCCGGCGCGGCGATCCGGAACGTGGAGTTCGCTCCGGGCACGACGGGTTCGAGGAGACGCAGCGTCGGATCCGACATTGGCGGGGTCGTGATCGTGCCGGTGCCCTGCGTCGGACTGGTCGCGACGGACACGCCCGAAATGCGCGCCGCGCAATTCGTCGCGACGAAGAGACCGTGCCCGCTCGGCGCGAACTGCTGGATCCCGCCGGCGCCGCCGACGAGGACGTGCTGTGCGAGGCCGGAGAGGAGCAGCGTGGCGACACCAGCGAGTTCAATTCCGGATCCACCCGTGCCTGCGGGCTCGACGAGGCTCGGTTCGGCGCAGTTCGAATCGCCACCGTTCCCACCGACGAAGCTCGAACGCGCCGCGTGCAGCCTGGAGCGTCATGAAGTCCACGCCCGGGCCGGGTCGTCCACGATCCAGGTGGAGCCCAGGACGGGCATGGGGAACGTGGTCAATCCGGTCAGCGCGAGAGCGAGCAGCATGGGAAACCTCCGCACCATCAGTCTGATCGAGCCTGCGGATCGTGCACGGATTCCGAGTTCGGAGGCGGATCAGCGCCGGGCCAGATCGTCCGGCAGCTTGAACTCGACGTTCTCGGGCACGCCCTGCATCTCGCGGATGTCCTCCGCGCCGAGTTCCTCGAGCCGGGCGAGCACGCTCTGCACCAGGCTCTCGGGCGCCGACGCGCCGGCCGTCACGCCGACGCGGCGCTTGCCCGTCAGCCAGGCCGGCTCGATCTCGCGCGCGTCGTCGATCAGGAACGAAGGCACGCCGCGGCGACCGCCGAGCTCCGCGAGCCGGTTGCTGTTGCTCGAGTTCTTCGACCCGATCACGAGCAGGAGGTCGATGCCGTCGTCCGCCAGCCGCTTCACCGCGTTCTGCCGGTTCTGCGTCGCATAGCAGATGTCCTTGAGCTCGGGCCCCTGGATCTCCGGGAAGCGCGCGACGAGCGCGTCGATCACGCTGCGCGTGTCGTCGATCGAGAGCGTCGTCTGCGTGACGTACGCAAGGCGCGACGGATCGCGCACGACGAGGTTCTGGACTTCCTCGACCGTCGAGAGCACGTAGACGGGACCTGGGATGCGACCGCGCGTGCCCTCGACCTCGGGGTGACCGGGGTGGCCGATGAGCACGACTTCGTGGCCCTTGCCGGCGTAGCTCTGCGCTTGGACGTGCACCTTCGTGACGAGCGGGCACGTGGCGTCGATGACGCGCAGTCCGCGCTCTTCGGCGGTGCGCACGACCATGTCGGAAACGCCGTGCGCGCTGAAGATCGTGACCGAGCCGGGCGGAACCTCGCCGAGGTCGTCCACGAACTTCACGCCGCGCGCGCTGAGGTCCTCGACCACGTGGCGGTTGTGCACGATCTCGTGCAGCACGTAGACAGGCGCGCCGTGCAGCTCGAGCGCGCGCTCGACGATCTCGATCGCGCGATCGACGCCGGCGCAGAAACCGCGGGGGTTGGCAAGGCGGACGTCCATGAGGCCGACCATTCTGGCGCACGTGTACCGTGCCTGGAACGACCTCGACGGTTTCGCGGTCGACGACCGCCTCGCCCATGGGAGCCGTCGAGGAATCGACCGCAACCGCGGCGGGGAAAAGGTGGGACTCGGGGCGAGCACGCTCGGTCCGCGGCGGTGATGAGAGAGCCAGATCCGCTTCCCCCGCCCACCCTGTGCATCCTCGCGCAGTCTGAAAGGACCCATCCGCCGCGGCGCGACCTGGGCGGCTCATCCTTCCGAGTCTCGTGGACTCCGCCTCCGCGATGTCCAACGACGGTGCGCGCTTCGCGGTCGCCACGACGACGTGCGTAGCTTGGTTGATCGCCCATCTCTGGAAAGCGCTGATGACTGAACCTTGCAATTCGGGAGTCTGTCTCCACAATTGCAAGGATGATCCAGCGGCACCTGACGGCTCAGCTCGAGCGCAGTCTGGAGCTCTTTCCCGTCGTCGGCCTCGTGGGGCCACGGCAGGTGGGGAAAACGACCCTCGCGCGTGACGATCTGGCGCAGCGTGCCGGGAAGCCGGCGGTCTACCTCGACCTCGAGCGCGCTACGGATCGCAGCAAACTTGCCGACCCCGAGTCCTACCTCACGAGACAGGCCGGGAAGCTCGTCATCCTCGACGAAATCCAACGGCTGCCGGAGATCTTCCCGCTTCTGCGCAGCCTCGTCGACGAGCGTCGCCGCGCCGGCGAGCGTGCGGGCCAATTCCTGGTCCTCGGCTCGGCCTCGCGCGACCTCCTGCAGCAGTCGTCCGAATCCCTGGCCGGACGCATCGTCTACCACGAGATGACTCCGATCACGGTCCTGGAGTCGGTGCGCAAGTGGGAGACGCTCTGGATGCGCGGCGGCTATCCCGAGAGTTTCCTCGCCCGCGACGACGACGAGAGCGCGCGCTGGCGCGGCGCCTTCATCGGCACCTACGTCGAGCGCGACATCCCGCAGCTTGGACCGCGCGTGCCTGCCGAACAGATGCGGCGGCTGTGGAGCATGCTCGCGCATGGCCAGGGAGATCAACTCAACTTGGCCAAGCTGGCTGCCGGGCTCGGCCTGACCGGCAAGACCGTGCGGCACTACCTGGACATCCTCACCGAGCTCTTCATGGTGCGACAGCTCGCGCCCTGGTCGGGCAACAGCAAGAAGCGCCTCGTCCGATCGCCGAAGGTGTACGTGCGCGACTCGGGCCTCGCCCACCGGTTGGCCAACATCCCGGATCTGGAGACGCTACTCGGCCATCCGCTGTGCGGTCACTCGTGGGAGGGGTTCGTCATCGAGCAGATCGTCTCAGCGCTGCCCGAAACGTGGGAGGCGAGCTACTACCGCACGTCGGCGCAGGCGGAGATCGACCTCGTGCTCACGGGTCCGCGCCGGCGCGTCCTCGCCATCGAGGTCAAGCGCTCTTCGACGCCTACACCCAGCAAGGGCTTCCTGCTCGGATGCCAGGACGTGAGAGCGACAGAGCGTTTCATCGTGAAACCCACGGGCGAAGCGCACTCGGTCGGCCACGACGTCGAGGCCGTGTCGCTCGTGGAGTTCCTGGAGAGCATGGCGCCACGCGTCGGTGTGCCTGGGTAGGCATACCGAGAACGGTGGAGGAGAGTCCGGCCCGGTAGCTCCACAGGATTCGGCGTACATCACGGCACGCGCCATGGCGGGGCGAACTGGTTGAGCGAACTGGTGGGGCCGACCTGCGGCGTGGAGAGGCTCGACCGCGTCGGCTCGGTCACGGCGTACGGCGATGGCTCGGCGAATCCACCCGGAATCGTGCCGAGGAAAGCAGGGGGACGGCGGTTCTCCGTGCATGTGCCCGCGCCTCGCCGTCGCGTTCCTCGCCTTGCTCGGCTGCGGCGGGCCCGAAGCGCCGCACCCCGAGACCATACCGGCCGAGGCGGGTCTCGAACGTCCGCCGCTAGGTCCGCTCGAGTTGCCCGCGCTCACCACCGTCTCCGCGATGGCGCCGGGCGGGAGAAGGCTCGCGGTAGCGACGAAGACGCGCGAGGTCTGAGTCGTCGACCTGGGCGTCGGCGAGGTCGTGCTGCGCACCTCGACCGGCGCGACCGACGCGACGAGCATCGCGTGGAGCCGCGACGACTCCCGCCTCTCCACGCTCGGCGCCGACGGCGAGGCGCGCGTGATCGATCCGGCATCCGGGCAGGTCGTGGCGAGCTTCCGCGCCCAGCCGGGCCGGTGCAGCTCTTCGAGCGTGCGACTCCATGCGTTCGTCGCGGACGACGCGCGCATCGTCGTCGCCGTCGGCTGCGAAGCGGGAGAACTGTGGGAGTGGGCGGAGCCGAAGCTCGTCGCGCGCCTCGCGAGCGACTTCGAAGCACGTGCGTTCGCGTCGAGCCGATCCGGTCGCCTGATCGCCATCGCCGACTCGCTCGGCGTCGTACACGCTTGGGACGCCGTCACGGGCGAGAAGACAGGCTGGTGCTTGAACGTCGCCGTCGCGACGAAGGTTCCGGGATTCGTCGCGCTCGAGTTCTCACCCGACGACACGCAGCTCGCGATCGGTTGCGGTGATGGAGTCGTGCGCCTCGTTCCCCTCCACGGACCGTGGACAGCGCGCGAGCTCGGCACTCCCACCTGGCCGTTCCTCCCCGACTCGGTCGGCAGCGTGCGGTACTCCGTGGACGGATCGCGTCTCGTCGCGACGCTGTTCCCCTGGCACGATCAGCGACTGTTCGACGTCGCGACCGGCGCGATGATCTCCACGCACGACCGCGGAGGCGGCTTCGACGCGCCCATCGACGCGTGGTTCTCGCGCGATGGCGAGCGCATCGTCTGCTCCAGCGCGCGCGAGGTCCGCGACGGTCACGACCTCTCGCGCCTCCTGTCCCGCGACGTGCACTATGCCTCCGGCGGATATCGCTCGGATGGTGAGCACGTGTGGGCTGTCACGGGCGGGATGCTGCGCATCTTCCGCGTGCTCGACGGGGCAACTGTGCTCGAGTTCCCGATCCGAACCGCGTTCGACTCGCGCGCTGCACGCGGAACTTGATTGCCCCAGGCCTTCCGCCCCGCCGGGACGGGGCGAGCGGCTCGGTGGAGCAGATCCACTCGGGTACGCCGAAGTCCCTCCCAGGTCCCGCGCCAATCATCCGGATCGCGCGCGGTTCGGAAGCCGCGTCGCGCTTGGCCGAGCACCACTCAGTGATGATCTTCCGCGACGAGATTCCGATTCCACGTCGGGATCTCGATCACGACGTCCTGCGTCCCGTTCGGCACGGCCTGGCACGCGAGCCGCGACGTCGGCTTCAAGCCGCGCGCGTTGTCGAGCTGGTCCTCCTCGTCCTCGGTCGCACCGGGGATCGAGTCGAAGCCCTCCTTCACGATCACGTGGCACGTCGAGCACGCGACCACGCCGCCGCAGGCGTGATCGATGTCGACGCCGTGCGCGAGCGCGATCTCGAGGACCGAGCCGGGCAAGCCGTCGCGCGAGTAGGGGACCTTCGTCGGATCGACCGGCACCGTCACGTTGTTCGGGAGGAACGTGATCGAGTACGGCTTCGTCGGCTTCGGCGCGCCTTGGCTCTTCAGGAAGGGATTCTGTCCGCCCATCGTTGCGTCCTAGATCTCGCGCCCGGGGCGCGGCTCGCGGCGACGCGACTGGATCGGGCGGACTTCGCCGGGATCGACCTGACCCGGTTCGATGCGACGACGCGGCGCGAGCGGGCGCGGAGCCGGCGGCGGGGCTTCCGACCGGCTGCGCGGAGCGGGCTCGCCGCGCGGAGCCGCAGTCGAGCGCGGAGCCGGGGCGCGGCGCGGCGCGTCGTCACCGCGGACCGCATCCGTGCCGCGCGGGTCGGCTGCACGCGGCGCCGGAGCGCGCGCACCGTCGCGCGAGCGCGCCGCGGAATCGGAGCGCGGAGTGACCGCGCTCGAGCGTCCGCCGTCGGCGCGTCGAGCCGGTTCGCCGCGCGTCGGCGCGTCTCCGCGCGGAGCGGTGGCACGGCGCGGAGCGGTGGCACGGCGCGGAGCCGGAGCGCCGCGGGGTTCGTCTTCAGCGACGCTGCGCGTCGGGCTCGCGCGTCGGGCGGTCTCGTCGCGTCGCGCTTCGCGCGCCGGAGCGGCTTCATCGCCGCGTCGGGCGGCGATCGGTGCGCGTCCCAAGGGAGCACGCGGAGCAGCGCTCTCGCTGCGCGGCGCACGCGTGCGGCCCGAGTCGGGCCCGCGCGGGCGCACGTCGTTCTCGGGCTCCGCGTCCTCGGGTGCGATGAACGGCACGCGCGGCGGAGCGGCGTCGCGCGTGTTCGCGCGAGCCGGTGAGGCGGGGCGGCGAGCCGGTCGGTCCGAGCGCGGCTCGCTCCGACCGGCGTCCGCACGCGAGTTGGCGTCGGGCGTCGTCGGCTCGTTCCGCGGAGCCTCGAAGCGCGGGCCGCGTCCGCGCGGGGCTTCCGCGTCCGACGATGCACTGCGCGGCGTTCCGCGGCGCGGTGAGTCCGTGCGCTGCGCGGCGCCGCGCGGCGCGGCGCTGCGCGGAGCATCACCGCGCGGAGCATCACCGCGCGGCGCATCACTGCGCGGAGCATCACCGCGCGGCGCATCACTGCGCGGCGCATCACCGCGCGGCGCATCACTGCGCGGCGCATCACTGCGCGGCGCATCACTGCGCGGCGCATCACTGCG